>Ga0326727_10006341_pt1 | contig 32585 bp, 24 predicted proteins | sample MB2enrmetagenome_FD_207643 | JGI IMG/M metagenome (GOLD analysis project Ga0326727, IMG submission 207643) | Lab enriched peat soil microbial communities from McLean, Ithaca, NY, United States - MB29MY | ecosystem: Environmental > Terrestrial > Soil > Wetlands > Peat | place: USA: New York...
GGCATCCTGGCTGCTGCGGAAAATGACAAAACAAAGTTCAAATCGCTCACATCACTTTTCGTGCGCATGTGGCTCATATTCAGCGATTTACAACCGGCGACATGCCCCGTGACCGGATGATAGTGACGAGGAAGCAACAAAACGAAGCTACAAGAAGCGGACTTACGGCGAGGATCTCTTCCGAAAACTCGATCCCCAATTGGTTTGGGAAAAGTGTCCTCATTTCCGCAGGCTTGCGGATGATTTGGTGGATTTGGCCAGGCAAGCTCTCCCGTAAAACACCGCGAATCTCCCTCCTTCAAGAAAGTGTCCGGACGGTTTGCACCCGCGTAATCAGCCATTTCCCGTCGATTTTTCGCAGGGTGAATTTCATTTCCTGCACCATCATGTCCTGCTCGCCAGGCACCCGGGCCTCGACGGTGATGTCCGCCTGGGCTGTCTCCTTGTCCGCGCCGACCATCACGTTGATGTCCGGGAATTTCACGGTCAACCCGCCCGACGAATCCGCCGCCAGCACGGCTTGCACAATATCGTCGCGACTCATCGTGGCATGTTGTTGGCGGCCAGGCAGGTCAATATTAATTTCGACGTTGGTCGAGAAAAAACCGCCCACTTTTTGCGCGCCGGCCAGGCGCGGCAGGTAACCTGCACCGGCCTGAACGGAAGCGGCCCGGGCCAGTTTCTCAAATTGCCCGGCAATGACTTTTTCCGGCGAAGGAAACAGGACCAGCCAAAGCCACACCCCAAGCGCGGCCACGGCCAGCGCCAGGACAAAGCGCACCACATTTTTCAAAACAGCACCTTTCCCACAATTTGTTCCTTCTTCGCTTGGCCAAAAACATGATAGTCCCGCGGCATGGACCGATTGTCTCCCACGACAAAGTATTGGTTGGGATTGACCGTGACCGGCGCACAATTCCAATCACACGGGCCATTCACATACGGCTCGTCGAGGGCGGTCCCGTTAATGAGCAGATGGCCATCGGCAAAGGCCACTGTCTCGCCCGGCAAACCCACAATGCGTTTCATGTACATGACGCTGGGCGTGCGGTAGAGGGCGTTCGTCCCCCCCAAACGGAGGCCCACCACGTCGCCGCGCCGCGGTTCGTGCCGCAAATAGGCGAGGCGGTTGACGAAATTGAGCGACTTGTCTTTGTAGGCCGGGAGCATGCTGACGCCCTCGACCCTGATGGGCAACAGGACGAATTTGAAAACGACAACGCATGTCGCGACGAGAATGGCGGCCCGCGCCAGCGTGACATTGGGATTGCGGCCGATGAGGGCGATGCGCAGCCAGCCGCCAAGCCGCGGCCGGCCCGGACGGGTGTTTGGTTGATCCTGGTCAATCATGGCCTATCTCCGCTTTCTCAAGACGTAAAACAGGACGGTGAGGGCAAACAACAGCAGCAGCGCCGAAATCACGGTGCCAATGATTCTCATGGCTCTCCCCTGACGCATGAGTCTTTCCCGCCGGACCCTCTCGGCTTCTTTGAACATCGCGATTTGCTTGTCGAAGAAAGCCGGATCGGCGGCTTCGTCTCTGAGCCGCAGCGTCAGCCACGCGGCCTGGCGCGGGCCAAAGGTTTCGGGCAGCTTTTGCAGCAACTCATCGGATGGCATGGAAAAACCGGCGTCCTTTTTCCACCAGGGCGCGGCTTCTGCCGTCCACAAGCGGAACAGGCCGTGATTTTGCGCGACGACTTGCAGGCGTTCCCACAGGGCGGGCCGCAAGGCGTCGGTCAGGGCAAAATCGGCGAACGTTTCCGAATGGACCCGACCGTGGCTGCCTTCGATGTGCAGCCCGACGGCTGCGGCCAGTTTGCCCTGCGCGTCTTCCGCCACTTGGAAGTCCGTGAATTGTCTCTCCAGGTCCGCCCCCTGCAAATGCGCGGCCTGCCACAGTTCGGCCAATTGCGCCAAATCATCCACCGTCGCCCGCCGTGTCCGATATGAGTTCATGTCGCTTCGCGCGCCGGCCCGTCCCGAGTGGCGGGATCAATCGCTGTTGGGATACGATCCCAGGACTTTGACAAAATTGCAGACCTCTCCGAGGTTGGCGATGGCTTGGGACACCCTGCGGTCGGTCATGTGGCCGTCGCAATCCACAAAAAAGAAATACTCCCACGCTTTGCGTTTGCTGGGACGCGATTCAATCTTCGTCATGTTCAGCTTGTAACGGCGAAAGGGGGCGAGGGCGCGATAGAGGGCGCCGACTTCATCGGCGATGCTGAACATCACGCTGGTGCGGTCGCGCCCCGTGGGGGGGCTGCATTGCCAGCCGAGGACAAGGAAGCGCGTGGCGTTGGCGGTGAAATCCTGGATGTCGCGCTCGATGACCTTCAAGTTGTATTTCTCCGCCGCCAACAAGCCGGTGATGGCGGCGACTTTGCCGCGCAGCTTGGAGCGTTTGCCGCCGGCGGCCGCGCTGGCGGCCAGTTCCGCCGAACGCGCATTGGAGGACGTTTCAAAAATCTCCGCCCTGGGCAAGTGGCGTTGCACCCAAATGCGGCACTGGCCCAGCGCCTGGGGATGCGCGTAGAGGCGCTGCACATCCTTCAAATTGGCCCGGCCCGCCAGACAATATTGGATGGGCAAAATAATCTGCGCGACAATCTGCAGGTTGCTGTCCACAAACATGTCCAGGGTGTGCGTCACCACCCCTTCGGTCGAATTTTCCACCGGCACCACGCCATAATCGGCGCGCTTTTTGCTGACTTCGGTGAAGATGTCAGGAATGGTTTTTTGGGCGGAATAAAGCAGGCTGGAGCCGAATTTCTGGATGGCGGCCTGATGGGTGAAAGTGGCCTCGGGACCGAGATAAGCGATGGTCATCGTTTTCTCGAGTGCCAGGGCGCTGGACATGATCTCGCGGTAAATGGCGCGCAGGGAATCGGCGGTGATGGGGCCCTGGTTCAACTTGCAGACGCGCTGCAAGACCGTGCGCTCGCGGTGAGGGACATAAATCGCCTCGCCCGCCCTGATTTTGATTTCGCCAATTTGCAGAACGCGCCGGGTGCGCTCGTTGAGCAGCTTGACGATTTGGGCGTCGAGCTGATCGATGGCTTTGCGATGTTCCGGAATATTCATGACCCGGCAAGAATACACCACCCGGCCCGTTTGGAAAGGGCGCAGAATTGGCACTTATGGATGATAGGTCCGAAAAATCGGCAACAGGTTCCTCGCTGTTTTCAGTAGCGCAGCGCACGGCTGAAGTGACTGGGATTCTGTACCCCCCCACCCCCCCGCTACAATGCTACAAACGTTGATTATCAATGACTTAGGGTGCTACAAGGGTGCTACAATTGGGCTTATTTGTAGCACCTGTAGCACCCTGGCATCACACCCACCGCGTCCGCTCCTGGCAACGGCGGCGTGGAGGCCAGAATCCAGGCGACACTTGCCGCGTTTCTATTCCACCGAAAACAGCGAGGAACCGCATTTATGGATGATAGGTCCGAAAAATCGGTAACATCGGTTACATCGTTGATAGTCAACGACTTAGCCGGTAACAAAATCGGTAACAGACCAGCAACAAGCCAGTTACGTTAACGATAAAGTTCAATTGGAAAGGCTGGAGGGCTTTTGGCGTTGGCGTATTTGTTGGCGGACAGAGCGGGCGGGCTGCGGCAGACAAAATGTTGACATGCCCGGCGACCTCTTTAATGAATTGCACGGATTTTGGCATTTTTGGCATTTGATAATTTTTTCCTCTATTCGATTGACAGATGAGCGGCCCCGCCGCCTGGCCATGTCTGGCTCGTTTGGCAACGGCCCCCAGTTCCCGGAACGTTTTTTCCGTGTATTGGTGGTTGCACAAGTGAACGTGATATTGGTTCCCCCGAGCGACGATAAGCCGTTAAAACGGCTGGAGTCTGACTTACGCGTCCCCGACACCGGGCTAAAGCCGCGGTGTTAATGAGAGCCGGACGCGTGACCCCAAGCATTTTGATGCGTTTGCCCCGGTTTGCCCAAAGCCACCATTTGGTTTTGGAAGAGCGTCCACTTATGACCGGACAGCGCCACGAAGGATAAGCCTTGAAGTTTGCAATGTGTCGGGCCGATGATCCGGCCCGTGTTGGCTTCTTTTTTAACGACCATCTTGTTTTCGGCGTCGGTGGTTTGCGCGACGCGGTCGGCCCAACTGCTGGGCGGGACCGAGGCGAATTTTTGGCGGCTGGCCGCGGCCACGGCGCTTCTGGGGATTTGGGCGCATTGCTTCGGCCAGGGACTTTCGGGCGATTCCTTTCCGCTTTTTCTGTTCAGCGGGGTGATCGGCGTTGGCGCGGATGTGTTCCTTTTTCAGGCGTTGCCACTCATTGGCTCGCGATTGTCGGTGCTGATTCTCCAGTGTTTTTCCGCGCTGGCGGCGGCGGCGGCGGAGTGGGTGTGGATGGGAACAAAATTGACCGCGTGGCAGATGGCGGCCTGCGCCACAATTCTGACGGGGGTCGCCCTGGCGCTGGCGCCCGGAAAACATTTGAACGCGACGCGACAAATGCTGGCGGCGGGAATCGGCTTTAGCTTGCTGGCGGCTTTTGGCAACGGCCTGGGGGCCGTGCTCAGCCGCAAGGCCTACGCGGTGGCGGCGGCGGCGCATCAGAATATCGACGCGCCCACCGGAGCTTATCAGCGCCTCATCGGCGGCTTGCTGGTGGCCGCGATTTGTTTGCTGGCCGTCCGCCGGCGCGAGGTCGCCGCGCAATTCATAGACGCGCAAGCGCCCAAACTGCCCAGCGCGGAGAAATGGCGGCGGGCCTGGCCGTGGATTTTGGCCAATAGTTTTGCCGGGCAAGTTTTGGGAGTGACCTGCTACCAGTGGGCGCTGAAGACCACGCCGACCGGTTTGGTGCTGGCCATCGTGGCAACAACCCCGCTGGTGGTGATTCCTTTCGCCTGCGTGGTGGAAGGGGAGAAAATCGAGGCGCGGTCCATCGCGGGAGGGGTGGTGGCGGTGGCGGGAGCCATTCTTTTGGTCTTCGTGCGCTGATGCGCCCCGGCTCGCTGTGCAGCAACAAAGAATGGACATGCCGGCAATAAAGCGGTAACAATCCGGCTCTACTCATTTGCCTGTGAAAAGAAAGAAAGTTATATGAAAAAATTACTGCAAATCGGATGGACAATCATCAAGTGGGCGTTGTGTGCCATAGGCGGTCTGGCGGTGCTCGGAGTGTTGCTGCTCGTGGCGGCGGCCCTTCTGGGGTCGTGCGGGCATAGAATCGCGGACAAATCGGTGTTGGTGTTCGACCTGGACACGCAAATCACGGACCGGCCGGTGGATGAAAGCGCCCGGGCGCTGGCCCGCTTCCTTGGCCGCGGCAGCCCGGCCCTCCAGTTGCGCGCGGCAACCACCGCCCTCCGCGAAGCCGCCCGGGATAAACGCATTTCGGGGCTGTATCTCCACGGGAACCTGCTCGCGGGCAACTACAGTTCCGGCTACGGCGCGCTCAAGGAACTGCGGGAAGCCGTCCAGGATTTCCAAAAGAGCGGCAAACCGGTCATCGCCTACATCGCCAACGCCGACAACCGGGATTACTACCTTGAGTCTGTGGCAGACCAAATCCTGTTGAATCCATTCGGTCTGCTGGCCTTCCGCGGCCTGGCGGCAGAGGGCATTTTCTTCAAGGGCACGGCGGACAAATACGGCGTCGAATTTACACCCATTCGACACGGCAAGTACAAGGCGGCCGTCGAACCACTGACGAGGGAAGATTTCAGCCCCGAAAACCGCGAGCAGATTGAAGCGGTGCTCAAGGTCATCTGGGGGGACATGCTCAACACGGTGGCCGGCGCACGCAAGGTCGCGCCGGACAAACTTCAGGCACTGGTGGACAAGGAGGGATTGATCAGCGCCCAGACAGCCAAAGACCGGGGTCTGGTCACGGAACTGGCTTACGAGGGACAGGCGCTGGACAAATTGCGCCAGCTGACTGGCCAGACGAAGAAAGACAAGCCGTTTCCGCAGGTCTCGGTTGCCGAATACGCTCGCGAGGCGCGAAAAGCCGCCGCCTTGGCGCAGTTTGGCAAGGACAAGATTGCCGTCGTTTACGCCGAAGGCATGATCATCAACGGCGAAGGCGCACGGGGCGCCGAAGGGCAGGTGGCAGGCGACCGGTACGCGCGGATGCTTCGGAAATTGGAACAGCGCAAGGACGTGAAGGCCGTGGTGTTGCGTGTCAACAGCCCCGGCGGCAGCGCCCTGGCTTCCGAGGCCATACTGGACGAGCTTCGCCGGATCAATTCCAAGCGGCCAGTGATCGTTTCAATGGGCACGGTGGCGGCCAGCGGTGGATATTTCATTTCCATGGCGTCGCGCCGGATCGTCGCCGAACCCAGCACCATTACGGGGTCAATCGGGGTGATTGGCCTGGCGCTCAATTTGCAGAAAATCGCCAATGACCATGGCATTACGTTCGATGCCGTCAAGACGGGCGCGCTGGCCGACCTGGGCACAGTATCGCGGCCCATGACCCCTGGGGAGCAGGCCGTGATCCAGAACTTCGTGGACCACATCTACGATCAATTCGTCGAGCGGGTGGCGCTGTGCCGCAAGCTGACGACCAATCGTGTGGACGAGATTGCCCAAGGCCGGGTCTGGTCTGGCGCGGATGCGCTGAAGAACGGGCTGGTGGATGAACTGGGCGGTTTGCAAAAGGCCATTGATGTCGCCGCCAAGGAGGCCAAACTGGGGACCAACTATGCGGTGGCCGAGTATCCCCAGCCGAAGGGTCTTGCGGAACAGATTTCCGAGGCGTTGCACGGACAGGAACGGCCGCTGGCGCGGAACGATCTGGCAAGCCGGCTGACGTGGAAAGTGATGCAGGAATGGCGCTGGCTTTCGGGTTTAAACGATCCGCAAGGCATTTACGCGCTCCTGCCGTTTGATTTGGAGTTGAACTGACGATGCGCAGGGAGTCAGGGAAAGCCGAGGCCGTAGAAGCGGGTGGAGTAATTCGTCCACTGTGGATCGCTGAAATAGAACGAACCGTTGGTGAGATTGACGTTCGTTAGCGGAGTCCAAACGGGGCAGGCCAGATTGGTGCAGGCTTCCACCACGACCGTGATATTGGTCGTGTTGGTGATGTTGAACCCGAATTGATTGTTCTGGACGCCAAAGCTGCCAGCGCTGCTTTGGATCACCGGGTTCCACAGCACAGGCGTAAGACCGGTATTGGCGGTGAACTCACTCCAGCCAGTGGTGCCAGGCAAATAATAGGCCGTCACGGTATCGCCTGCAAATACGCTTGCATCGGCACTGGGAGCGTTGCCTTTGAAATAAACGCCGGTCAAGCTGGGGGAGAAACCGAACGCATAATCCCCGATGTTCGTGACGCTGCCTGGAATCGTGATGGTAACCAAGTCAGGGCATACATCGAATGCACCATATCCAATGGCGGTGACGCTGTTGGGAATTATGATGCTGGTCAGGCTGGTGCAGTAATTGAACGCCCCATCTCCAATGGTGATGACGCCATCGGGAATCGTGACGCTGATCAGACTGGTGCAGTCCTCGAACGCCGAGTCTCCTATCATGATGAGGCTGGCGGGGATCATGGCGTTGGTCAGGTTGGTGCAGCCATAGAATGTCAAGGATCCGGTGTTGGTGACGCCGTCGGCAATCGTCACATTATTTAGGCCGCTTTTAGCGAATGCATAATCCTCGATGTTGATGACGCTGGCAGGAATCGTAATATGCGTCAGACTGGGACAGTTATAGAATGCCTGGTATCCAATGCTGGTGAGGCCATCAGCAAGGCTCGCGCTGGCCAAGCTGGGGCAAAAATAGAACGCGTCGATTCCTATACTGGTGACACTGGCCGGAATGGTGACAGTGGTCAAGCCGCTGTAAGCGAACGCATATTCGCCGATGTTAGTGACGGTGCTTGGAATCGTTACGCTCGCCAGACTGAGACATCCGTAAAATGCGTCGTATCCGATGCTTGTAACGCCCTCGGCCATCGTAACGTTCGTCAGGCCACTCAAATAGAACGCATATTCGCCGATGTTGGTAACGCTGCCGGGAATGATGAGACTAGTCAGGTTGATGCAACCTGCAAAGGCCCCAGTTCCTATGCTGGCGACGCCGTTGGTCATCGTAATGCTGGTCAGTCCGGTGCTGGCGAACGCATATTCGCCGATCTGGGCAACGCTGTCAGGGATCGTATAGCTTCCCCCCAGTCCGTCGGGAAATTGGACGACTATCGTTTGGTTCTTGTCAAATAAGACTCCATTTGTACTGCTATAAAACACATTTTGCGGATCCACGATTATTGCTGTCATGTTCGTGCATAAGCTGAACGCTTCGACTTCGATATATGTGACGCTGGCCGGAATCATGATGGAGCCAAGGCTGTAGCACTGAGAGAAAGCTTGGCCTTCAATGGTGGTGAGACTGCTGGGAATTGTGACGCTGGTCAGGCTGGTGCCAAGGAACGCACCTTCCCCGATGCTGGTGACGAGCAAGCCATTGATGTTGGTTGGAATGGTCACAGCCCAGGGAGGCCCGCAGTAACCGGCAATGTTGGCGCTGCCGTCGGCGTTTGTGCTGTAAGCATAGACACTCCCGTCAGCATTTGTGCTGTAAGCGTCTTGGGCTTGCGCCACTGCCGGTGCAGCTAGGAGCAGCAAGCCCGAAAGAGCGAGGATTATCCCTTTCATACCATTGGGATATTCCGGTAATTCCCCGGCTGAATCAAGACAAAACGGTTGAAAAACGACGCCATTCCTTGTCGCTTCTGGGCGCATAGGATGGTTGGCATGGTAATGTGCATCTTCAAATTGGCGTTTAAAAATCCATTGAATCGTAGGAGCCGAGGTGACGAGGCTCCGATTTTGCCGGAAAAACTGTGAAAAGTCAGAGACTCCTTACGTCGTCTCCTACGAAAATGTTGTTTTTAAGCAGGCTGCCAACGCTGGCTGGACTTCAGGGGGCGAGGACGGCAGATTGTCGAATGCAATTCAAAGGATTCTTTATGCGTGGAGTATGGTTGACAATAATGGCGATGGGATGCGCGACCGGCCTCCGGGCTGACGATTGGCCGCAGTGGCTCGGGCCGGAGAGGGACAGCGTCTGGCGCGAGACCGGCATTGTCAGGTCGTTCCCGGCCGGCGGTCCGCCGGTGGTGTGGCGGGCTGAAATTGGCTCCGGCTATTCCGGTCCCGCCGTGGCCCAAGATCGTGTCTATGTCTTCGACCACCAGTTTGCCAAGGCCTCGGACAAACCGACGAACGCGTTCGAGCGCGGGAGCATCCCCGGCGTCGAACGGATTGTTTGCCTGAATGCGGACAATGGCAAAGTCCTGTGGCGGCATGAATACGATTGTCCCTATACTGTAAGCTATCCGGCCGGTCCGCGCACAACGCCCGTGGTCAGCAAAGGCAAAGTCTTCTCGCTCGGGGCGGAAGGCAATTTGTTCTGCCTGGAGGCGGCGACTGGAAGGGTGGTGTGGTCGCGGGATTTCAAGGAGGACTACAAAATCCAGACGCCGATGTGGGGCTTCGCGGGAAACCCACTGCTGGACGGCAACAAACTGATTTGTCTGGCCGGCGGCTCCAACTCGACGGTGGTCGCTCTGGACAAAAACACCGGCCATGAAATCTGGCGGGCGTTGAGCGCAAAAGAGCCGGGATATTGTTCCCCCGTGATTTTTAAGGCGGGCGGCGTCCGGCAACTGATCGTGTGGGATCCGGAATCGGTCAACTCGCTGGATCCGGAGACAGGCAAAGTGTATTGGTCTTTGAAATCGCCGGAGCCGATTCGCGCGGGCATGACGATTCCGACGCCGCGCAAAATGGACGATTGGCTGTTTCTGACGTGCTTTTTCAACGGCTCGTGGATGCTCCAGTTGGATGGCTCCAAACCGGCGGCCGCGACGGCCTGGCAAAGCCGGCGCGTGAGCGAAAAGAACACCGACGCGTTGCACTCAACCTTGAGCACGCCGTTTCTGGAGGACGGATATATCTACGGCGTTTGCAGCTACGGGCAATTGCGCTGCCTCAAGGCCGGCAGCGGAGAGCGGGTTTGGGAAACGCTCAACGCCACCACCGCCGACGGCAGGGAAATGCGCTGGGCCAATGCCTTCATTGTCAAGAATCAGGACCGCTTTTTCCTGTTCAACGAAAAGGGCGACTTGATCATCGCGCGGCTGACGCCGAAGGGCTACGAGGAGATCAGCCGGGCGCACGTTATTGAGCCGGCCAATCGCGATGCCGGCCGCGCGGTGGTCTGGTCGCATCCCGCCTTCGCCCATCGCCGGATGTACGCGCGCAATGATCAGGAAATCATTTGCGTGGATTTGGCCCAAAAATGAGCGTGCGGCGCCGCCGCCGGGGTGCTTTTGGATTAAGATTACGATTAGGATTCGGAGGGGCCGCCCAAAAAACAGGCGTAATGGTCGCTTGACATGGCATAACGGCAAGCGTTATAGCCTGCTCGGTGAATTGACGACTATGAAAACGAACAAGCTGGCCCCGATTCATCCGGGGGAAATTCTCCGCGAGGAGTTTATGAAGCCGCATGGCTTGTCACAGAATGCGCTGGCCCGGGCCTTGAACGTGCCGCCGCGCCGGATTAACGAAATTGTTCTGGAAAAACGCGGCATCACGGCGGACACGGCTTTGCGGTTGGCCCGCTACTTCGGCACCACAGCGGAACTGTGGACGGGGTTGCAGGCGGATTATGATTTGCGCCTGGCTCGATATGAACACGAGGGGAAAATTGAACGTGACGTTCGCCCTCTCGTCACGTTACAAGCGGCCTGAGTTTATCGTGAAACTCCAGATGCTTCCATTGTGTGTGTGGTTTGCCGCCACTGCCGTTTCCGCCCAGCCAGCCAGCCAGGTCATCACGGCCCGCAGTTATTCCGGGCAATTCACCGCCCGGGAAATGCGGGGCCGTCCGCTTTATGCTTCTTCACCTGCTGCGGTGCGTGTTCCCATCGCGGGGAGTCTGGCCTTTCTGGTGACGGCGCCCCCGGCTTCTGCGACGGCGCAGTCTGATAAAATCCCATTGGAGCCGGCACTGTTGGTGGTGTCATGCGAGCGCCTGAAGGAGTTGTTTCTGCTGGAACTGGGGATGAAGGATGAATGGCAGGGCAAAATTGAATTGATTATAAATTCGTCGCTGCCAGAGGACGGGGGACCGTCGCTGACGGCGGTTCACCGCCCCGACGGATGGAGTTACGAGTTGGAATTGCCCAAAACCATTCAACCGCGGATTCTGGTGCGGGCGGTGATTCAAGTCTTGCTGGCGGAGTTGGTCAACCGCCGGGCCGGGAGCCAATCGGCGGAGATTCCCTTTTGGCTGGTGGAAGGGTTGAGCGGGCATTTGCAGGCCTATAATGTGCCGACCTTCATTATTCGGCCGAACGTGCAATCGGCGGGATACAACAAGTTGGGGATCGAAGGATTGAACGCGGTTCGGGCGGGGTTGCGCGGGCGCGCGCCGCTGACCTTCCAGCAATTGAGCTGGCCCGAGTGGTCCAACGTGACTGGAAAGGACCAGGCTGTGTATGGCAGTTGCGCGCAATTATTTTACGAAAGCCTGCTGCATTTGAACGATGGCCAGGCTTGCCTGCGGCGGATGTTGGAGGAGATGCCCAAGCACATGAACTGGCAAACCGCTTTTCTGCTGGCTTTTCATTCCCATTTTGCCCGGTTGCTGGATGTGGAAAAGTGGTGGGGCTTGAATTGTGTCAGTTTCTCCGAATCGGATTTGACGCAGCCTTGGACAGCGCAGGAATGCTGGCACAAATTACAGGAGGCGCTGGACGTGCCGGTCGAGGTGCATTTTGCCGCGTCGCGGATGCCTGCGGAGGCGCGCGTGACTTTACAGGAGGTCATCTTGGAATGGGACGCCTCCGATGCTTTGCCGGCGTTGCAGCGGGCGGTGCGCGAACTGGAGGGTTTGCAATGGCTCACGTTCCGGTGCGACTTGAACCTGGATGCCTCGGTTGCGTCACCCGCCGCGCAACGCAACGCGCATGATTTGGAGGCTTTGCAATGGCGCATTGGCCAGGAATTAAGCCCGCTGGTCAGCCGTTACCTGACTGTGTTGCTCAATTATGTGAGGCAATGCCAGTCCAACGGGCAGCTTGCATCGGACGCGAGATTTGGCGCTTCCCGCCTCCATTGGCTCAAGAGTGAGACCGTGCGGCAATTGGATGATTTGGATCAAAAGCGAGCCGCGCTGCGGGCCAAATTCCCGTCCGCTTCCCGCGCGGCCGAATTTAGCGCGCTGGGAGCTTCCGGGACAAACTCCGGTCCGGCCCCCAGCCCTCAATCCCATCCATAAATCCCAAGCGCCCGTGCGGAGGCCGGGGATGCGGATCGAAAAGGGCCAAACCGGCGCCCTGACCAGCCTGGGCACGAGTTTGTGCAACCCGCGCCAAGCCCAGCCTGGATGTTTTGTCTTACAGACAGCGCGACCTTACTGCTGCGGGGCCGGGGCCGGGGCAGGAGTTGGCGTCGGGGCCTGCTGGGCGTTCTGCTGTTGAGCGGCTGCTGCCTCGGCGGCGGCTTTGGCTGCTGCTGCTCGTGCCGCATCGATGGAGGCCTGGACCGCTTCCAGTTCCTGCATCGCTTTGTCGCAGGCATCCATGGCGGTTTGACGATGACCGCCGAAGTCTTCTTTGGAACGTTCCAAATCGGCTTTGGCCCGTCTTAAAGCCCCGATGGCTTGGCGGTAACCACCCATGCCTGGGCGGCCTCTGAATCCTGGCGGAGGCGCTGGACGCATGCCTGGAGGCGGAGCCTGCCCGGCGGGAGGCCCTCCCGGAGGAGGGGCTTCGTTTTGGGCGAGCAGATTGTTCAAGGTTAATGTCGCAGTGCCAACGAGGGCAATGGCTACGATAAGGAGCATGTTCTTTTTCATATTGTTTTTATGCTTATAATCGCAAAGATGGGAGAATAATTGGGCAACGTCGAGTTGTAAAGGACGAAAGACAGCCGGCCCTTACCATTGACATAAAGGCGACTTTAAGCCACGTTCCCGGATTCAAGTATCATGTTGTGTTGACGATATTGAACATAAATAAATGGGAAAAGCGTTAATCATCGCGGAAAAGCCGTCGGTGGCGTCCGACATTGCCAAAGCACTCGGGGGCTTCGCCAAAGTGGGGGACCACTACGAGAGCGAGCGTTTTGTCTTGTCGTCCGCCGTCGGCCATTTGCTGGAGCTTTGTCTGCCGGAAGGGTTCGAGGTCAAGCGCGGCAAGTGGACTTTTGCCCATCTGCCGGTCATTCCGGAACGGTTCGATTTGCAGCCCATCGAGAAAAGCGGGGACCGCCTCAAACTCCTGTTGCGCCTGCTCAAACGCAAGGATGTGGACCGCCTGATCAACGCTTGCGACGCCGGCCGCGAAGGGGAATTGATTTTTCGATATATCGTCCAATATGCCAGGGCCAAACAGCCCATCCAACGGCTCTGGCTCCAGTCCATGACTCCGGCCGCCATCCGGGAAGGCTTTTCCGCCTTGCGCGATGGCGCGGCCATGCAGCCGTTGGCGGATGCCGCCGTCTGCCGGTCCGAATCCGACTGGCTGGTCGGGATCAATGGAACGCGCGCCCTGACCGCCTTCAATTCCAAGACGGGCGGTTTTCAACTGACCACGGTGGGGCGCGTGCAAACGCCCACGCTGGCCATCGTCGTCGAGCGCGAGGAGAAGATCCGCAAATTTGTCCCGCGCGATTATTGGGAGTTGCAGGCCACCTTCGCCGCCAAGGCTGGCGAATATACAGGGCGCTGGTTTGATGAAAAATTTGCCAGGGACAAAAAGGACAATGATCCCGATCTGAAGGCCGAACGGATTTGGGACCGCCAGCAAGCCGAGGCCATTCGCGGCAAGTGCGTTGGCCAGCCGGGCCATGTCACCGAGGAAACCAAGCCGAGCACGCAGTTGTCGCCGCTGCTCTACGACTTGACCAGCTTGCAGCGGGACGCCAACGGGCGTTTCGGTTATTCGGCCAAGAGCACACTGGCTCTGGCCCAGACTCTTTATGAACGACACAAAGTGCTGACCTATCCCCGGACCGATTCGCGCGCGCTGCCGGAGGATTACATCGGCACCGTCCGGACCACGCTGGAGATGTTGTCCGGCACGCCCTACGGCCAGTATGCGGGCGAAATTTTAAAACAGCAATGGCTGCGCCCCAACAAGCGCATCTTCAATAACGCCAGGGTTTCCGATCACTTCGCCATTATTCCCACTTCGCTCGCGCCGAAGCATTTGAGCGAGCAGGAACAGAAACTTTACGACCTGGTCACGAGGCGTTTCCTGGCCATTTTTTATCCGGCGGCCGAATTTCTGGTTTCCACGCGCATCACCCGTGTGCGGGAGGAACCCTTCAAAACAGAAGGCAAAGTCATGGTCAATGCCGGCTGGATGGCTGTTTACGGGCGGGAGGCGCAAGGCGAAGAGCAAGGTCCGCGCCTGGCCCCGGTGCAGCCGGATGAGATCGTCAATACTGTAAAAATCGACCTCGCGGCCACCCAGACCAAACCGCCGCCGCGCTACAACGAAGCAACGCTGCTCTCGGCCATGGAAGGGGCCGGCAAACTGGTCGAAGACGAGGAATTGCGCGAAGCGATGAGCCAGAAGGGCCTGGGCACGCCCGCGACCCGCGCCGCCATCATCGAGGGGCTGATTTATGAGAAATACATCCTGCGCAACCAGCGCGAATTGCAGCCCACGGCCAAGGCCTTTGGATTGATCGCGCTGCTGCGCGGGTTGGGCATCCCCGAATTGTCCTCGCCGGAACTGACGGGAGATTGGGAGTTTAAATTAAAGCAAATGGAGCGGGGTGAATTGGGCCGGCCCGAGTTCATGCGGCAGATCGGGGAGATGACGCGGCAGATCGTCCGGAAGGCCAAAGGGTATGAAAGCGACACCGTGCCGGGCGATTTCGGCGAAGTGAAAGTTCAGTGTCCCAAGTGCGGGGGCGTGATCAAGGAGAACTACAAAAGATTTCAATGCCAAAAGTGCGACTTCGCCTTGTGGAAAATTGTGGCGGGACGCCAATTCGAGATCCGGGAGATCGAAGAGCTGATCACCCGGCGAACGATCGGCCCGTTGCAGGGCTTCCGCAGCAAATTGGGGCGGCCATTTGCCGCGATCATCAAGCTGACGGCGGAACTGAAACTGGAATTCGATTTCGGCCAGCAGAATGACGAAAACCAGGCGGCGGCCGAGGCCCTGGATTTCAGCGGCCATGAATCGCTGGGCAAATGTCCGCAATGCGGTTCGCCCGTTTATGAGAACGGCATGAATTACAGTTGCGAGAAGGCCGCCCGGCGCCAGGGCTGCGATTTCCGCACGGGCAAAATCATTTTGCAACGGCCCATCGAGAAGGAGCAGGTGCGAAAACTGCTGGCCTGCGGGCGCACTGATCTGCTGGACAAATTCATTTCCAAAAAGGGCCGCCCGTTCAAGGCCTTCCTCGTGGTCGGCAAGGAAGGCAGGGTCGGTTTCGAATTCGAACCGAGAAAGGAAAAAAAAGCGGAGCCGGCCAAAGCGAAAGAGCCGGCGCCCAAGCTTGATTTCGGCAAGGCCAAGCCGCTGGCCAGGTGCCCCATCTGCGGCGGCAACGTTTTTGCGGCTGATTCGCAGTACGTATGCGAAAAAGCGCAGGCGGAGAAGAAACCGTGCAATTTCAAGGTGGGCAAAGACATTCTGCATCAGCCCATAGACGCCGTGCAGCTCAAAAAACTGATTGAAACGGGCCGGACCGATTTATTGCCCCACTTCATCTCCAAGAAGAGCGGCAGGCCCTTCTCCGCCTTTCTTGTCTTGGACGACCAGAACAAGGTTGGCTTTGAATTCCCGCCCCGCGACCAGGCCGTGTCCGCGGGGACGTGACGCCGGCGGCGCATGTGATTTATCAGATTGTCTGCGCGAGAAAGCCACCGTCCACGCACAAGTCCGTTCCCGTGACGAAACCACTGGCGCGCGAACTGGCCAGAAAAATGACCGCGCCCATCAGTTCCTCCGGGTGGCCGAACCGGCCCATGGGCGTGTGCGTCAAAATGCTGCGCGCCCGGTCGGCGGGCGCGCCGTCCGGGTTGAAGAGAAGACGGCGATTTTGTTCGGCGGGGAAAAAGCCGGGCGTGATGGAGTTGACGCGGACGTGGCGCGGCGCCCATTCGCGGGCTAAAAAACGGGTCAGATTCAAGACGGCCGCCTTGGCCGCGGAATAGGCCACGACGCGCGAGAGCGGCACGTGGGCGGAAACACTGGCAAAATTGATGATGCTCCCTTTGCCGCGCGCCACCATGCCGGGTCCGAATTCCTGGCAGGGCAGCAGCATGCCGCCGATCAGGTTCGTATCAAAATTGGCCCGCCAATCCTCCAGCGCGATCTGCTCAAATTTGAGTTGGTCCGTCACGGTCACCTTGGAATCGTTGCCCCCGGCGGCATTGACCAAAATGGAGGGCGGCCCGAGGGTCTTTTGGATTTCGGCGGCGGCCTGTTGCAAACTTTGGCGCGAAATGGCGTCGGCCAAAAAAAATTGCGCCACGCCCTTTTCCTTGCGAATGCGCTGAACACAGGCGTGGCCGCGTTCGGCATTGCGGCCCAGGACGGCGACTTTGGCTCCGGCCTGGGCCAAGCCTTCGGCCACCTTGCCCCCCAGCACGCCGGTGGCGCCGATCACGACCGCGACCTCCCCGCTCAAATCAAACAACTTCATCATGGCGCGAAGGATGCGGAGAGGGGTGAAAAGTTTAAAGTTTAAAGTTTCCAACGGCACGAGGTTTTCCTTATTCTCCGCCGGTCAAGAATCTATGGAACCACATCGAATCGGTTTAATCGGAGGAAGCGGCCTGTATCACATCGAAGGTTTTACGGGCCAGAAATGGGTCCGGCTCAAGACCCCCTTTGGTTCTCCGTCGGATGCCTTTCTGACGGGTCAACTGGCGGGCCGGGAAGTGGTCTTTTTGCCGCGACACGCCCGCGGCCACCGCATCCTGCCGGGCGAACTGAATCATCGCGCCAACATTTACGGAATGAAGAAGCTCGGAGTCGATTGGATCATCAGCGTCAGCGCGGTGGGATCGTTGCAGAAGAAATACAAACCGCGCGACATTGTGCTGCCTGATCAATTTGTGGACCGGACGAAGCGGTCATCCGAACACACTTTTTTTGGGCGGGGCATCGTGGCGCATATCGCATTTGCCGATCCGATCTGCCCTGAACTGCGGCAACTGCTCTACAGAAGCTGCCGGGCGGAAGGGGCGCGCGTCCACAACGGCGGCGCTTACGTCAACATGGAAGGCCCCGCCTTCAGCACCCGCGCCGAATCGCTGACCCATCATGCGCTGGGGTACGATGTCATCGGCATGACAAGCCTCGGCGAAGCCAAATGCGCCCGGGAAGCGGAGATCGCCTACGCCACTATGGCGATGGTCACCGATTACGATTGTTGGAAAACAGACGAGGCTCATGTGACGGTGGAAATGATCGTGGCGAATTTGACGAAAAATGCCGGCCAGGCCAAGGCGATCCTTGCGCGCGTGGTGCCTGAAATTCCCAGGGAACCCAACTGGCCGTGCCACGAAGCATTGAAAAACGCCATCATGACCGACCGGACGTTGTGGCCGGCAAAAACAAAGGCGGCGTTGCGGCCGCTCTTGCGGAAGTATCTGTAGATTCAGCGATGGGCCAGGAGCAGCACGATTCCTGCGGTGGCCAAAGCGGCCAGCACGGCCAGGGTGATTTTAATCCAGCTTTTGGGATATTTGCCCGCAATGGCGCCGGTGTAACCGTTGAGGACCACCTGGAAATTCCGCGCGCCGTAGCTGTAGGTCAGCAGCCAGATCGGCACCAGGATGTGCTTGTAGGTCTGGCCGGAGTAATCGTTTTTCACCTGAAGATTTCGATGCGTGTCGCCGGGCACCTCGGCGGCGCAAAGACGCTGCATCCCGGCGTCCATTTCGTCGCGCGCTTCTTTCGCGGCGGAAACCAGGTCGATCTGATAACGCTCCACGACCCAGCCGGACAAATAGCCTGCGTTGTAAGGCGCAAGGTCTGCCGTCGGGAATGGCTCGATCTTGCGCAGCATTTGCTCCTGGACGCCGCGCGAGGCGGGCACCAGTTCATCCTTGAAGAAATGATCGAGCGAGCCGCTGCTTGGTTCCCAGCGAATTCTCTGCGCCTGCCGCGTTTGGGTTTGGCCGTTGGCATCGCGATACGTTTCCGTCACGCAATAGTAATAGCCGCTCTCGGCGGTCCATTCGCCATGCACCTGCGCATCAAAGGTCCAGTAAGGAATGTAAAGGCCCTTGACCGTGTCGGTGAGGGCGGCGCGCTTGAGTTTGTTCGGGGCGAACCAGCGGCTGCCGTACCATTGGCGGATCGAGTCGCGCACTTGATGATCGCTGATTTTCATGGGCAGGACGCTTTCCGGGCGGAAGGCCTCCTTGATCTCATCGTAGGGCACAAGCGCGGTGGAGCCGCAAAAATCGCAACGCTGTCCGACCCGTTCAGCATCGAAGACGGAAATGGCCTGGCAACTCTGGCATTTGACGGAAGTTTTGGCCGCCTGCCAGCCGCGTTGCGCATCGGGAATGCCGCGCAAGGCCGCGACCAGATCGTGTTCGACGATGACTTTGCCGCCGGTGGCGGCAAGTTCGACTTGCGCGGGCGAAACAGTGCCGCAGAACGGGCAAATCAGCGCCTTCCTGGCGGGATTCCATTGTGACTCGCCTCCGCAGGAGGGGCAGGAGAATTTTTTCCGGGCGATGGCTTCGGGCATATTGCTACGGATTATCGTCCAGCACTTCTTTTCCGCAATAGGGGCAGTTCTTGCTGGCGATCACAATCGCTTTGAACTGCGCCAGGGGTTTCCCACAGTGGGGACAGGCCACTCCCATATCCCGATCATTTCTTCGGGCTAACAGGAACATGACGCCGATGGCGATCATAAATGAGACGGCCACGGGAAGAGCCCTCAAAATGTCCGTAGTTGGCCCGGCAATTTGGGGGCCAAGGTTTGCTTCAAAGCGGCGCTGAAACGGGCCGTAAGCGATGATGAGTCCAAGAGCAAACAACAGCGGGCCTATGAAAATGACCAAGGCGCGCCTGTTGTAACTGCGTACCGCATTTATGAATTCATCTTTACGCATGACAAGAATCGCTGCTTCTGGAGCGCCCGGCTGCCGGGCGCTAACTCTTCAAATACTCATCCAGCGCCGTTTTCGTCACGCGCCAGGTCGAGCCGATTTTCTTGCCTTTAAGATCGCCCTTTTCGAGCGTGGCCAGAACATCGGCTTCGCTCACGCCGAGAGCTTTTGCAACATCGGCAGCGCCGAGCAATTCCGGACTTGCGAATGCGCTGGACGGCCCCGCCGCCGGTGTCGTTTGGGCGGTGTTCATGGCTTCCATCATTTGGCGGCCCATGGCCAAACCGGCGCCCAGTCCCGCCGCCGTGCCGGCCATGCCGCCCGCTTCGCCGCCGCCCTTGGTCATGGACTCGGCCATCTGGAATTTCACGAAATCGTTGAGGTTGCCAATGGCGGCCATGCTGCCGCGTTGGTCAATGGCTTGCTCGACTTCCGGCGGCACGGAGACGTTTTCGACGATGAAGCTGGAAATCTCGATGCCGTATTTGCCCGTGACCGCCGGGTTGATGAGCGGCAGGAGCGCCTGGCCCAATTCCGCATAGCGCGCCGCCAGATCGAGCACCGGCACTTTGGCCGAGGCCAGCGCGTCGCTGAACACGCTGACGATGCGCGAACGCATGGTGTCGGCAAATTCGTCCAGGCGGAAATGATCGTCGGTGCCGGCGACTTCCTTGAGAAAGAGCTTCACGTCGGTGACATGGAAATCGAAAATGCCGTAGGCGCGGGCGCGGACAATGCCGAAATCGGCGTCGCGCAGCATGATGGGGTTGGCCGTGCCCCACTTGTTGCCGGTGAAGAGGCGGGTGTTGACGAAGTACACATCGGCCTTGAAAGGGGAATGGAGACCGTATTTCCAGCCCTTGAGGGTGGCGAGAATGGGGAGGTTGTCGGTGGTCAGGGAGTATTTGCCCGGGCCGAAAGTGTCGCCAAACTGGCCGAGGTAGATGAATTGGGCCATCTGCGATTCGCGGACGATGAGTTGGGCGCCGTTCTTGATTTCCTTGTCCATGTCGGGATAGCGGAAGGAGAGCGTGTCGCGGGAATCGTCCTGCCACTCGATGATTTCGAGGAACTGTGTTTTGAGATAATTGATCAAACCCATAATGTGCCTTTAATTCTCTGCCTACGATGGCGCAAACGCCGCCCGGTGTGAAGTATAAATTGTGGCCTTTTGTGTAATCGGGGCGACGGCGGCGTTAACCCGCGCTGGGTGCATCCGTACACTGCTGCCATTGACGGAACGGATCCCTCTCCCTAACCCTCTGCCCACTTCGTGGCGCGAGGGAATCGGCAGCTCGCACGGCAGCAATGAACGGATGCGCCCGTTGCAATGTTAGAATGTTGCAATGTTTTTGATTATTTTTCCTTGACATGGGCTAATGAAATATGCACTTTTAAATTGGCGCTACCCACATTACGGCTTTTAATGTGGGTAGCGCCAATTTTGATGGGGAGGACCTCCTCTTCCCGCCCCCATTTTGTGGGGCGAGGGAGCCATGCCTGCGATTAACTTGTCTTTGGGTCTTCCTCTTCCCGCCACCATTTCATGGGGCGAGGGAATCGGCAGCTCGGACGGTAGCAGTGTACGGATGCGCCCCCCACCGCGCTTTGCCCGAAACTTTCTCCTTGTTCTGTTGTTCAACCGGGCGTATGCGTAGGGAAACTCAATCGAACGAATAAGAAGGCTTCTCAATATGAAAACAACATGGAAAAAATGGACGGCGCTCTTGCTGGCTTTGACCGTGGGCGCCGCGTCGGCCCTGGCGGCGGAACCAACCCTCAAAGTGGGTGATCCGGCCCCAAAACTGCAAAACGGCAAATGGATTCAGGGCAACCAGGTAAAGGCATTCCAGCCCGGCACGGCTTACATCGTCGAATTCTGGGCCACTTGGTGCGGCCCCTGCCGCGCTTCCATTCCCCATTTGAACGAGATTTACACGAAATTCAAGGACAAGGGCTTGGTGGTCATTGGCCAGGATTGTTGGGAACAAGATGACATGCTGGTCGAACCTTTCGTCAAAAAAATGGGCAATAAAATGACTTACCGCGTCGCCCTCGACGACAAGACAGACAGCAAGAAGGGCACAATGGCGGAGACGTGGATGGACGCCGCTGGACGCAACGGCATCCCCACCGCATTTTTGATTGACACAAAAGGCGTCTTGGCCTGGATCGGCCATCCCATGGCGCTGAAGGAGGAGATTATTGAACAGGTCCTGGCTGGAAAATATGACATCCAAAAAGCCGCGGCGGATTACGAAAAAGACCTCAAGGAACAGGCGGCCCGGGAGAAGGAAATGGCGCCGACGCGGGCCAAAATGGCCGCCGCGGCCAGCGCGATGAGGGAGAAGAAATGGGATGAAGCACTGGACGACCTCGCCGCAGCGGAGAAACTCGCCCCCGAAAACCGCCGCGCCGGCCTGGAAATCACTTTCGACATGAATCGCTTCAGGATTCTGCTCGGCAAGAAGGACTATCCGGCCGCGTACAAACTGGCTGCGAAAATGAGCGAGGCCCATAAAGAGAGCAGCTATTTGCAAAATAATCTGGCGTGGCAAATCATCAGCGACAAAACCATTGAGAAGCCCGACTTGGAATTGGCGGAGACGATTGCCAATCGCGCCAATGAAGCGGCCAAGGGCAAGGATCCTGATATCCTGGATACTCAAGCCCGCGTGTTGTTCATGAAGGGACAGAAGCAGGAAGCCGTCCAAGCGCAAACCAAGGCCGTGGCGCTGGCCCAACCAGAGCAGAAGCAAGTTATGCAAAGCAGGCTCGACAGCTATGAAAAGGGCGAACTTCCCGCGGTTGACGCCCCTCATTAAGCCGGCCGCCCACTCCTCCACACCGCCAGGGAATCCTTGCGATAACCTCCAGTTTTATCTGGATTCTGCTTGAATGCGGCCCCGGTTCTGCCATATTGGCCCGACGTTTTGTGAGGCCCTGACACAGGCGCTTTGTCCAAGGATGTGAAAAAATCTGTTATCCTGATCCCGATGGTTGCCAGTCTGCTGGCAACCTCCGTTCGCGCGGCCACTGAGCGGCAGACGCTCCGCGGCCTTGTGCCGGAGGCGGTGGCGAAATTGCAGCCGGTCGGCCGCTTGGAAGGCTCGCAACGATTGAAGCTGGCCATCGGCCTGGCGCCACGCGACGAACAAGGCCTCGATACCTTCCTCCAGGAGCTGTACGACCCTGCCAGCCCCAACTACCGCCACTTCCTTACCCCCGAGCAGTTCACCGGGAGATTTGGCCCGACGGAACAGGATTACAAGGCCCTGATTGATTATGCCAAGGCCAGCGGGTGGAACGTGACCCGCCAATATTCCAATCGCGTCGTCTTGGACGTGGAGGGGGCGGTCGCGGATATTGAGAAAGCCTTGCGCGTGACCATGCGGACCTACCAGCATCCCAATGAAGCGCGCACGTTTTATGCGCCAGATGTCGAGCCTTCGCTTGCCTTGGGAGTGTCCGTCCGGCACATCGCGGGTCTGGACAATTACACGCTCCCGCATCCGAAGCACAAACACCATCCACTCAACCGGAGCGCCAACGCCACCCGCCACGGCGTCGCACCCAAAGAAGGCTCAGCCCCGGGCGGCCAGTTGTGGGGCAACGATTTCCGCTGCGCCTATGTGCCGGGCACGACTTTGACCGGCGCCGGCCAGAACCTCGGTCTGGTGGAATTTGAAGGCTATTATGCCAAGGACATCACGAACTACGAAAACGCCATCGGGATGAGCGCCAACAACAGACCGCAACTGGTGGTGGTGCCATTGGACGGCGGAGCGACGCCTCAAGATGGCGGTGACAACGGCGAGGAGTGTTCCTTGGACATCGAGATGGCAGTGGCCATGGCGCCAGGGTTGTCAACTATCTATGTTTTTGAAGACGGGAGCAGCCAGAACGGCAACGGCCCATTCGACGACATCTTTGAATCAATGGTGTCCTACACCAATGTGCTCCAGTTCAGTTGCTCGTGGGCCGGCAGCACGGCACAAGACCCGACATCCGAAACGCTTTTCAAGCAAATGGCCGCGCAGGGCCAGTCCTTTTTCAATGCCAGCGGCGATGGCGGCGCCTTCGTTGGCGCGGTCGAATTTCCGTCCGACAGCCCCAGCATCACGCAGGTCGGCGGCACGACGATGACCGATGGCAGCGCCCCGTCCTATCCTTGGGAGAGCGAAGTCGTCTGGGCCCCGGAGAGCGGCCCCGACGTTTCCGGCTACTACGCTGAAAGCAGCAGCGGCGGCATCAGCACCTATTACCCCATACCTAGTTGGCAAAGCAACATCAGCATGACGGCCAACCTGGGCTCGACGAACTGGCGCAATATCCCGGATGTGGCCGCTAACGCCGACAATTGCTATCTCTACACCGACAATGGCCAGGCGTCGGGGGGGTGGGGCGGCACCAGTTGCGCGGCACCGCTGTGGGCCGGGCTTGCGGCCTTGGCAAACCAGCAAGCTGCCGCCAACGGAGTGGCGCCTGTCGGATTTCTCAACCCGGCCCTGTATGCGCTTGCCTCGGGCGCAAATTACACGAATTTCTTCCACGACATCACGAGCGGCAACAATACCTGGAGGAACAGCCCCGGCCAATTCTACGCCGTGCCTGGCTACGACCTGTGCGGCGGCCTGGGCACGATGAATGGAACAAATTTGATCAACGCCCTGGTGCCCCCGCCCTTTTTTCTGCCCGGCGCGGCGGGTTACACTCTGACGACGAACGAGCCTTGTGGCAGCACCACTGTGGTCTATCCGGCTGAAAGGGTCACGGTCAATCTGGCTTTTCAGAATGTCGGCGGCGCCGCCTCGACCAATCTTGTCGCGACCTTGCTGCCGTATCTTGTTTACAGGAGCGAAACCGCGCCGGGGGCTGCCGCGCCGCCCGATGTGATCGCCAGCCTGCTGGCCAGCAATGAGATCGCCTTTCCGAGCGGCCCGCAAACGATTGGCGCGCTGTCCCCAAGAGCCTTGGCCACCAACGCCTTTTCGTTTTTCGCCGATGGATCGTGCGGGCAGACGATCACCGCCGTTCTGCAATTTCAGGATGGACCGGCCGATCGTGGCACTGTCAGTTATAGTTTTCAACTCGGCCTGCCTTTCAGCACGACGAATTTGGCGCAGAACTTCGATGGCGTCGCGGCCGGGACTTTGCCGGCCAATTGGACCGCCAGCGCGTCAGGGGGCCTCACCAACTGGACAACTGTAAACAGCACGAACGACGGCACCACCAACGTGGCCTATTGCCCGGATGCCGCCACTCCGGGTGAGGTTTATTTGTATTCGCCAACGATTTCCATCGCCAATGAGGGGGCCAGCCAACTGAGTTTCCTCAACGATTACAATCTGGAGGAAACCTATGACGGCGGGGTGCTGGAGATTGCCATCGGCTACAGTGACATCACCAGCGGCACTTTTGCCGATATTCTGGCGGCGGGCGGCAGTTTCGTCACAGGCGGATATCCCAACACGATTATTGATGCAGGGGACGCCAAAGGCCAGCAGAATCCGCTGATTGGCCGCCAGGCCTGGACCGGAAATTCCGACGGCTTTATTACGACCATTGTCAACCTTCCCGCCGCCGCCAGCGGGACGAATATTCAGCTCCGGTGGATTTGTGGCACGGACGAAGGCAACTACTACTTGGTTGGCACAGGAGGTTGGTGGATCGATGACATCACCATCAGCCAGCCCGGCTCCGATTGTTCGAATTGCCCCGTCACAAATGTTTCGGTTCTCACAAATGTCTTTCCAACCAACGGGTACCAATTCACCACCATCTCGCCCGTGGTGGTTGTGACCGGGTTGGCGCCGGAAGATTCAACCGTCACCATTTCCAATAACGGCGTTGCCAACACGAACGTTACGGCTGATGGCAACGGGGTTTATGCCGCGCTTGCCGCGCTGAACTTTGGCTCGAACACTTTGACGGTCACGCAGGGCGGGACCAATGCCAGCGCCAGCAACACCGTTATCATACTGCTCGGGCCGCCAATTCTTGACGTGCCGCCGGTCGCCAATACGAATATGGTCATCAGCGGCACGGGCGCGGTCGGAGCCACCGTCTATCTCTATGAAGGCGATTCCACCAACGGCACTCCGCTGGAGACTTTTACGATCACCAATGCGTCGGGCAACTTCTCCGCTTCAGTCACTTTGCCGCTGGGCAACTTTACGCTGACGGCGACGGAAACAATCGACGGCCAAATCAGCGCCAATTCGGCCCCGGCTTCAGTCAACATAGTGCCGGTGCCGCCGCCCACAATTGTTTCGCCCATCACCGGATTGGTGACAAACGTGGAGGCGCAGAGAATTGCCGGCAAGGGAGCGCCCGGAGCGGTGCTGACCATTTATGACATCCTGAACAACAGCACGAATGCCCTGAAAACGAACACAGTGAGCCGCGCCGGGAGTTTCTCCGTGCTGGTGAAGTTGGCCGATGGAACCAACACCCTGTTCGCCATCCAGGAACAGAACGGCACCAACAGCCCGCCCAGCCCCCCCGTCGAGGTCACCGATTATTTGGCCCCGGAAATTCTGGTCCAGCCGGCAGACCAAACCAATTTCCTCAAAGGCTCCGTGACCTTTGCGGCGGAGGTCGTCGGGGCCGCTCCGCTGAAAATGTTCTGGACGAAGATGACGAACGGCGCGACGAACGTTGTGAAGATCCCGGGCGCTGCCGGTCCGACCTACACGCTGTCAAACCTCAAGACCAACGTCACCAACTACAGTTACAGCCTGACCGCGTCCAACAAATACGGCGTGGCGAAAAGCACCGGGGCGAAAAGCAGCGGGGCGACGCTGACCCTCGTGACCAATCCATTCACAACAGATTTGACCGGCGCCTACTACGGTTTGTTCACCAATTCGCCCGCCCAATTTGAAAGTTCGGGCCTGCTCACCCTGAACCTGACCTCCCTCGGCAAATTCACCGCCAGGATTCTGAATGCCGGAGGCAGTTATTCCTTTTCCGGCGGGCTGTCGGGCGTTGGCTGGTGGTCGAACATTGTTTCGCGCGGGCCGGGGAAAACCCCGCTGACGGTGGTGCTGGATTTGGACGTGACCAACGGGGTGGAACCAATCCTCGGCTCCGTTTCCGCCGGGACCAATTGGAGCGCGGCACTGGAGGCGGACCGCGCGACTTACAACGCGGCCAACCCATTCACCAATCAGGGCAAATACACACTAATTTTTGGCGGCGCCAACAATGGCGACGGTTACGGGACGGTCAGCGTAAGCTCGAAAGGAATGGTTTCATTGAGCGGCGTGCTCTCGGATAACACCGGTGTCGCGCCGGGGGCTGTCAGCGTTTCCAAAGACGGCTGGTGGCCGCTCTACATCCCGCTTTATGGCAGGTTCGGATCGCTGGTGGGTTGGATTAATTTCACCAACCAGGGCCCCAGCATTCTCGATTTGACGAACACGAACGTCTGTAGTTTCGTGGGTTCCAACGCCATGTGGTTCCGGACCAATACCGATGGCAAATTCTATCCCGGAGGCTTCACCAATGCCCTTACCATTGTCGGCTCCGCCTTTGCGCCGGACAATAATGCAACATTGCTCGACATGACCAATCTGGAAGTCATTCTCAGGAGAGGCAATCTGACGGGGACCCTCAGCAACAGCGTCACTGCGTTGGACAACGGCAAGTTCACCAGTAGTGGCGGAGATATTTCCGGGCTGACCCTGAGCCTCAATCCCGCCACCGGCGTCATCAGAGGCAGCTTTGCCAACCCGGAGACAACGGCGGCCGCCGTGATCAAAGGCGTTGTCTTTCAGGAACAGACCAATGCGGGCGGCTTTTTCCTGAGCGCCACCAACAGCGGGACTTTCTTATTGGCGCCTCCGTAAGGGGCGGCTCAGTTCTTCAGCCAGTGGATTAATCCCTTTTGCGCGGCGTGTAAAGCTTGACGCGCATTTTGTCGCGGCTCCCTTCAGCCGGCGTAAATCTGCAGGAATGAGACCGGGCTTGTGGCGCGGGCGGCGCTGGCGGGGCATTGAGCCGGGATGAGACAGAATTGGCCGGCGGACAGGGGAAGGGTGTCGCCGCCAGTTTCAATGCGCAACGCCCCGTCGGTCACGCCGATGATCTCCATGCGGCCGCTGGACAATGGCAACGGTTCGCTTCCGGCCATTTGCCGGAGGCTGACCTCGAAGAACTCGTTCTTAACCAGGGGCCGAATCGTTCCGGGATGGGCCGGAATCGTTTGACGGGGCAGCAAGGACGGTTCGATGTCGGCAAAATCAATGCTGGCCAGCGACTGCTCCACATGCAAGGGGCGGCTTTTGCCATGCTCATCCAGCCGGTTCCAATCGAATACCCGGTAGGTCGTGTCGGAATTCTGCTGGATTTCAAATATCACCGTCCCCGCACCCAGGGCGTGGACGCGTCCGCTCGGCAGAAACATGGCGTCACCGGGTTTGACCGGAATGCGGTGGAGACATTCGGCGACGGTCTGGCGGGCGAGCTTGCTTTCGAATTCGGCGCGGCTGACCCCCTTTTTCAGCCCGACGAAGAGTTCCGCCCCGGGAGCGGCCCGGGCCACGTACCACATTTCCGTTTTGGGTTCGCCTCCCAGTTGCGCGGCCTTGTCCGGGGGCGGGTGGACTTGAAGGGAAAGCGTTTCCCGGGCGTCAATTATTTTTATCAGCAGCGGAAAGCGCGGCGGCATTTTCCGGCGCGGCCCGAGCAGCTCCGCGGGGCGGTGTTCCATCAGCCAATGCAAAGTTTTTCCCTGCAACGGGCCGCGGGCAATGACGCTCTCGTCCCCCGGACGGTCGCTGATTTCCCAGGATTCGCCGATGCGCCGTTCCGGCGGCAGCGCCTTCGCATGGAGCGTGGCCAGATTGCGTCCGCCCCATATTCGTTCCTTGAAAATCGGCTGGAAAGTCAGCGGATGGAGCATCGCGTGCGGATGGGTCGCGGAATGAAACCGTTCAAGCGGGCGGGCCGGGAACGGCGCCGTTGTCGGCGGATTCCGGAGTTTCCACGCCCGGCGCTTTTTCCTTCTTTTCCAGGAACCGGCCGTAAGCCCGGTATTTTTGATAGCGCATTTTCAGGCGATCGGTCACCGGGAGTTTTTTCAAGGCTTCCAGGTTGTTGAGCAAGGCGGCTTTGAGGGTCTGGGCCATTTCCGGCAACTGGTTATGAGCGCCGCCCAGCGGTTCGGGGACGATCTCGTCCACCAAACCCAATTGGAGCAAATCCCGGGCCGTGATCTTGAGGGCCTCAGCCGCTTTCGGGGCGGCGGAGCGGTCCTTCCAAAGAATGGCCGCGCAACCTTCGGGACTGATGACCGAATAATAGGCGTTTTCCAACATCATGACCCGATCGGCAACGCCGATGCCCAAAGCGCCGCCGGACCCGCCTTCGCCAATCACCGCGGCCAGGATGGGCGGTTCGAACAACATCATTTCGCGCAGATTAACGGCGATCGCTTCGGCGATGTGCCGTTCCTCCGACGCGATGCCGGGGAAGGCGCCCGCCGTGTCAATGAGGGAAATAATGGGCAAACCGAATTTATCCGCCAGCCGCATCAGGCGCAGGGCTTTGCGATAGCCTTCGGGATGGGCGGAACCGAAATTACGGCGGATATTCTCCTTGGTGTCGCGGCCTTTTTGGGTGCCAATGACCATGACCCTGTGATCGTCGAGTTTGGCAAAACCGCCAATCATGGCGTGGTCATCGGCAAACAGGCGGTCGCCGTGCAGCTCGGAGAAATCCGTAAAAATGGAGGCAACATAATCGAGTGCGAACGGTCGTTTGGGATGGCGCGCAATTTTGATCCGGTCCCAAGGGCTGAGCTGGGCGAATATTTGGCGTTTGGTCTCGCCGATTTTCTTCTCGATAATGGCGACTTCCTCTTCGAATCGGATGCCCATCGAATTGTTCCCGGGATGTTTCTTGAGTTCTTCCAGCTTGCGTTGCAACTCCAGAATGGGCTTCTCAAAATCAAGCTGATGTTTCATCGGCGGCCAGTTTAAATTCAGCGGCGCAGGGAGGCAACGGTAAATTTAATGGTCTCTTTTGGTCTCTTTCGTCCTGTCTCTTTCGTCCGCAATAATTTCCTTTGGCATCCGCCTTTTTGAAGGCATCCTCGAAACATGGGCCAACGCCGTGAAGCTCGCGAACGCGCCGTGCAGTTTTTGTTTCAGCACGACTTGAATCCTCCGGAGAACCTGGAGGAGGCGCTGGGCCATTTTTGGCTCACGCAGCAGGCCACGGCCATCGCCGGGGAGAAAGCCGGGGCCAACTGGGGCCAAAAAGTCGAACTCCCCCCGCCCACCGCGCAGGAATTGGCCACCCGCCTCTTCGCCGACAAGCTGATCCGGGGCGTCCTGGAGCACCGGCCCGAACTGGATGCGCGGATCCGGCAACATGCGGAGAATTGGGACCTGCATCGCATGGCCGTGGTGGACCGCAATATCCTGCGGCTGGCTATTTACGAAATGCTGCACCGGGAGGATATTCCACCGGTGGTCAGCATTAATGAAGCGGTCGATATCGCCAAAAAATTCTCCACCCAGGACAGCGGCAAATTTGTCAATGGCATCCTGGACAAGGTCAAGGGCGAACTGATGCGGCCCGCCAGAATTGTCAAACAATGAATTCTCTTGTTGCAGCCGCCAAAGCCAAAAGCAATGCCGGGGACCCCGCCCCGGCCGGCTCCGCCCCGGGCGCTCCCTTTGCCGATCTGCATCTGCACTCGCTTTTTTCCGACGGCACCTTCACCCCGGAGGAACTGGCCGGGCGGGGCAGCGAGGCCGGATTGGCGGCCATGTCGTTGACGGACCACGACACCGTCGAAGGGTGCGGGCGCATGGCGCAAGCCTGCCAGGCGCTGGGGATCGAATTTATTGTTGGCACCGAGCTGACCGCTGAATATGAGGACAGGGAAGTGCATCTTCTGGGCTATTTTTTCGACCCGCACAACGCGCAATTGCTGGCCGAAATCAAGAAATTCCAGGTCGTGCGCATGAGCCGCATCCATGAAATGGTGGCCCGGCTCAATAAAATCAACATTCCCCTGCGCGCGGAAACGGTGTTTGCGCTGGCCAACTGCCGGTCGCCGGGCCGCCCCCATGTGGCGCGGGCTTTGGTGCAGGAAGGTCTTTGCCCGAGCATGGAGGAGGCCTTCGACCGGTTTTTGAAGAAGGGCCGCCGGGCCTGGGTGCCCAAATGCAAAATCTCCGCCCTCGACGCCATTGCGTTGATTCATCAAGCCGGCGGACTGGCGGTGATGGCCCATCCGGGTTTGAATCATTGCGATGAAATCCTTCCCATCCTGACCGGGCAGGGCTTGGATGGAATCGAGTGTTTTCACACCAAACACAGCGCCAAAATGTCCAAACATTATTTGAACGTGGCCGCGCGCCTCAACCTGCTCGTCACCGGCGGGTCCGATTGCCACGGCTACAGCAAGGGCAAACCGCTGATTGGCGGGGTGAAACTGCCCGGCATTTATTTGCAAAAACTCAAGGCCGCGCATCAGACCCGGGGAGGCCATCGCGCCGTCATCATGGGAGCTTCATCATAACGCATGGGCTTGTTCCAGAAATTCCGGGAGGGCCTGCACAAAACTCATGCCAAACTGGCTCATGAGATCAAACGCATCATCACCGCCTCGCCCAAACTGACGGCGCGCACGCTTGAGGAATTGGAAGCCAGTTTGATTGCCGCGGACTTGGGGCCGGCCATGACCGCCCAGATTCTCGCCGCCGTCAAAAAATCCTACGAAACACAGGGCCGCGCCGGGTTGGAGGTTTTTGCCGTCGCCCGCGCGGAAGTTGAAAAAAGTCTCGGCCCGGCCCAGGCTCAATTGAAGAAACAGCCCGAAGGTTTGACCATCGTTTCGTTGGTCGGTGTCAATGGCACGGGCAAGACCACCACCGCGGCCAAGCTGGCGCATTGGGTGCAGGGCCGGGGAAACGCCGCCATCCTGGCCGCTTGCGACACTTTCCGCGCCGCCGCGGTCGAGCAACTCAAACTGTGGGGCGAGCGATTGAAAATTCCCGTGATCCGCGGGGCGCAGGGGGCCGACCCCGCCGCCGTGGCGCACGACGCCGTCGCCGCGGCCCTGGCGCGGCGGGCGGATTACCTTTTTATTGACACCGCCGGCCGCCTGCACACCAAACACAACCTCATGCAGGAATTGCAGAAGGTGCATCGCATCCTGCACAAAAAGTTGCCGGGCGCGCCGCACGAGACGTTGCTCGTCTTGGACGCCAGCACTGGCATGAACGCCCTGACCCAGGCGCGCGAGTTCAATAAATCCGTTCCGCTGACCGGCCTGGTCATCACCAAACTCGACGGCACCAGCAAAGGCGGCATGGTCGTGGCCATCCAGAAGGAACTGGGTTTGCCCATCAAATTCATCGGTCTGGGCGAAAAACTCGAAGACTTGCAGCCCTTCGATGCCTCCCAATTTGCCCAGGCGCTCTTTGAAGATTCGTGAGCGATTGACATGGACGCCGGCCACAAAACTTCCCCCCTGGACCGCAAGCGCCTTGCTCTTGCCTTTCGCCTGGCCCGGCGCGGGTTTGGGCGGACGTCGCCCAATCCCATGGTGGGAGCCGTGCTGGTCAAGAATGGGAAAGTGATCGGACAAGGCTGGCATCATCGCGCCGGGGAGCCTCACGCGGAAATTGAAGCCCTGCGCTCGGCAAAGGAAAACCCGAAGGGCGCAACCTTGTTTGTCACGCTCGAACCGTGTTGCACCCACGGACGCACCCCGCCTTGCACCGGGGCCATCATCGCCGCCGGCCTGAAGCGTGTTGTCGTGGCGGCGCTGGACCCCAATCCCGCGCACCGGGGCAGGGGATTGAAGATTTTGCGGAAGGCTGGAATCTCCGTCAGCCACGGCCTCCTGGCGGGGCAAGATTTGCGCCTCAATGAGGCCTTCCGCCATTGGATTGTGCATCGCACCCCCTTCGTCACCGTCAAAGCCGCGATGTCGCTGGATGGAAAGATCGCCACCCGCGCGGGGCAATCCAAATGGATCACCGGCCCGGAAGCGCGCGCTTGCGGGATGACACTGCGGACAGGCGCGGACGCCATATTGGTTGGAGTCAATACTATTGTCATGGACGACCCGGCCCTCACCCGCCGCCAACCCGGCTTCGCGGACAAACCCCTGCGCCGCATTGTGCTGGATCCGACGGGCCGGATTCCTTTGCGCTCAAAAGTCGTTGCCGGCAAGTTTGCTCGCTGGACGACCGTGGTGGTGACCCGGGCGGCTTCGCCCCGCCGCCTGAGCGCCCTGCGGCGGCGGGTCCGGGTGCTCCGGGCGCCGGTGCGAAACGGCGGCATCGATTTGCCGTGGTTGCTCAGGAAACTGGGCCGGGATCAAGTCACCAGCCTGCTGGTCGAAGGCGGCGGGGAAACCAACGCCTCGTTTTTGTTGCAGCGTTTGGCCCATCGCGTGGCCTTCTTTTATGCGCCCCTGGTCTTGGGCGGACGCGACGCCCCCAAA
>Ga0326727_10006343_pt1 | contig 32572 bp, 26 predicted proteins | sample MB2enrmetagenome_FD_207643 | JGI IMG/M metagenome (GOLD analysis project Ga0326727, IMG submission 207643) | Lab enriched peat soil microbial communities from McLean, Ithaca, NY, United States - MB29MY | ecosystem: Environmental > Terrestrial > Soil > Wetlands > Peat | place: USA: New York...
CCCTTCTTGCATATGGCAATTAAGATGCGTTTGCCCTGGGTTGAGGAGTTCGGTGGGGGATTGAGGAAGGTATAATTCCCTGTCCTTGCAAACACAAGTCGATTTTGATCTCTGTTCGGTGGTTCGAATCGAGGAGAACAACCATGAAGAAGCCGAGCGAGCTTTGCAGCCGATTGAAAACGCTGCGGATATCGCAAATTTGCCTTTTAGACGGGGCCGGAATTGGCTTGATGGTTCTTGCGCTGCTTGTTTTTGGGACGTGCACGGCAGTCGCCCAGGAACATGCCGCCCATGCCGGTGAACGGCAACCCGCGTTGACTGAGCTGACAGCGAAACTGCATGTAGGCACGGAGTTCTTTCTCAATCGCACCGAGACGAAAGATACGGTCGAGAAGCATTTCAAGCTGATGCACGACAACGGCATCACCCTGGTGCGCATTTTTGTCATCTGGGACGATATCGAGCGCACGCCGGGAAACTGGAACCTCGAAGGATATGACTGGATCTACGATGCCGCCGCCAAGAACGGTATCAAGATCGCGGCCACGCTGTGCACAGAGGACCCGCCGGGGTGGATGAACAAGACGACCTTCTATCATCAGCGCGCCAACCTCGACAATCCAGAGCTGCGCGCGCACGCCGAAGAGTATCTCGCGAAGGTGGTGGGCCGCTACAAGGATCATCCCGGCGCCGGCGCGTGGCTGCTGATGAATGAGCCGATAAAATACCATGAGGATGCCGACACGTTCAAAGCCTTCGGGCGCTGGCTCGAGAAGAAATACGGAACCGTGGACGAGTTGAACAAGCATTGGTTCCGGCCCATCCGCGCCTTCGATGAGGTCAAGATCGAGCCCGATCAGTTTGCCGATTACTGGATGGACGAGGAGATGTACCTCGACTGGAAGGCGTTCAACGTCGACAACCTGATCGACACGCTGGCATGGATTCGCGAAAAGGTCCTCGCATCGGATTCGAAGCACCCCGTGCATTTCAACGTGACGGCGCCCACGGGCGATGCGGAGGGACAGGATGTATGGATGGAGAAGAAGGTCACGGATATCCTGGGCGTTTCCATGCACACGGCCTGGGCGGTTCCGCCGGAAACGCCGGAGAGCGCTTATGGCGAACTCTACGCCTATCGACTCGACCTCATTGCCAGCGCCAGCCGGGCCGAACCGCCCAAGCCTCTGTGGGTGACAGAGCTGCAGAGCGGCCCCACGGTGTACACGGGCGGTTTCCCACTGAATGCCACGCCGGAACATCTCACGCGCTGGATGTGGGATTCGTACGGCGCGGGCGCCAACGCGGTCATATTCTGGCTCTGGCATCCCAGGGATATCGGCACCGAAGCCGGCGAGTGGGGCTTGGTGAGCCTCGAGGGCAAGCCCACGGTGCGCCTGCCGGCCGTGAAATCGGTCGCCGACGTGATTGAGAAGAACCCATCGCTTGCAACTCTTCATCCGCAGCAGCCGCGCGTGGCCATCCTATACGATCGCGATGCTGCAGTGATCAACGACCTCGACGGCAAATGGCAGGATCGCAGGGGCGGAAACAGCCGCCGCGAAGATGTGCAGGATGCGCTGAAGGGCTGCTACCTGGCGCTGCTGCGCTCACATATCCCCGCTCAGTATGTCGATATCGACCAGTTAAAGCGCGGCGAAGCGAACCGGTTCCCTCTGCTTTACGCGCCGGTTGCCTATGCCATGGACGATGCAACCATCGCCGCGCTGAAAGACTACGTCCGGCAGGGTGGTACGCTGTGGGCCGATGGCATTAGCGCGTGGAAAAACGAAAGAGGCAAGATTCGCCCCACTGTTCCGGGCGGCATGACCGATCTGTTCGGCGTCGAGGCAGACGACATTTATCCCGTGCAGCCGGCGCGTCCCTATTCCGTGACCGCGCAGAATGAACAGGGCGGCGAACTCTGGAAGCTGCCACTGGAAGTGAAAGGCGCTGAGATAGTGCTGCGCGACCGCGACGGAAATCCATTTGAAGTGAAGCATTCGTTCGGCAAGGGCGAGGTTTACAGCTTCGAATCAGCGGTCACATTGGCCTATCTACGCAGGAATAACGCTGAGGTGCATCGCTGGATTATCGAGCCTGCCTTGAAGCACGGGACTGAAATGCCAATCCAGCTGGAAAAAGGCAGCGAGGGCGTAATCTTTCGCGGGCTCGAAGGAGCATCCGGAGCGACGGCCATTTTGTCTAACTGGGGAGAAACGCAAATGGTCACCGTGAGTTTTCGCGGATCGCACAGAGTGAAGGATGCGACTGCGGGCGAGCCCGTGAAAGTGACTGTGGATCGAGGCAACACGCTGGCCACGATCACCTTGAAGGCGGCAACGTCTGCGGTCTTGATGGTGGAATGAAGAGAAGAGGGACGCATGGGGAAGAATTCGATAACGCGCCGCACATTTTTGATTGAATCCTCGGGCGCGCCCGGAGCAGTGCTGGCGGCAAACCGTCTGGCACCTGCGGCCGGCGCACCCGCTGCTGGAGAACAAACTGCAACAGCATCGAATGCCACGAAGACTGCGGCCAACGTCATTCCGGCGTGCGCATGGAGACGGGCCATCGGCGATCTGCCGAAGATTGCCCTGATGGAGAAAATGCAGGGAGATGATCCGGTTGGGCTGAATACACTGGCACGCGTAAAGAAAGGCATTCCCCTTGGTGGCATCGGCGCCGGCAATTTCATGTACAACATCTGCGGCAGCTTCGGGCCTTGGCAGATGAAGGTGGGCCGGTATGAAGAGCGCTTTCTTGCGCAGGCCGCGTTTCATGGTCGCGAACGGGCAGAAGGCAAATTGCCCACGCTGCGAACGCTGGCTGCCGATGACGTGTTGCCGGCGTGGCCGCGGCTGGCGCCGGGCGAGGGCCTGCATCAGCGTGTGCGCTTTGAGCGGTTTGTCGAGGTAGAGGTTGGCCAAACACGGCACATCGAAGCCTGTCATCCACATCGCGCAAACGATCGCCACGCGGAAGAGGTTCGTCTCCTGCTTGAATGCCTTCTCCAGGCTCATGCGCTGGCCGTCCGGCAACTCAAAGCCCTCCTTGATGAGTTGGCGGTGCGGCTTGACGTCCAGATTCCACTTGCGGAAGCGGTCCACCTCGCCCGGCTCCTCGCTCACCACCACGGCCATCAGAGTTTCGCGCATCCAGGCTAGCTGCCGCTGCCGGAACTGCACATTCTGGGAATCGAAGGACAGATCATCAAACCAAGGCGATAAGCTGCCACAGTCGCACAGAAAATCAGGTCCGCAAAACAGGTTCCTGGCTGTGGAAGAAGGATTCATGCCCGTCTCCGGATCAGGTTCTCAACCAACAAGCGCAACAGGAAGTTGGCAATGCTCTCCGCATCTGGTTCGGTACCAGGAAGTCGGGCAGGCCGACTCAGCTGACTCGCGTCAGGTTTGGCGAAGTCACGGAGCGCGATGATTATCCCCACTTTCTCTTGCCGTTAGGATCTGAAACCGAAACGCGCATACGGTATCTCCACCCGTGATCTCCCACCCGTGATTGGCCCGTCTTACAACTATTCGGGTGTACCTGCCCAGCCCACGGAGTTTTCCAAGTAGTTGGAAACACATATTATTAACACCCTGAAAAGGCCGGCGTCTGGCGCCCGGGGCGACAGGCGACGGCCACCACCCCTTGGCGGACAAAGCTGTTTATGCTGTTTCAATTGGCTAATCGCATCTCGCGCAATTGTCATGATTGCTCCCCAGAAGCGTTAGGTCCCTATCGGGACTGCCCAGGCGCAATCAGGGTGGGTTGTCCCAGGATCTTTTGCCGGGGCAGTTTCGATAGAGTTACGCATGGGCCTCCGGTCCACCCATAGGGATGAAAATCGTTTCGACCCGCGAGCCTTTTACGATGGAATCGGCGTGGAACGGCGAAGGCCGGAACGACCCTGGAGCAGTTGAGGCCGTGATAGAGTTTGGCCCGGGATGCGTGTTTGAACCAATCTTTGTCGCGCCATTCATCCCGTAGGGAGGTTTGGTAGCACGTGACGGTGTCTAATGTCTTTGGCCGGTGCTGACCGTTGAGCCGCTCACTGTCCCCGATCGCGAAGAGTTGATTGTCAAATACCTGAAGTGCTATTCCAAGGAGTTGAGTCCGGGGCCTGCTCACCGCATCGCCGCCGCGCCACAGACCGGCAACGGCCTATATCTCAACACGCTGCTGAACGAATTGCGTCAGTTTGGCAGCTACGAACAGTTGAACCAGCGGATCGATTGGTACCTGCAAGCGGCCAATCCAATCGAACTCTACGGCAAGGTCATCGAGCACTGGGAGCAGGACTACGGCCAGCCTGACCCGGCGTGCGAGAACGTCGTTCGCGAGAGCCTCGTCCGCCTCTGGGCCGCGCGCCGCGGTCTCTCCGAGACCGAGTTGCTCGAATCGCTGGGCACCGCAGGCTCGCCGCTGCCGCGAGCCTACTGGAGCCCGTTGTTTCTTGCCGCCGGTGACGCCCTGTTGAACCGGGGCGGCTTGCTGGTTATTGGCCATACCTTCCTGTTTCAGGCCGTGAGAGATCGCTACTTGGCATCGGAACTAAGCCAACGTGCAATACATTTGCGAATCGCGGATTATTTCCAAGCTTGTAATATGAGTTCTCGACGAGTAGCAGAAGAGCCTTGGCAATTGCTTCAGGCCGGAGCTCTCAACCAATTGGCGGAGTTGTTGACAAATCTGGCTTATGTGCGGGCCATCTTTATAGCCGACCGACCAGACCTGCTGAGGTATTGGGCGCGCATTGAGGATCGAACGCCGCACCGGATTTCCGATACCTACCGGTCTGTCATTGAGAACCCGCAACAAGCCCCGGAGCATCTTGTCTGGCTCGACTACCTGTTACAGATAGCGGGTGACGAGAAAGCTCTCTTGCGCCTGCTCGAAAGCCGAGAGCGCCTCGCGCGCTCTAGCACGGACCCACATGAACTGCTTGCATGCCTCGATGGACTTTCGGCCATGTATTTTAAGAGTTCACAGAAGCTGCGGGCCACGAACATTGATGTGGATTTAGAGGGGCTTAACCAGGGGAGATCCATGCAGTTGCTTCGTGAACATGAGGATCTCGCAAGGCACATTGGCGACAAGTCGAGTCTCCAGAGTGGACTCGGGACACAGGCGCAAGTGCTCATATTCAGCGGGCAGTATTGGCTTGCTCACAAATTGCTTGAACGGCAACAACAGCTTTGCGAGGAAATAGGCGATCGTCGCGGCCTTGCGCGGTGCCTTGGAAACTTGGCATTTGTGCATAATCAGCTTTTCGAGGAGAAGGATGCCTTCGTCCTGCAAGAACGCGCAGAGGATATATGCCGGGAAATTGGAGATATTCCTCTCCTGGTCGAGATTCTGGATGCCCACGGCCATGCATACGCAGACTTGGGCAGACCCTACGAAGCCATAGCACTTTGGCAAGAGGAGGCAAAACTGGCGGCAGACCTGGGCTTCAGAAGTCTCCTACGGAACTCTTTGGGAATCCACCCCGACCAGTCATCGATACGAATCTCGAAGCCCGGAGGCAGCGGATGCGGGAACACTTCTCCGGCGCTTTTTTGCTGCGCGGTCGCGGCATCCAGCACGATCCACGCTTTTTGCCAGAGTTCCAACGGCCCATGCTGGCCGGCTTTGTTGGCAAGTTCCTCGATTCTGGCCCAATAGCTTCGTCCCGGTTCGCTGGCCGGGTGCTTATACGTCTGCAGTTCCGGGTCATCGGCAAGCGTGCCCGCGCCTTTGAGCAAGGCGGTAAAGTCCGGCAACTGCTCTGCCAGCATCTCGAACCTTACGCGCACCAGCGGCAGGTTGCCGGCAGTCTTTGCGTCTCCTGGTGAAACGTAAGCCGCTGTGCGGGTATCGAGACGCGGTCATACCACAAGTCGAACCTGGGCTTGGTCAAATCGGCGTACCGCCGGCGAACGAACGTCTTATCGGCCTCGCGTGCTTGGGAGAGAAAGATGGCGTCATGGCGGTAACCGTCAGATGCAAATCGATATATGATGATTCGGCACGAATGCCTTAGCCTGAAATCTAGAGCTTGTGCATTCATTGCTGCTACCCTACTTCGCAGGACGACTATTGGGCGTGTTATCGATTGCTGTAGCGAACTTGCATGCCCTTAATCCCTGCTCTGACAGTAGATTCCCGCAGCGAACACCCTCCGCAAAGCAGCTTCTTGCTTCGCCAAATCGTCGCAAGCGGAAGAGGGCTTCCCCTTTGTTGTGCCAGGCCTCTCCATGATGAGGATCGCTCGAAAGTACGCGATCGAACCAAGTGATGGCCTCGTCTGCGATGCCGTTCTCCAAAAAACCAATGCCTTGATTGAAACAGGAGTGAGGGTGAGTCGGATCGATAGCTAGCGCTCGCAAGACAGAGTCGTGCGCATCCTGATTCCGTTGCATCTTCCAAAGCAATGCACCTCTATCGCACCACAAATCTGGATCATTTGGGCTCATCGCTATTGCTCTTTCGAAACAGTCAAGTGCTTCTTCAAACCGTCCAGCGTCGGTTAGTAATCTGCCTCTCAAGTCTAGATCTTCCGGGTTCTCCCCCATGCTGACTCCTCTGTGTTTAAGTGGTTCTTAGATCGCTCATCAAGAGCAAGGAACACCGCATCAGTGGCATTGTGGTGCGTCGCCTCTCCTGCTCAGAAAAGCCAAGAGAAGGAAGCACTTCATAGAGCAAGCGCGAACCAACATGGCGGAGAAACTGTAGGAAGTCGCGGTCAAGTGCAACCTGTTGCAGAAACAGCCTATTACGGTGAAGAGCTTCGCCGAGCGATGAAATGACTTCGCAAGTACGACGCCATCTCTCGCGGTATTCATCCGCCCCAACTTTCGCGAGTGCTGCCATGCTCGCAGGATCTAGGAGCAGGTCCGCCACAAGAAACCGAAGAATGTGGAACTGAATATCTCGGATTACGGTCTGTTGCGGGAGAAAACACGCGTCCGGCTCCGCTATGGTCTTCAGGAGGGCGACGATACCCTGCCTTCTGGCCTGATCATCATAAATGGGAAATTCCTGCATCACTACCGTGGTTGAGTCCCCACCTGACAGACGTTTGGTGATTGCTTCCTGGCGAGTTTCACATTCTTTTTGGGCTTCCAAGTCGTTGAGTTCGCGACAGAGCACAACCTCCCTTTCCAACAGCGGCAAGGCAGCAGTGTCCGCACCTATGTAGGAATACGTTCGGTCTAGCTTTTCAAGGGCGGACAAAGGAGCTGAAACAACTCAGCGACTTTCTCAACGACCCTGCCGCAGACGCCCCACGTTTGGCTGTCGTCGCGGCCGTGCCGGGCCAGGGCAAATCCGCGCTGTTGGCGAAATTGCACCAACAACTCAGGGACTCGCCGCACTTCGTCATCACCCACTTCGTCGGCGCCACCGAGCGTTCGGCATCGGCATACTCGCTTGTTCAGCGGCTACTCGACGAAGTCGACCGCAGCGGCATCGCGTGGCCCCCCGAGCAAACCGAAGGGCAAGAGCCGAAGCGGGACTTCAACAGCCTATGCCTCCAGCTCGCGCTGCGACTAGGTGATTATTCCGGCGAGCGCCGCATCCTAATCCTGCTTGATGCGCTCAACCAGCTCTCCGACGAGCACGTTTCCGTTCACGATCACCCAGTCGGGTTTAATCCGCCCGCTGCCGTTGAGGACGACGGGGCAGTAACGGTCTCCGTTCGGAGTTTCGATTCGTTTGGTGACATTCACTTCCATGGTCAAAACCAGGCCAAAGCGGTATCAACCTAGGTATCACCCCTGAGAATCTCAGTCCAATTTGCTGATTTTGAAGGCCTTCCGGGAAGAGGGCGAAAGGGTTCGAATCCCTCCGCCCCGATCGCTATAAAATATTGATATTACAAGCGATATAAGCCATTTTGCCCACGCATCTGCTTTTTCCCGCTACACCGTTGTAGTCGATTTTGTAGCTGTGCCTCGCCAAAACTTTATCCGGTGTTGGAAACGCCGACTCTTTACCGTAAAGAATTGGGCGGGCGGGTAATTGGAACTCGGATCGAGATAGAATTTTCGACCGCGGCGACGGGGGATGCGTGCGTGAGTGTCAGTAAAGTGTGCTGAAAAGAGTCGTCGGCGCGCACGTCTGCTGTAGCCGGTCTCAACGGCTTGGCTTTAAGTAGGTAGCGGACTGCTACGCGGCGAGATGGTATCGGTGATGCAAGCCACCCAAGGTCGGTAGCCAAGCCCAATCAAAGGACAAGTTCGTCATGCGGGATTACTCGTCCGGCTGAAAGTGTTCGACGAAGCGCCTGAAGGGAAGATGGAACCCTACGCCAGCCGCCGGGATGCCGACAGCAAACAACAAGCTCCCGATGGGCAGGCTTTTCAAATTTGACTTGCTTCTCAGCCTACTTCTCTGATACAAGACCTGACAAGGGGCTTGCCCCGCTTTCCTCGGTTCCCCCGAGCGGCAAAACCTCGAAGCAATTGTGGGAGGAAAGCTGCGTCGTCGCGTTTCGTGAAGGCGCAAGAACTCGCGCGAAGACACGCTTCCTTCGAGTGGCCGCGAAGTGTAAGAAGCTCTCAGTACCTTAGCATTCGTCTATCTGTCGTTGGCAGCGGCACTCCTGGCCGCCCCGGGTGCACACGCCGACAGTTTCAACTTCACCTTTATCGATCCCGCCGGGGTTAGGGTAACATCGATCGACAGCAATGACCCTCAAAGAGGGCTAAGGAGAATAAGCGTATGGGGAAGAACTCCGGTTGCAAATTCGTAACTAACAACACGGACAAAGCTCTCTACATTGTGGACGGGGAAGATCCACGATATACGCTCCTGGTTCAGGCAGGAGGACAAAACGACTTTAAGGGCGTCCAATTTCCGTGGTGCAAGTCGACTGACCAGGTCAAGAAGAAGGCGTTTCGCGTCTACGAGGGCACCTCGCAGAACGGCACGCTGCTGTTTTATATCTTTCAAGATGACGCTACGAGCCAGAATTGTTACACCGGCCCAGATGCGAACTGGAGTGGGAAACACTGGCTGGCGGATCAACATATGGCCTGGATGTCGCTCTGGTTCAAGGAGGGCAGAGTTTTTGGAAAGGAGCCGCCCCCGTCCGGGTTGTGGAACACTGGTTGCGAAGCCGTAACTAACCAAAGGAACAATCATATCTACATTGTGGACGGGGAAGACCCAGGATATACACTCCTGGTTCCGGCCCGGGACAGGCGGACCTGGACGCCCCCCCGTTACCCTCTCGGGGTCGTTTTCCCGTTTTGCAGTACGACTGACGAAGTCAAGAGGAAGGCATTTCGCGTCTACGACGGTAACTCGGATAAATCTAAGCTGCTGTTCTATATCTTTCAAGATCATAAGACGAAACTGATTAATTACACCGGCCCCGATGCGAACTGGAATGGGAGACAAACGCTGCGGGAAAAGCCGGAGCCCAAGATTTCGCTCTGGCTCCAAGATAGGCCGTTTGGACTCGAGCCCCCGCCCCCCCCAATCATCGAACCCGGCCCAGACCCCAATCTGACGCTTCAGGTCCTGTATGAACGGCTGAAGGCCGATTTGAAGGGATACGATGGGCAACTTTACGGACTGACCCAGCACAACAACATGACAAAGGCCAAGCACGACGACTGGCTGGACACGCCGAGCGATTCTTGGAACGTCAGCAGCGGCTTCGTTACACCCTCCGCAACCTCCGGGCTGATGACCGCGATGGGGGGGGCGATTGAGGGCGCGAAGCATCTTGTCGATATCGTCGGGATGGAAGATCTGTTCGGCTGGAGGCACCCGGCTGGTGTACCGAGGCCGGGCTTCATCGACACAATCAACAAAAGCATGGTGAAGCTTTCGGGATCCGGGGGAGATCCGGTCGTGATCCGCGTCCTCCTGGGAAATACCCCCCGGTCGAATATCAAGTTAGACTTCCTGAGTCACGCACTCATGAAAGATGTGAAGAAGCCGTCGGAAAACAATCGGCGCATCATATTATTCATCGGGGTGATTAACTACAAGTCAAACCAGGGCTGGAATCACGCGAAAATCATCGCGATTGACGGCCATACCCTAATTACCGGGGGCCACAATTTATGGGACAAGCACTATCTCGGCCAGTACCCGGTATTCGACCTGTCGTTGCGAGTGCGCGGCCCCGTCGCCGGCGCCGCGCACACCTTCGCCAGCCGCATGTGGGAGTTCGTGCAGAAACACAACACGCACGGCGGCGGCCAGACTGACAGGACATATTTCATTTCCACCGATAGCGAGGACAGCAGCAGAGTTCGTGATAAACAGCCGCCGAGTCCTTTGGATCCATCCTATCCCGCTTCCCCAAGTTCCGGGGACCTTCCCGTTCTGTGGGTCGCCAATCCGGGAGTTGGAATCTTTGACACGAACGGGTCGGCGGACCGCAAGGCAATGTTTCACTCGATGATGAGGGGCACCACGTTGCGCCTTGTCCAGCAGGACCTTGGAGCGACGCCTCGTTTAGGTCTTCAAATTATTCCCCCCCGTGTCGAGGGAAGGCACGCGTTCGAAGGAGTCCCTTTCGTCTGGTGGACGGGTGATCTTCAACCCGATCAAGAGCACAGATTTGAAATCGCGACCATCGCGGCAGATCGCCTTTTTGACTGCCAGTTCAGCACCTTCGACGCGGAGTTCATGGGTCATCTGGTCGATTTCCTCATGCGCAAGGACACGAGAGCCGAGATCGTGCTGACCAATTTGGACGCTAAAGCTGAAGAAGGAACCAGTTATTCTAATGGCGTGCGGAGTGAAAATTTCGTGAGGCTGTTGTTCATGATGGGAATGAAGAAAGGGTTAACGAAGGAACTGATCAGGGACAAACTATCGCTCCGTACAATCGCCATCAACGGCGGAAGAAACAGGTGGGCCAACAATCATGAGATCGCTCAGCACAGCAAGTTCTGGATGGTGGACGGGCGGGTGTTTTACGTGGGCTCGCAGAACGTCTATCCGACGTCGGGAATCCCAGATCTGAAGATCAATGCGTTCTTGCAAGAGTTCGGAGTTATCATCGATAACAGCGAAATCGTGAATACGGTTGTCAAGCCCTTCTGGCTAGACCCGTTGCTCAAGAACGCAACGCCCAACCTCGACATCATGAAGGCGCTGAGCTGAAACGTGCACTGGGGTTGCCCCCTTGGCTGTGACAAACGGTTAAGACTTTTTTCGCCGTTCGCTGAAGATTCCTCGACCGGCAAGACCACTTTATCGCATTCTGAGCTTGGCTGGAGAACCGGAGGCGGGCTCCTCGCGCGTGGCGGGAAACGGGCCGGAACCGGCGTAGGGATGGACAGCCCAGACGGCGAAATGGAGGGCCTGCTCGCGGGAGCCGTCGGTGGGCTGGAAGGGGAGATTGATGGAGATGCGGCCGCTGCGGCGGTCGACAGTGATGGTGGAGCCGGGCGGGGCGGTCCAGGTGGTGCTGGGGGTCGGCGGTGGGGCTGGCTGTTGGGCGGAGGCGGCGACGGATGCGAGAAGAAGAGCAAGGACGGGGAAGATTGGCTTCATGCGATGGACCTTCCGATGCCTGGTGGGCGGGTGGTTGGGGTTTGTGCTTTCCCAGGTCTCGACATCGAGACCTGGAGCACCCATGTCCGTACTTTGTTCGGCTTCCCGTGAGTGCGGGTTAGCTGACGCCCACTTTGTATCGGGGCCAGAGGGGGCGAGTAGCATCGTGGCTGATGACGGGTTCGGCATCGCACTCGACTTCGATGACGGTGGCGGGTTGGTCGGGGGCTATGAGCGGGAGGTTGGTAAGGCGGAGGGTGGAGTCGTCCTGGGTGAAGGGGACGGGCTGGCCGGTTTTTAGGAGGCGCGCGGATTTGGCTTTGGCCTGGAGGCCGCCGATGGCGATGACGGCTTCCGGCTGGTAGAAGGCGAGCCACTCGGCGGCGGGGGTGTGGCCGGGCCAGAACTGCTGGTGGATGTACAGGGTGTTGCCGCGGCGGGTGTAGTTGGCATTGGTGTTCCAGCCGGCGGTGATGCGGTCGGTTTCGTAGATGGCTTTGCCGTTGGTTTGGAGCCAGCGGCCAACGGCTTCAAGACAGGCGACGGACTCCTCGGGGATGGAACCGTCCGGCTTGGGGCCGATATTGAGGAGATAGTTGCCGCCGCCGCGGGCGCAGGTGGCGAGGTTGGAGACGATGGTCTTGGGCGATTTCCAGGCGTCGTCGAAGCGGTTGAAACCCCAGGAGTCGTTGAGGGTCATGCAGGTTTCCCAGGCGCGGCCGGACTGGGAGGCGCGGATTTCCTGCTCGGGAGTGGAGAAGTCGCCTTCGAGGCCGTTGCGGTTGTTGACGATAATGTCCGGTTGCAGGTCGAAGACCATCTTGTTCATGCGCTCGGACTCCCACTCGGCGGCGCTGAGGGGCCAATCGACGTCGTACCAGAGGACGTCGATCTTGCCGTAGTTGGTCATCAGCTCGCGGACCAGGCCGTGGGTGTATTCGACGAAGCGCCGGCGGGCGGCGGGGTCGGTTTTGCAAATGACGCCGTCGGGGTGGTGCCAGTCCATGAGGGAGTAGTAGAAGCCGACGCGGAGGCCTTCGGCGCGGGCGGCTTCGACGAACTCGCGGACCAGGTCGCGGCCGGGACCTTGCTTGGGAGCGCAGTAGTCGGTGAGCTGGGTGTCCCAGTGGCAGAAGCCCTCGTGGTGCTTGCTGGTCATGACCATGTACTTCTGGCCCGCTTGCTTCGCGAGGCGCGCCCAGTCGCGGGCGGCGTTGGGCTTGGGATGAAAGTGCTTGGCGAGGAGTTCGTATTGGGGGATAGGGACGCCTTCGACCTCCTTGGCCCACTCGTGCTGGCCGATGACCGAGTAGAGGCCCCAGTGGATGAACATGCCGAATTTGGCTTGATGCCACCAGGCCATGCGCTGGGCGCGGGTGGCCGATTGGGGGTCTTGGGCGGGGACGGGCGGAGTCTGGGCTTGAGCGGCGGATGAAGGCTGGGCTTGGGCGTCGGCGGCGGTCAGGGCGAGAGTGCCGGCTGCGCCTAGCTGCTTGAGGAACAGACGTCTTGAGCATTCGTTCCAATCCATGGTCGGCTCCGTATGCGGGTCGAATTAACCGCGGGATTTCATGGCGGTTTTGCGTCGAGGAAAATATAGCAGCCGGGAGGGTTCGGTGGGACCAGGAGGATTGGGACCGGGATTGTGGTTATTGGCGTCTTTGCCATCCCAGGTCCGAAAATCCGGAGCTGGGGCAACCGGCTTGCGTGGGGAATACTGTTGAGGAGGCCGGAGGTTGATGCCGATGAGGAGCTGCGGATGAAGGCGCGCTTTGCGTTTGGGAAAAGGGGGATTGAGGTTTCAGTTCCGGAGGGGTATGAGTACCGGGTGGTCCGGAGCCGGTCGGCGGCGGCGATTGGGGATATTGGGACGGCCCTCGATGCGGCACTGGATCGGCCGATCGGGTGCGAGGCGCTCGCCAAGCTCGCGGCGGAGAAGAAGACGGCGGCAATCTCGGTGTGCGACATTACGCGGCCTGCGCCGAACCGGGTGACGCTGCCGCCGCTGCTGAGACGGTTGCACGGGGCGGGGATTGCGGTGGAGGACGTGACGATTGTGATTGCGACAGGATTGCACCGGGGAGCGACGGAAGACGAGGTGAAGACCATTGTCGGACCGGAGATTGCGGCGAAGTACCGGGTCGTGAACCACGATGCGCGGGCGCTCGCGGAGCATCGCTTTCTGGGGACGACGGGCCGGGGCACGCCGGTGTGGATTGACGAGCGGTTCATGGCGGCGGATCTGCACATCACGCTCGGGTTTATCGAGCAGCATTTCATGCTGGGGTTCAGCGGCGGGCGGAAACTGGTGGCTCCGGGGCTGGCGGCGCAGGAGACGATCAAGGTAATTCACTCGCCGAGGTTTATGCGCGAGCCACTGGCAACAGAAGGGTCGATCGAGGGGAATCCGCTGCACGCGGAGTTGCTGGAGATTGCCGGGATGGCGCGCCATGACTTTGTTCTCGATGTAACGCTGACGCGGGAGCGGGAGATTTCAGGGGTTTTTGCCGGCGATCCGGTGAAGGCGCATGCGGAGGGGGTGGCGTTCCTGGAGAAGACGTCGCTGGAGGTGCTGGAGGAGCCGGTGGATGCGGCGATCACCAGCGCCGCCGGGTATCCGCTGGACCTGACGTTCTATCAGACGGTGAAGGGGATTACGGCGGCGCAGCACATGGTGAAGCCGGGAGGGCGGATTCTGGTAGTGGCGCAGTGCGCGGAGGGGGTGGGATCGGCGGAGTTTGCGCGGAGATTGGCGGGGCTCAGGGATTTCACGGCGTTTCTCGAGGAGATTCGGGAGACGCCCGTGGAGGTTGACCAATGGCAACTGGAGAAGCTGGCGCTGGTAGGCGAGCGGTTTGAGCTTTTCTTCTTTGCGCCTGGGGTGACCAAGGGACAGCTTGTTTTTTTGGCTGGTAGGCTGTACGGGAATTTGGAAGAAGCGGTGGCGGCGGTGCTGGATGGGCTGCCCAAGGGGGCGCGGGTGGCGCTGGTGCCGGAAGGGCCGTATGCGTTGGCCAGAGCGGCGAGTTAGCAAGTGAGTGGGGAAGTAAGGCAGCCGGGGTATTTGCTATCCCAGGGGGTCTCGCGCAAGACCCGCTTCGACTTCGGTCAGGGCAGGCTCTCGCGCCCGGCAATGGGGCGGCTATCTTATGGATAGGTGCTCGCGGTGGTCCAATGTGACCAGACGCTCAGCAGCTGGGCTTCTAGGATAGTACGCGTGAAAAGCCAACGCGGCCGTTCGAAAGTGCCGCGCGGTTTCCTGCAAGAGTCCGAGAAAGCTGTGAATCATGCCCGCGCAACAGATTCTGCAGGAAGCCAAGAAACTCCACAGGGTAAGCGAGAGTCTCGATTCGCTGGCGGCGCAGCATGCGCCAATCTCGGAGGCGCTATCGGTTCTCTCGGCGAGCGTTCGCAAATCCGCCACGCTGCTGGAAGTGCTGGTTGCGATGAGGCTGGGACCTGAGCCGGGGTTGGGTCCGGCAAACTGAGGTTAGGGGATCAGGGGTGAGAGCCGGAGTTCGGTTCTGCAGCGCAGTCCAGCAGCTCGCGGCGCCGGGCAGCCATGTTTCTTTCGTTCAACGAGGGGGGTCGCTGTGAAGAAGAGGCGCCGGATAGAGATCGCACGAGAGATTATCGCCAGCGTGAAGAAAGAGATGGACAAGCCGCGGCTAGCGGAGTCGGTGCGGAACGGTTTGGCGGGAATGGCAGCGCAGGCGGGCAAAGTGCCTTACGCGCGCTCGGCGAGGGCTTGAGCGCCACATCGTTCAACTCCGCTGGCTCTGGGCGGGTTGGGCCTTCTTCGATCGGATTCGTGGAGCGGGCGAATCGGGAAGCTCCTCGGGGTCGCGCTCGGTGAAGCGATCGTGCAGGATCACATTGAGCAGCGACTTATGCACCCGGATGCGGCCGTTGTATTCGATCAGGCCGAGCTTGCGAAACCGGTTCATGAAGAAGCTGACGCGGGACCGGGTGGTGCCGATCATCTCCGCCAGGGTTTCCTGGCTAATGGGAGGAATCAACGATTCCGGTTTCCCCGGCTCACCGAATTCGGCCATCAGCAGGAGGATTCTCGCCAATCGCTTCTCGCTGGAGTTGAAGAGCTGATCGACCAGATCGGCCTGGGTTCGCATGCTGCGGGCGAGCAGGAATTTCATGTACAAATCGGAGAAGGAGTGCTCCTGGTGCATCACGCGGATCATCTCTTCTCTGGCTATTTTGAGCGCGGTGCAGGCGGAAATGGCGGCGGCAGTGGCCAGGTGCAGGCCGCCCACGCTGGCCAGCGACTCGTCGCCGATGAAGTCGCCGGCAGAGAGCAGCGCGATGGTGGCCTCCTTGCCTTCTGGGGAAACGACGGCGAGTTTTGCGCGGCCGGTGCGGAGATAGAAGATGGCGTCTGCCGCATCTCCCTGCGCAAAGAAGACCTCCTTAGGCTCCATGTGGACGAGTTTTCGCCCCACTCCCGCTTGTTCAAGAAAGGTGGCGAGGTCAAAAGTCATGGGCTTCACTTCGACGGTTTGAATTGCGCCTCACGGATGCGGTCTTCACGGGAGCGGTCCCGAATGGGGCGCGACCGCACCGGGCTTGAGGTCGCCGGGACTTCGATTCATCCGTCTCGAATGCGAAGAATTATACTCCCATGCGCGATGGCCGGAGCGATTTTTTTTGCGGGTCGGCGGTGTCGGTGGGATGGTCGGGGTTGGTGCTGCCCCAGGTCTCAAAGGCAAGATTTGGAGCACCCGGCGTGAAATGGAGAAGTTGCCAGCCGCTCAGGGTTGGTTTAGGATCGTTCGTCATGAGAAGCATTGGAGCAGAAGGCCGATGCTTTACTGTCGGGCCATTTCCGGCGTGGTCGTCGCACGAAAGGCTCTTTTTCGGTTTCCGGGGGTCCTCCCGTGCAATACCCGGACGCAGGTAGGCTCAGCTGTTCCATTTGGCGGTCTGCAGAGTACCTGACGACGAAATCCCGACCTACTGCCGCTCCGGCAAGACCTGGGCCAAGTGACATTACGGCGGGGGCCTGATCCCGTCGGCCCCACGGAAGGAAAGGTGAATGACAATCATTGCGAGTACACGAGTTCGCTTGCTCCTCGGTCTGCTCTGTTTACCCCTGATTGCGGCACCTGCTCAGGAGCCTGGCTTAAGCTTAAAAGCTCTGGACCCTCGTACGGCCGGCGGGGCAGCTGCAGGTAGCTCTGAGGCAATTCTTACTGGACGGGTGACCGATGATGCGGACAAGCCATTGCTCGGTGCTGTGGTCACAGCCAAGGCAAAGCACTTGGCGATCTCCCGCTCGACCGATGCCAAGGGCAAATACGAGATCAAGGGGCTCGCTCCAGGGCTCTACAAGATCTCCTCGACGGCCGACGGCTACTTCCAGCCAACAGTGAGGGTCCAAGAGCTTGCGGCCGGATCAAACGAGGAATCGTTCACCTTGGTGCCGAAGTGGCCGCTTGAAGCTTCTAAGGGGGCTGATTGCGGCCCGTTCCCATCAAACTATAGAGATCTAATCGCGAGTTGGCACCTCACCGTAGAGTTGCGGGAGGAGGACGGTAGGCGATTCGAGATCGCAAGTGTCTCCGAACCAGTGCTCCAGAAGAGGACTTCTAAGCAGATTGGTTGCTGGAGCGTGGAGGTCTGGGACGACGCCCCTGAATACCTAAGCGGTTTGATGACGGGGGTCATCCACCATGGGAGAAAGTGGCAGGTGACTATCATAAACAGCAAGGTCTTCTACGCTAGCTATCTATGAAGCTCGGCGCGGCCCCGGACGGATGGGTGCAGGCGTCGTCGGCTCGCGATGCCAGGTCGCCGGCGGGCGCCTCGTCCTCTGCCAGATGGCTTTCCCACTCATTGATCGATCCAAACGCGCACTTTCCCGGGTTGATAGCAAACCGGGGGGCTGAACGCCTGCTCGATTTCCAATGGAGCGAGTGAAAATAGGCCAGGGTTTATCATCGAAGATGGTACGGTCCGGGTTGGCTGCGTTGGGTTGTTTGCCCTTGCGTGGGGAGTCCTTTCAGGCTGCCTGGGCGGGGAGTTTTGTGCGGAAAGCGGAGTACGATGCGAGCGAAGACGGCGGTGGTGCTGGGCGCCCAGTGGGGCGACGAGGGCAAGGGGAAGATTGTGGACGTGCTCAGCGAGCGGTTTGCCGCCGTCGCCCGCTATGCGGGTGGGCACAACGCCGGGCACACGGTCATCGTTGGCGGGCAGAGATTCGTTCTGCAACTGATTCCCTGCGGGGTGCTGCGGCCGGGATGCAAAGGGGTGATCGGAAACGGGGTGGTGCTGGACCCGATGGCCTTCCTCGGCGAGGTGGGGAAGCTGCGGAATTTGGGCGTGGGGGTGGATGAGCGGCTGTTTGTATCGAATAGGGCGCAGGTGATTCTGCCGTATCACCGGATGATCGAGCTGGCGGCGGAGTATGCGCCGGGACGGCAGAAGATTGGGACCACGGGCAAGGGGATCGGGCCGGCGTACGAGGACAAGATGGCGCGCAACGGTCTGCGGGTGGTGGACCTGCTGCGGCCCGGGCTCTTGAAGACGCACATCGAGGCGGCTTGTGCGGAGAAGAACGCGATCGTGCGGGCGCTGTTCGGGACGGGGACCGATCCGCTGGACCCGGCGAAGATGTACGACGAGTACGCGGCGGCGGCGGAAGAGGTGCGGCCGTTTGTAGCAGACACGGGGCGCCTCTTGAACAACATCCTGGCCGGGGGCGGGAGCGTGATGTTCGAGGGGGCGCAGGGGACCATGCTGGACATCGACCATGGGACCTATCCGTTTGTGACCTCGTCGTCGGCGACGGCGGGCGGGGCGGCGACCGGGACGGGAGTGGGTCCGACAGCGATCGGGACAGTGATTTCGGTGACCAAGGCCTATGTGACGCGGGTGGGCGGAGGGCCGTTTCCGAGCGAGATCGAGGGCGCGGCGGGCGAACACCTGCGGTCGCGCGGAAACGAATACGGCGCGGTAACCGGGCGGTCGCGGCGCTGCGGATGGCTGGATATTCCGCTGCTGCGCTACTCGAACCAGGTCAATGGGGCGGAGTGGCTGGTGGTGACCAAGCTGGACGTGCTGGACGAGTTGGAGGAGATTCCGGTCTGCGTCGGATACGAAATTGGCGGGAAGGTGACGGACGAGATTCCGGCGGACGTGGAGGGGCTGGAACAGATCAAACCGCGCTACACGGCGATGAAGGGGTGGCGGGAGCGGACCGAGGGGATTCAGGAGTTCGACAAGCTGCCCACGGCGGCGCAGGAGTATCTAAGGTTCCAAGAACGGGAGAGCGGGGCGAAGATCGGGATGGTGTCCACGGGGCCGGACCGGGAGCAGACCATGACGCTGCCCGAGTTTGCGGAGGCGCTGGACAGGATTCACCGGTAAACTAGGAAGACGCCAGGGGCTTGGTCACCCAGGCTCTGGAGAGAAGCCGAATCGATGGTCACCTTTATTGTACGTATGAAATTTGCCCCCGAGGATCGCGCCGAAGTGGCGGAGATGCTGCGCGAGTTGACCCTGGCGTCGCGCCAGGAGCCGGGGTGCTTGCACTACATCGCCCACCAGATCGAGGATGATCCCGATACGGTGCTGATCTACGAGCAATACCGGGACGCGGGCGCGCGGGAGGCGCACGGGCAGACGGCGCATTTCAAAAAGTACGCCGTAGGAGGACTTTACCAGAAGATGCGGGAGCGCAGCCGGGAAGACCTGGTTGCCCTGATTTGAGGTTGGAATCCTGGCTGCGGCGCCGGTTCGATCCGATTGCGATCCGTTTCGCGAAAGACAATTTGTTGTTGCGCGCCTGGTGATGGAATCGATTGACCGTCGGGCCTGTCCAGGACTACTATCCGATACGCCATGCAGGATACGTTCAAAACCCATTCCATGCACCCGTGGCTCCGCATGGCGATTGCCCTGATGCTGGTTGCGCCGCTGGCCCCTGCGGCCTATGCGAACCCCAACAGCCAGGGAACCCAGAAGGTACAGAAGCACGAGAGCCGCCACGAGATCGACAGGCTCGAGGAGGCGTGGCGCGACGCCGTTTTGAAGGGGAATACCGCCGCGATGGACGCCCTGTTGGCCAACGACTTCATGGCTATCACCTCTTCCGGGACGCTGCAAACCAAGGAACAGACCCTGGCCAAACTCGGCAGCGGCCAGAGGCATATCACCGCCCTCAATGTCTCCGACCGCAAGGTGCGCTTCTACGGGACGACGGCACTGGTTACCTCTCTGGCCGAGGTGAAGGGGACCACCGGGGAGGGAGACATCTCGGGCAGCTTTCGCTACACGCGGGTCTATGTTCGGGATGCGCATGGGCAATGGAAGATCGTCAGCTTCGAAGCGAGCAGGATTCGCGAAGCCGGGGACCATAAATAGAGCCGCGGTTGGAGGCGCCGCATAGACTAGAGGGATGCCCGAACTTCCTGAGGTGGAAACGATCGCCCGCTGCGCCGACCGGCGGGTACGCGGCGACCGTATCGTTCAGGCTTGGTTTGGCGGCTTTCGGGAGCCCTTCAAGACGCCGCCGGCGCGGCAAGCCAAGGGGCTTGAGGGGCGCGCCATTCTGGGCGTGCGCCGCACCGGAAAGCACATCGTCTGCGACCTGAGCCCTGCGCGCGGCAGACTTTTGGACGAGAGTGCTGGAAAACCGGAGGCCCAATGGATCGTGCATTTGGGGATGACGGGGAGACTGCTGGTGACTACCCCGGAAGGACCAGTCGCTCCGCACACGCATGCCCGCCTGACTTTGGCCAGCGGCCGGGAGCTGCGCTTTGTGGACCCGCGACGGTTCGGCCGGCTCGAATTCCGCGACCTGCGGCGCTGCGCCGCCTTCAGCGCTCCCGGCGCGGAGCCGCTGACGATTGGGGCTGAGTCGTTCGCCGCGCTGTTCCGGGGACGAAAGCTGCCCATCAAGGCCGCGCTGCTGAACCAGACCATGCTGGCCGGGGTGGGCAACATTTATGCCGACGAAAGCTTGTTTCAGGCCGGCATCCGGCCGCGCCACAGGGCGGGACGGCTGACCAGGGCTGAACTCGAACGGCTGCGGCTGGCCTTGGGCGAGGTGCTCCGGCATGCGATCCGGCTGGGCGGGTCTTCCGTTTCAGATTATGTGGACGCGGACGGAGTGCGCGGGTTCTTTCAGCTTGAACACTACGTTTATTTGCGGACCGGCCAACCGTGCCGGCGGTGCGGGACACCGATTCGGCGGATTCTGGTGGCCGGAAGGGGAACGCATTATTGCCCTCAGTGCCAGCGATAAGGGATGTTTCTATGATTTTTAGAATAATCTGCTTGTTTTGCCTTCCAGAATGCAGAAAGATCCGCAGCGTGGATGACTGCAAGCGATTGAAAAGAAGGAATCTTATGAACGGCACGCCGATTGCAAGAAGATAACCGCCAGTGATGTATCGGCTGCTGGAAGTTCCGGCCAGCCAAAGAAGAGCAGACACCCGGTAAGAGCATCCGCGTTCGAAGCGGCCCAGAACAAGGGAAAACCGGCTGGGAAGTCTGCAATGAGCACGGTGGAAGAGTTACAAGCCACCTAATCCTTTGGAGGCCAGTGACCAGCGCAGGACAAAGAGGCGTCGCCCATAGGGCGGCGCCTTTTGCGTTTGTGCGGGAGGCTTGGGGCGGGCCGATGACGACGGGTACCTAAATGTTGACTTGCCAGCCGGGATACTTCGCTGTAGTATCGGAGTTGCCTATCAAGCGGCTGATGCGGGCCACCCGGAATGGGGCAGAGCAAGCTCGCCGCGGAGCAAGGAAACCTTGCCGATTTCATAAGTACTTACCAGAATGGAAGCGGCGAAAGCTCACATAGGAAGGGCATAAGCCAGGGTGAGCACAAGGCCGCGCCGCGGCAACCCCGACCAAGGGCCTGCCAGGCAGATGAAGCTCAAAGCGGGCTTCTTTGCAGAGAACGGCAAAGCCCCTGGGGAATCGTGGATGGTTTCGCGCAGAATTATGCGCCCGGCAGATGGTTGCATGTCCTCGATTGACCGGATCGCCAGCCGTGGCGTCCCCCGTCCAAGGCTGGACAGGCTGAAGGAAACATCTGAACCTCGAAACGCAATGCACCCGATTGCAAAAAGCCAGGAAGTACACGCATGACTACAGAATCGACCGAGCCTCAGTCTGAACCGGGGCCAGTTCCGGCCAATGGCCAGGGACAGTCGCAAGGGCATCGGCGCCGCAGGCGCCGCCGCAAGAACAAGTCGAGCCAGGCGGGCGCAACTCAGTCGCAACCGCAGGCACAACCGCAGGCGCAACCGGCCGAGACCAAGGCGGCTCCCGCGCCCAAGGCCCACGCCAAGCCCCCGGCACACCAGGGACATCAGGACCAGGGACATCCGGGCCAGGGACGGAAGAAGAAGAAATTCTTCCAAAAGGGCACGGCCTCGGCGGCGCAGCCGGGTAACACCGTCTCGTTTCATGCGCAGGGTCCCGCGCAAGGCTCTGGACAGGGATATGGTCAGGCCAAGCGCAGGAGCAAGCAGAAGGGCCCGCGGGAGTTTGTGGGTCCGATGGATCACAGTTACCGCGCCGTGAACGGCAACGTAGCCGACGGTCCGCCCTCGACCATTCCGACTTCAAACAACGGCCACGGAGGCCTTTACCAAGATAACTTCGCGCCGATGCCCACGATTCCCGTGCGCGAGGGCGCGCCCACGCGGATCTTCTGCTTTATCGAGGATCTGTTCTTTCTGGCCAAGATTCAGGAGACGGCGCGGAAGCTGGGCGTGAAGGTGGAGTTTGTGAAGGGCGACAAGGACGTGGTGGCGCGCCTGACCGAGGTGCCGGAAGAGCAGCGGCCGGGGCTGCTGGTCTTCGACCTGAACAACCTGAATGCCAAGCCCATGTCTCTGATTCCCAAGTTCAAGGCGAAGTTCAAGAAAGCGACATCGATCATTGGCTTCCTGAATCATCTGCAGGGGGACCTGAAGATGAAGGCGATCGAGGCCGGCTGCGACACGGTGATGCCGCGTTCGGCTTTCTCGCAGAGTTTGCCCAACCTGCTGCGGCGGTATGGACTGGAAGAGGAAGAAGACTACGCGCCGCAGCCGATGTGAACAAGGGCCGCCACCTTCTGCGGTCACCCATTGCCATTGCGCCTGGGAAAAGAGCATGCGAATAACTGGGCCAGCCGGAGTGTGCGCAATTGGCTAGTACTGCGACCGTGCGATTCTGCAGTGCAGATCATGTTGATTTGGATGCCCCAGAGCCGGCCCTGAGCTTGCGAAGGGGCTCGGTCTAGAGACCTGGGCGATAACTTATCCACGCAGTCGCAGTACCAAAATCGCCTCTCGGGTTTTGAGGAGATGAACAGAATGAGATCCAGAGATTTGGCCGGCGCGATCGTATTGTTCTCGATGCTCTTGCCCGCGGCGTCCGCCTCAGTTACCCCTTATCCTCCCTATCCGGGCGCGGCGCAGAGCCTGGCATACAAAGTTACTGTGGACGGGCAGCCCGTATTCGTGCATCGTCTCCCCACTTACAACCAGTTTCAATGGATGGACCACGCCAGTTTCTCGATGACCGGGAAGGTGCATGTCACCATTACCTCGCTGGTCAACGAGCGCAACGTGGTTACCTGTTACATAAGGCCGCTCGCCTACGGCATTCATCCCGCGATCGACGGCAATACGGTCAGCTTCGACCTCGATCGGCCACGCTATCTGGTCATATTCTTCAACGAAGAGCCAACCTTTCAAAGCCCCGGACTGCTGCTCTTTGCCGAACCTGCGGAGAAGAATGCGCCCCAGCTTGGCGATCCCAACGTTGTCAACATCCTGGATTACAAGGTCGATAACACGGGCAAGACCCTTGCAACCGAAAAAATCAATCAGGCGATCGGCGACATCTCCGCCAGGCCTGGAGGCGGCGTGCTCTTTTTTCCCGCCGGAGTCTACCTGAGCGGCACGGTGCTGATGCAGAGCAACGTGAAGCTTTATGTCGACGCCGGCGCCCTGATTCGAGGGTCGCGCAACAGTGCCGACTACGTCTCGCCGCCGATGCCCGCAGGAGCAAGGCCTCTCAAAGCGCTGGTTGTCTTCAACAACGTCGAAAATGCCGGCCTGATGGGCCGCGGCGCCATCGATATGGAAGGCTATCCGTGGCTGTGGCACGATTTCCAACCCGACACCGGGGATGGGAAGGCAAGGTCGGAAGAGGGACTGGTCAACGATCCGCACGGGCCTGGAGTCAAGGGCTATGTCGTCAACAAATGCCGGAACATTTCCTTTGAGGGGCTGTTGCTGCTCCGCTCCGCCTATTGGACCACGACCGTCAGCGACACGGAAAACTTCTCCGCAACGAACATCAAGATCGTAAACCGCAAACAGCAGTACCACGACGACGCCTACGACTTCACCGGCAACAGCAAGCACATCCTGGTGCAGGACGGATTCGCCATGACCATGGACGATACCTTTGCCTTTTACGGCGGCAAGCGCTCCACCGTGGAGGACGTCGTTGTGAAAGGATTTGTGAACTACACTTATACCTCCGCGCTGGCCATCGGCTACGGCGGCGCCCCGAATATCGAACATCTGCGCTTCGAGGACGTGCACTTCGTCGCCAACCAGAACAAGTTCGCCATCTGGATTCAACTGACCCCGGCGTATTTTGTGGGCAAGGGCTACACCTCGGGCCTCAAGTCAAGCGAAGGAATTTCCCTGGACGACTTCCGATTTGTGAACACGAGCTTCGAAAACGACGGCGGCCACATCTACATCGACGGCGGAAAAGCGCCCTTGACGAACCTTGTCTTCGAGAACTGCACCTTTGGGAGGGCGACCCGGCCGGGAATGCTGATGGGGACAAGCGTCGCTCCCATCGTGTTCAAGAGCGTCAAGATGAACGGACAAGCGATCCGCAACGGTGACCAGCTCAAGCGGGCTGGGTTCGAGATCTTTGTCCCTGTCAAGTTCGAGCCGTGAGGCCGTGTGGCCCGCCTTTATGGGCCGGGCGACAGATTCAAAAAGCCGGAATGTGCCGAAACATATTGAAACGGAGGCCGAATTTGCTCGTCGAATAATCGCAATCGATCGTCCTCAACCAGGGGATCGGCATGTTTTCGACGCTCTGCTCTTGAGGGCGTTTTTTGCCATTCGCTGGCCCGCGATAGTAGGTAGTGTCCGACTTCGTCTTCCCGCCATACTCAAGCCAGACCGCGGGCCAGGCTGTGCATGTCGGGTCGAAGCAGGTACAAGATGGTCACTTCTCCAGGATTCCTCGGAGCGCGGCCGCGTCCAGGGCCGCTCGCGATCGCTCCGCTTGCCCTGGGCAGAAGCCGTTTTTCGGATGATTGCGAGGAATCTTTATGGGTTCCTTATCTGGGGCGGGAGCATCCGGGTAATATAATGATTTCGCCCTCTCGCACGCTTCCGCGTTGAACCTGTATAAATCCATTCCCCCGACGTTGTCGACCGGGAGGCAAATGACAAAGGAGACTGGACGATGCCCAAGAGTGCAAACGACGTAGTCAAGCTGGCCAAGGACACTGGCGCAAAAATTGTGGACCTGCGGTTTATCGATCTGCCCGGCATGTGGCAGCATTTCTCCATCCCGGTCGAAGACATGGATGAAGATCTGTTCGCCGAAGGGATCGGATTCGATGGCTCCAGCATCCGCGGTTTCCAGCAGATCAACGAGAGCGACATGCTGCTCTTCCCGGACCCGGAGACGGCGTATCTTGACCCGTGTCTGGAAGTTCCTACCCTGAGCATCATCTGCGATGTGAAGGACCCGGTCTCGGGCAAGCCGTATAGCCGCGACCCCCGCTACATCGTGCAGAAGGCCGAGGCCTACCTGAAGAGCAGCGGCGTCGCGGATATCAGCTACTGGGGACCGGAACTGGAGTTCTACATGTTCGATAACGTGCAGTACGACCAGACGGCCTACACCGGTTACTATCGCATCGACTCCAATGAGGGGGTGTGGAATACCGGGCGGGACGAAGGTCCCAACCTCGGCTACAAACTGCGCCACAAAGAGGGCTACTTCCCGGTGCCTCCCTCCGATCAGTTTCAGGATCTGCGCTCGGAAATCATCCTCAAGATGAAGGAAGTCGGCATCCCCGTGGAAGTGCACCATCACGAGGTGGGCACCGCCGGCCAGGCCGAGATCGACATGCGCTTCTCGCCGCTCAAGAAGATGGCGGACAACGTGATGTATTACAAGTACATCATCCGCAATGTCTGCAGGAAGCACGGCAAGGTTGCCACCTTCATGCCCAAGCCGATCTTCGGGGACAACGGCTCCGGCATGCACGTACACCAGAGCCTGTGGAAGGGCGGCACCAACCTCTTCTACGATGCCAAGGGCTATAGCCTGCTGAGCCAGACGGCTCTCTGGTACATCGGCGGGCTGCTCAAGCACGCTCCGGCGCTGCTTGCCTTGTGCGCTCCCACCACCAACTCCTATCGCCGCCTGGTGCCGGGCTACGAAGCGCCGGTAAATCTTGCGTTTTCGCAGCGCAATCGCTCCGCCGCGGTGCGCATTCCGGTGTATTCCAAGAGCCCCAAGTCCAAGCGCCTGGAGTTCCGCTGCCCAGATCCCTCGGCCAACCCGTACCTCTGCTTCTCGGCCCTGCTCATGGCCGGCCTGGACGGAATCGCCAACAAAATCGATCCCGGCGAGCCGCTCGAAAAGGACCTCTACGAACTGGAGCCGGAGGAAGCCGCCAAGATCAAGAGCACGCCGGGCTCGCTCGGCGAGGTTCTTGACGCGCTCGAGGCGGACCACGATTTCCTCCTCAAAGGCGATGTTTTCACCAAGGACCTGATCTCAACCTGGATCTCTTACAAGCGTGAACGCGAACTGGCGCCGGTCAACCTGCGTCCCGTGCCCTATGAGTTCTTCCTGTACTTCGACCTGTAGAACTCGGGAATCCACAGGCCTGAGCAACCCTTCACGATCCAGTTCCTGGGCCGATCTCTCCGATCGGCCCAGGAATAAATCACTCTGATGGCTCAGGAGATTCTTGTCCCCGATGCACAAATCTCACTCCCTTCAGGTCGTAGTTCAGGCCGCACTTGTTCTTTCCCTCACTGTCCTCCGCGCCCAGCAGCCCGCGCCCCAACCGCCCGCCGAGGACTACGTCCGCGCCCACTACACCAAGTACGAGTTCCGCATTCCCATGCGCGACGGCAAGCGGCTGTTCACCGCGGTTTACGTTCCCAAGGACGCCGCCGCCGGTCCCTATCCCTTCCTCATGGACCGCACCCCTTACAACGTTGGCCCCTACGGCGAGGACCAGTACCCACCCCGTCTCGGCCCCTCCGAAGAATTCCAGAAATCCGGGTACATCTTCGTCTACCAGGACGTGCGCGGCCGTTGGATGAGCGAGGGCGAATTCGTCGAAATGCGCCCCCACATCGACGGCAAGAAGTCCCCCCAGGACGTGGACGACGCTTCCGACACCTACGACACCATCGAGTTCCTGCTCCAGCACGTTCCCAACAATAACGGCAAGGTGGGCATCTGGGGCGTCTCCTACCCCGGCTTCTACACCTCGGCCTCCATCATCGACTCCCACCCCGCCCTGGTGGCCGCCAGCCCCCAGGCCCCCATGACCGACCTCTTTCTCGGCGACGACGGCTATCACGGCGGCGCCTTCATGCTGGCGGCCAACTTCGACTTCTACGCTCCGTCCTTCCATCCCCAGGACGGGCCCCAAACCCCAAAACCTACAGTCCCCTTCGACTGGGGCACCCCGGATCATTACGGGTTCTTCCTCCAGGCCGGCAACCTCGCCAATCTCGACAGACTCTATCTCAAAGGCTCAAACTGGCTCTTCGACGACCAGTACAAACACGACACCTACGACGCCTACTGGCAGGCCCGCGACCTATCGCGCCACATGAAGAACGTTCGCTGCGCGGTGCTTGTGGTCGGCGGCTGGTTTGACGCCGAAGACCTCTCCGGCCCTTACCGCACCTTCTACGCGATTAACAAATTCAATCCGGAAACGCCCACCACGCTGGTCGAAGGTCCCTGGGTCCACGGCGGCTGGGCGCGCGGCGACGGCAATCACCTGGGCGATGTGCAGTTCAACTCCAAGACCAGCGAATACTTCCGCGCCAACATCCAGTTCCCTTTCTTCGAGCATTACCTCAAGGGCAAGGGCGCCGCTCAGCCCAAAGCCGTGGTCTTTGAGACCGGAACCAACGTCTGGCGGAGCTTCGACGCCTGGCCGCCCAAGGCCGCTACGCCCAAAACTCTCTACTTCCACGCCGGCGGCAAGCTCAGCTTCGATCCGCCTGCCGAATCCAAAAGTGTCGACGAATACGTGAGCGACCCCGCCCACCCCGTGCACTTTGTGGGTTACACCACCGACACCGTGCCCCAGCGCTACATGGTCGACGACCAGCGCTTTGCCAGCACCCGGCCCGACGTGCTGGTTTACGAAACAGACCCGCTTGAAGAGGACGTGACCATCGCCGGCCCCATCTCGCCCAAGCTGAAGATCGCCAGCTCCGGGACCGACTCCGACTTCGACGTCAAGCTCATCGACGTGTACCCCGACAATTACCCCGACCCGGACAACTCGTTGAACGGCAATAAGCGCATCCAGGACGCGCCGCCCTTGCACATGGGCGGCTATCAGCAGTTGTTGCGCGGCGAGCCCTTCCGCGCCAAATTCCGCAACAGTTGGGAGAAGCCGGAACCGTTGACGCCGGGCAAACAGACAGACATAAACTTCACCATGCCCGATCTCTTCCACACCTTCCGCCGCGGCCATCGCATTATGGTTCAGGTGGAAAGCTCCTGGTTCCCCTTGACCGACCGCAACCCGCAGACTTTCACCGACATTCCTTACGCAAAGCCGGAAGACTTCCAGATAGCCACCGAGCAGGTCTTTCACCAGAAAGACGCAGCCAGCGGAGTAGAGGTGCTGGTGATGCCCAAGTCGTGATGTGTGGATTCTTTAGTGTTTGGGGGCCGATGGAAGAGCGGGTCCCGATCCATCCGTCGAGGCAGGCGTGGACAATTGCGGCGGATTTCCGCTGTCGCCGGAGAGAATGCGCAACTCAGAGCGAAAGAGATGATATTGCCGAAACACGACATCGTTCAATTCCAACTGCCAGGGCCCCTGATCGTCCCGCTGGAACCCGTAGAAGTCATGCATCGGATCCAGGGGACGCGCCAGGGAAACTGCCACGCTTCTCAGTGGACAAATATAGGTCTTGCCGCCGATCTCGACGGAACCATACTCGACCAGAATCTCCGCCTTGGCGATCGGGCCGGTTGGCTTCAAATCCGCCACCAGGGTCAGGCGAAGGACTGCGCCATCGGCCGGATCAACGCCGATCTGCCCGTGGTAACCAGTGAAGGGGTAGATTTGTCCCGTATCGGCTGGGATGACCAACTTGTAATGGGAATTCTGCAAAGGCACCGAGTAGTCAAAAACGGCCATGGTCCCGTCCGCGCCCCGCTCCCAATGGCTCCATGCAAGGCTGGGCTGGAGGACATCCGCGAGTATTAGCTCCAGAGCCGGCCCGAAGACACCCTCGGTCGTCAACTCCTGTCCTGACCGGGAGGGATGCCTTTTCATTGCCTCTCCCGCGTCCACCACCTCTTTGCCGTCGCGAAAGAGCACGGTGACGCTGGAAATGCCCGCTTCATGCAATGGCTGATACTGGACGGCTTGCCCTGAAGCGCGAGAAGGCTTTGAGGGCAGATCCATAAAGTGAATCGTGTCCCGCGTAGCAAAGAAGTTCGGCAAGCTGGGAAGGCTCTTCTCTACATAGTCCCTGGTTAGAGCGAACAGGGAAGCCTGCGCGGCGGGGTCAGGCGCTGGGGTGCCGGGAATGTCCGCCGAGGGAAGTTGGAGAAACTCGGATGCATCGGCCAGTGCAAGCAGCGCCCGTTGGGCGTGGACGCCCGGCAACTGCGCCTGAAGGCGCGCCAATCTGGCCGAGCTAAGTCTCTCGGAGAGTTCCAAACCCGTCAGTCGCTGCTCTATCTTGGCATCCGGCCTGCGCTGAGCGGCGGCCACCATCCGCTCAAGCTGCTCCACCGTGACCTTCTCGGTTTGGGGCTCACTCCTGGCAATCGCTGTCAGAGCCATCCCGCAAAAAAGGAATAGGAGCGCCAGTTTCCGCATGTTGGGTTCCCTTGGCCGAAATTCGACCGAAACCTTGCAGATGTCTCAACGAATTTGGGCAGCATCCGCAAGCAAAGACTCGAACACGTCCGCCCCCAATCAATGGGTGGGCGTCCTCGACGGTGGGCCACCGGGCACGTCCGCTGAAGCTGGGCCGGAAGGTTGGTTCGGGGCCAGGCTATCCCCGGTCAAAATCCGCGTCTCCGAGCCGAACCTTCGATACTGTCCAAACTCAACATCGTTCAGGAATGTCTTGGGCGAGCCTCGATAATTCGACCTCGAAGTCATCCCCGTCTGCTGGCCCGTGTGCGCCGACAGAATGGAGACGCTCTTTACCGGACAAGTGTAGGTCTTCCCGCCGATCTCCACCGCACCGTATTCGACCATCATGGCAGCCTTGGAGACCAGTCCGCCTGCCGGCATTTCAGCCTCCATCGTGATGCGAAAAATCGTACCGGTCGCTGGATCGAACGCAATATCGCCATGGTAGCTGGAAAGCTCGTTGAAGACCTCGAGGCTTGCCGACCCATCGGAGTTGAAACCGTTGGCAACACAGCAGAACTGCACATTGTAATGCGACTTTTCATGAGGGACCGCGTAGTGGAACACGGTCTCGGTTCCGCCCGGACCGGCTTCCCACCGGCCCCATGTGATCTTTCCTTGGAGAGCGTCCCCCACCACCCGGCTGAGAAGCGGACCGAACTCTCCCGAGGTGACCAGGCCACCGATTTGCGGTCCGTGCTTTTTTGCCTTGGCGGCCTTCTCATCCACCACTTCCTGGCGATCGCGGTAAGTCACGTCGAAGCTTGACCTGCCGACCACGTGCAATGGCAGGTAAATCAACGTGGTCACGCCGGTCCCCCCGAGCACATCCTCTTGCGGCCTGTCCTCGAATCCGGTCGTGGAGCGCGTCGCAATCAGATTCGGCAACTGACGAACGGTCGAATTCACATAATTGACGATCAGCGTAATCATCTTGCGGAGCGCGGCCGGGTCCGGCATGGGCATCGCGGGAGTCTCCGCATTGGGAGGATCGAGAAATGCCGACGAATCGGCCAGCGCCACCAGAGCTTCCTGGGACTTGGTCCCTGGCAGATCGGCCTTCAAATGGGCCAGCTTGGCGGTGCTCAGCCGTTCGGTCAGTTCCATATTCAGCAGTTGCTGCGCCAGGTCCGCATCCGGTTTGCCGTGGCTTGCTGCCAGCGCATTCTCGAGCTGTTCCACTGTGACCTTCGCCGGCAGAACGGCGTTCTCCGCGACCGCCGCGATCGTCAACCCCGCCACCAACAAAACCAGCAACCATTTCCGCATTGCACCGCCGTACTTCCCGAGGAACACCCAATTCTAACCCGTGCCAGCAGCATCAGAGTTTGCGTCCCCCGCTCAACCCGAGCGGCTCCGCGCACTCTCAGGGCTGGAGACAGGTTGATTCGGGTACCCTGACCCGTTGTCTCAGCCTCGCTTCGCACGCCCGCGGCGGGAACCCGGCGGGCAGGTCGACTCGCGAATCACCAGTTCCGGCAGAATTGGCACCGCATCCGGAAAAGTAGCTTGGCCGCGAATCCGCTGCAGCAAGATGCGAGCGGCCACCACTCCCATCTGCTGTAGCGGCTGGCGAATGGTGGTCAGGCTCGGGTTGTTATATGCCGCGCCTGGAATATCGTCGAATCCTACCACTGAAACGTCTTGAGGAATACGCAGGCCATGGTCGTTCAGAGCCCGGATCGCGCCAAAGGCGGACACGTCGTTGTAGCAGATCAGCGCACTAAAATCGGCGCCGCGATTGAATAGTTCATTGGCCGGCCCAAAGCCCATCTCGGGCGAGGAGACGCGCACCTGAATCTGCGCGGTCAATTCGGGGGTAACCTCCAGCTTCAGATCCCGAGCCACTGTCATCAGGCACTCCCAGCGCTCATCGGCATCCGAACTGTGGCTGCCGCCGCGCATGAAGGCAATCCGGCGGTGCCCCAGTTGAACCAGGTGGCGCAACGACAGCTCCGCCGCACGCCGCTGATCCAGCACAACGTTCGTGACCCCCTCAATCTTGCGATGCCCGGCAACCGCCACCACCGGCAGCTTCATGCTGTGCTCCAGCACCGTATCGATCAGGATGAACCCTTCCACGCAGCGGTCCAGCAGCAGCCGCGGGTACTCCTCAATCAGGTCGGGCTTGCGGCGGTGGCTCGCGGTCAGGTAGAAGTACCCCTCCTCGATCAGGAACTCCTCGACCCCGGTCAGCACCTGGGTGGCATAGTGGTCGTTCAGGTCCGGCACCAGCACGCCGATCGAGAAGGTCTGGCGCTTGCGCAGCGATCGCGCATAGAAGCTGGGACGGTAGTCGAACTTGGCAGCCGCCGCAGTCACCCTGTCCCGCGTCTCCTGCGGAATCGAACGCACGCCAGGCGCGTTGTTCAGCACCAGAGAGATGGTGGCTGGGGAGAGGTTCAGATACTCGCCCAGCGTACGCAGACTGATAGGCTGCCCCGGCCGCGGCTCGGCTCCCGATTTAGCTCGTTTGGGCATGCACAACAGTTGTAACATCCCCCCCGTCCTGCGGGTTGTGATATCGCCGCGATTTCCGTCCTTTCGGCTCTGCGGCCCGGCAAGAACCGCAACCGCCTTCGCCGGAGGCAGTCTCCAACGATCGCCGCCCGGCCCGTTCCTCTTTGAGACCCTGCCCGAAAACCTGCTTTGGCCGTACAATCGAAGATAGCCCCACACCCCCGCGGAGGGATGGGTGAGCGGTTGATACCGGCGGTCTTGAAAACCGTTGTGCCTGAAAGGGCACCGGGGGTTCGAATCCCTCTCCCTCCGCCATAGATCGATCCAAAGACATCCCAGCAAATCCAAGAATCTACGCTAATCCCTAGAAAACTCTAGGGATTTCGCCTTTCTACGTCCGAACTTGTCCACTGGAAGCCGCTATTGCGTGCGGGTACATTGATGGGTACA
>Ga0326727_10006345_pt1 | contig 32569 bp, 30 predicted proteins | sample MB2enrmetagenome_FD_207643 | JGI IMG/M metagenome (GOLD analysis project Ga0326727, IMG submission 207643) | Lab enriched peat soil microbial communities from McLean, Ithaca, NY, United States - MB29MY | ecosystem: Environmental > Terrestrial > Soil > Wetlands > Peat | place: USA: New York...
GAAGGTGCCGTTGTCGGTCATCAACGGCATGTCGCCCATGTAGACGTCCTGCTCCTTGATGTCCTTGACCGAGCGCGCCTGGGTCTCGGGATCGACGTCGAACACGATGAGGCGCAGCGTCACCTTCAGCGGCGCGGCGTAGGTCATGCCGCGCTGGCGGCATTCGTCGACGTCGTACTTCGGCGCCTCGTACTCGTATTTTACGAACTCAAGCTGGGCTGTCTGGGCGAAATCGGAAATCGGGAAGACCGACTTGAACACCGCCTGCAAGCCCTCGTTGGGACGCTCGCCCTTCGGCGCGTCCATCAACAGGAATTGATCGTAGGAAGCCTTCTGCACTTCGATCAGGTTCGGCATCTGGCCGACTTCCCTGACGTGGCCGAAGAGCTTGCGAACGCGTTTGCGGCCGGTGAACGTCTGCGCCATGTCGCTCCTCAATCCAGGCTCGCCGCCTTGGCCCTCGCTCGGCGCTCCGCTTTAACCGCGGAGGGCGCCCCGGGGCGGGGCGGCTGTTTCAGCGGGCCCGAAGCCCGCATCGCGCCGCGCGAAAAGCGCGGCTTCTGCGCCGGCCGGGCGGCGAAGCCCAGCCGGCGACACGCAAGACGCGCGGGACGCGCCTCCAACGACGCGACGGCCCCAGGCCGAAGCCGGGGCCGCTTGACGAGCGCGAGCCTTGAACAGGCCCACGGGTTTATTTGAGCTCGACCTTCGCGCCGGCCTTCTCCAAGGCGGCCTTGATCTTCTCGGCCTCTTCCTTCGGCACGCCTTCCTTGACAGGCTTGGGAGCGCCCTCGACGAGGTCCTTCGCCTCCTTGAGGCCGAGGGCGGTGATCGCGCGCACTTCTTTGATGACTTCGATCTTCTTCTCGCCGATGGCGGCGAGCACCACGGTGAACTCGGTCTTCTCCTCGACCGGCGCGGCGGCCGCGGCGGCGCCCGGCGCGGCGGCGACCGCCACAGCGGCTGCCGCCGACACGCCCCACTTCGCCTCGAGCAGCTTGGCGAGTTCCGCCGCCTCGAGGAGCGTCAAGCTCGACAGTTCGTCGACGATTTTTTCCAGATTGGCCATCTAAGAGCTTCCTATATGGTTCGAACCAGGGTGTTTGTGAAGAGCCTCGGCTCAGGCTGCGTCCTTGACCGCGTAGGCGGCCACCACCCGCGCGACCTTGGCGGCTGGCGCGTTGGCCAGCTGAGCCAGTTTGGTCGCCGGGGCGGTGAGGAGCCCAAGCAATCTGGCGCGCAATTCGTCAAGCGACGGCAAGGCGGCGAGCGCCTTGACCCCGTCGACGTTGAGCGCCGTCGTTCCCATGGCGCCGCCGAGGAGCACGAATTTCTCGTTGTCCTTGGCGAACGCCACCGCCGCTTTGGCCGCCGCCACCGGATCGCTCGAATGAGCGATCAGGGTCGGTCCCTTGAGCAAGGGGCCGATCGAGGCGACGTCTGTGCCTTCGAGCGCAATCTTGGCGAGGCGGTTCTTGGCGACCTGAACGCGCGCCCCGGCCTGCCGCATCTGCTTGCGCAGACGCTGCATCTGGGCGACCGTCAGGCCGGCGTAGTGGGCCACGACCACCACCGAAGTCTTGGCGAAGACTTCGTGCAGGGACGCGACCGCTTGCTTTTTTTCCGCTCTATCCACGGTGCTGTCTCCGGTTGGCGGGGTTTCCCCCGCCTCCTGCACATGCCGCGTCCGGCAGCCCCTGATGGGCGGTCGGCCGCGACGCCTTGCGCCTGTCCCCCGGAGCTAAGGCGAACGCCCGCCGCCGGACAGAAGGTTCGAACCGCGCCGGGCCGGCGTCGCTTGACGCGCCGCCGTCCGACGTAAACCCGGTCTTCCCCGTCTATGCTGGCCCCCTGAACCCCGCATCGCGGGAGAGAATTAAGCGGCGGCTCCCGAAGGATCCGCGCGCGCCGGCAGTCTTGGACAGGACATGGCCGGACGCGGCGCAAGGGGGGTTCCCCCGCGCCCTCCGGCCTATCCGCCGCTTCCGCTGCGACGACCCAACGACGGGATTCGCCACAACGTAGCGGAAGCCATTGATGATCATAAGGGGTCGCATCGCGCCGCCGACCCCCGGTCGCGCTCTTTAGCGGCCCGGAGCGCCTTTGCCAAGGGGCTCACGAAAGATTTTTGACCTGACGGGATCGATTTCCCCACTCCTATCATGATAAATCACCCCCCCTAGGCCTCCCCTTCCGCGCTTCGCGTTTGACCGCTAAGCTCGCAGGCCGGGCCGCGGCTTCGGCCTGCCCTGCGAGGGAGAGCGAACGTGTCGAATAACGCCGATCCGGTTTTCTGGGACCAAGCGCGCCGCCATCTCGTGCGCTACGGGGGCCAGTTCGCGCCCCTGATCGTCGAGCGGGCGGAAGGCAGCTTCGTCTACGACGCCGACGGCCGCGCCATCCTCGACTTCACCTCCGGCCAGATGAGCGCGGTGCTCGGCCATTGCCACCCCGAAATCCGCGAAGTCGTCGCGCGTTATGCGGCTAATCTCGACCACTTGTTCAGCGGCATGTTGTCGCGCCCGGTGGTCGATCTGGCGACGCGGCTCGCCGAGGTCGCGCCGGGCGCGCTGGAGCGCAGCCTGCTGCTCACCACCGGCGCCGAGGCCAACGAGGCGGCGATCAAAATGGCCAAGCTGGCCACGGGCAAATACGAGGTCGTCGGCTTCGCCCAGTCCTGGCACGGGATGACCGCCGCGGCGGCTTCCGCGACCTACAGCGCCGGCCGGCGCGGCTACGGGCCGAGCGCGGTCGGTTCGTTCGCCATCCCCGCCCCCTATCCCTATCGCCCGCAGTTCGAGCGCGACGGACGCTACGACTGGAAGGCCGAGCTCGACTACGCCTTCGCCCTGGTCGACCGCCAGTCGAGCGGCAGCCTCGCCGCCTTCATCGCCGAGCCGATCCTGAGCTCGGGCGGCGTCCTCGAATTGCCAGAGGGTTACCTCATGGCGTTGAAGCAGAAATGCAACGAGCGCGGCATGCTGCTGCTGCTCGACGAGGCGCAGACCGGCGTCGGCCGCACCGGAACGATGTTCGCCTGCCAGCGCGATGGCGTCACGCCCGACATCCTCATCCTGTCGAAGACGCTCGGCGCCGGGCTTCCGCTCGCCGCCGTGGTGACGACGGCGGCGATCGAGGAGGCGTGCTGCGAGCGCGGCTTCCTCTTCTACACCACCCACGTCTCCGACCCGATGCCCGCCGCCGTCGGCCTCAAGGTATTGGAGGTGGTCGAGCGCGACCGTCTGGTCGAGCGCGCCGTCGTCGCCGGGGCGCGGCTCAAAGCGGGACTGCGCGACTTGCAACAGCGCTTCGACTGCGTCGGCGACGTGCGCGGCCGCGGGCTGCTGCTCGGGCTGGAGGTGGTGAAGGACCGGCGCGCGAAGGCGCCCGCTCCCGAGCTCGGCGCGGCGATCACGCGGCGCTGCATGGAGCTGGGCTTGAGCATGAACATCGTCCAGCTTCCCGGCATGGGCGGCGTCTTCCGCATCGCCCCGCCGCTCACCATCAGCGACGCCGAGATCGACCTCGGCCTGTCGATTCTCGCCGACGCCTTCGCCGCCGAGACGCGCAAGGCGGCGTGAAAGGAGCGCCGCGCGGCGCTCCCCTCTCCCCTTGCAGAAGAGGGATCGCTCCCCTCTCCCCTTGCAGAAGAGGGATTGAGGGGGGGCTGGCGCGCGCCTTGCGACGCGACCCCTCATCCGGCCCTTCGGGCCACCTGCTCCCGCAATGAGAGACGGGAACTTGCGCGCCTTCCGCTCGCCCTTCAGTCAAAGCGGAAGCCCGAAATCGTCTTGCCGCCGATCACGTCCTTGAAGCTGCGGCGCCCCGCGCCCTCGCCCGCCGCGCCGGCGACGACCATCAGCGGGATGAGATGCTCTTCGCGCGGATGGCAGGCGCGCGCGTAGGGCGCCTCCTTCCAAGCAATCAGCCGCCGCTCGCGCGTCGCCGGATCGCTCTTCGTCAGCGTCTCGTCGAGCCAGGCGTCGAAGGCCGCGGACGCGCGGCCGTCGCCGTCGAAGAAATGGCGCAGGTCGTGGAAGCTCATGCCGCTGCCGACGACGACCACGCCCTGGTCGCGCAACGCGGCGAGCGCCTTGCCGACGGCGATGTGGCGCGCCGGATCGAGATTACGCTCGATCGACATCGTCACCACCGGGATGTTCGCCGCGGGGTCGACGATGAGGAAGGGCACGAACACGCCGTGGTCGAAGCCGCGCGTTCCGTCCTCGCCAGCGGCCAAGCCCGCCTTCTCCAGCAGCGCCTTGACCTCGGCGGCGAGCCCGGAGTCGCCGGGCGCGGGATAGTTGAGCTTATAGGTGTGCTCGGGAAAGCCGTAATAGTCGAACAGCATCCCCGGCGCCGGGTTGGTCGAGACGGTCGGCTTTTCCTCCTCCCAATGCGCGCTGACCACCAGGAACGCCTTCGGCGGCGCCGGCAGGCTGGCGACGATTCCCGAAAGGTAGTCGCGCAGGCCGTCCCAGGCGTGGGGGCCGAACGGCGGCGGAAACTCCATCCAGAAGCACGGCCCTCCGCCGTGCGGAAGAAAGATTGCGGGCTGACGAACGGCGCTCATGGTCCCCTCGATAAAGCTGCGACAGCCGCCCCTAGGCGGCGCCTCTGAGCCGCATATGGGTGCAATCAATCGTGCTTCCTAGGCCGGCATGCTTGCAGTCACGCAAAATCACTCCAGCGGCGGGGAGAGCCGGTCGGGCGATCACGACGGCGTCTCGCGCGCGAGGCGCTTCAGCGCGTAGAGCGCCGCCTGCGCCTCGCGCGGCGTCAGCTCGTCGGGATCGATCGCGTCCAGCGCCGCGCGTAGCGCGTCGGGGGCCGGCGGCGCCGGCGGCTCGTAGGAGAACAGCGGCAGCGCGTCGAGGCTCGCCAGCGCGCCGCCCGGACGCTTGGTCGCCTCGAGCTCGGCGAGCACGGCGCGGGCCCGCTTGATCACCGAGGCGGGCAACCCGGCGAGCTTGGCGACCTGGACTCCGTAGGAGCGATCGGCCGCCCCGGGGACGACCTCGTGGAGGAAAACGAGCTGGCCCTTCCACTCGCTCACCCGCATGGTCAGGTTGAACAGGCGCGGCAGCGTCTCGGCGAGCTGGGTCAGCTCGTGGAAATGGGTGGCGAACAGCGCGCGCGAGCGGTTGACCGCGTTCAGGTGCTCGACGCAGGCGAAGGCGATCGACAGGCCGTCGAAGGTGGCGGTGCCGCGGCCGATCTCGTCGAGGATGACCAGCGAGCGCTCGGTCGCCTGGTTGAGGATCGCCGCCGTCTCGACCATCTCGACCATGAAGGTCGAACGCCCGCGCGCGAGGTCGTCAGCGGCGCCGACGCGCGAAAACAACCGGTCGACGACGCCGATATGGGCGCGCTTGGCCGGCACGAACGAGCCCATCTGCGCCAGCGCGGCGATCAGCGCGTTCTGGCGCAAAAAGGTCGACTTGCCCGCCATGTTGGGGCCGGTGACCAGCGCCAGCCGGCCGCCCTCGCCCGCTTCGCCGCCGAGGTCGCAGGCGTTGGCGACGAACGGCTCGCCGCGCTCGGCGAGCGCCGCCTCGACCACTGGATGGCGGCCGCCCTCGATCATAAAAGCGAGCGAATCGTCGACGCGCGGGCGCGACCAGTCGCGCTTCGCCGCCAGATCGGCAAGCGCCGCGGCGACGTCGATCTCGGCGAGCGCCGCGGCGAGGCCGCGCAGCGTCTCGCCCTGCCCGAGCGCCGCCTGGCGCAGCCGCTCGAACGCATCCAGCTCCAGCGCCAGCGCGCGGTCGGCCGCCGAGGCGATGCGCGCTTCGAGGTCGATCAGCGCGTTGGTGGTGAAGCGCATGGCCCCCGCCATGGTCTGGCGGTGGATGAAGGTCGCCGCGTGAGGGGCTTTCAGCAGCGCCTCGCCCTGCGCCTGCGGCGTCTCGATGAAGTAGCCGAGGAAGTTGTTGTGCTTGATCTTGAGCTGGCGCGCGCCGGTCTCCTCGGCGTAGCGCGCTTGCAGCTCGGCGACGACGCGGCGGCTTTCGTCGCGTAAAGCGCGCGCCTCGTCGAGGGCGGGAAGCGCGCCCGAGCGCACGAAGCCGCCGGCGCGCCGGTCGAGCGGCAATTCGTCGGCGAGAACCTCCGCGAGCGCGCGCCGCAGCGCGCCGTCCTCGGCTTCGAGCCGCTCGCGACAGGCGCCGAGCGCCGCCGGCAGCTCCTTTTCCGCGCCAAGCGCGCGCGCGACGCCCGCCGCCGCGGCGAGGCCGTCGCGCAAGGCGGCGAGGTCACGCGGGCCGCCCCGGTCGACGGCGAGACGCGCCAGGGCGCGCGCGAAATCGGGCGTGGCGGCGAGGATGGCGCGCAACGCGTCGCGCGACGCCGGCGCTTCGATGAGGAAGGCGAGCGCGTCGAGCCGCTGGTCGATCGCCTGCGGAGCGGTGAGCGGGCTCGCCAGCCGCTCGGCGAGCAGGCGGGCGCCGGCAGGCGTGGTCGTTAGGTCGATGGCGGCGATCAGCGAGCCCGCGCGCTCGCCCGAGAGCGTGCGCGTCAGCTCGAGGTTGGCGCGCGTCGCCGCGTCGATCTCGAGCGTCGCGCCGCGGGCGCGCCGCGACGGCGGCGACAGGCGCGGCGTCGCCTCGAGCTGCGTGCGCTTGACGTAGGAGAGCGCCAGCGCCGCCGCGCCGATCTCGACCCGACTGAACTGGCCGAAACCTTCCAGGGTGACGACGCCGTAGATCTCGGCGATCGTCCGCTCCGCCGCCGCGCCGTCGCCCGCCTCGCGGCCGAGCGGCGTCGCCGCGACGCCGCTCTCGGCGACCAGCCGGGCGAAATCGGCGTCGTCGAACAGGCTCTGCGCCGCGACGATCTCGCTCGGCTCGAGGCGGGCGATCTCGGCCGCGAGGCCGCCCTCGTCGACCTCGCCGACGCTGAAGGCGCCGGTGGAGATGTCAAGCGCGGCGACGCCGAAGGCGACGCGCTTCTCCCCCGTCCGCGCGCGCTGCACGGCGACGAGCAGGTTGGCGCGGCCGGGATCGAGCAGCCGCTCCTCGGTGATGGTGCCCGGCGTGACCAGGCGCACCACGTCGCGTTTCACCACCGACTTGCCGCCGCGCTTCTTGGCTTCGGCGGGGTCCTCGAGCTGCTCGCAGACGGCGACGCGATGGCCCTTGGCGATGAGGCGCTGCAGGTAGTCGTCGGCGCGCTCGATCGGCACGCCGCACATCGGAATGTCCTCGCCCTCGTGCTTGCCGCGCTTGGTCAGCACGATGCCGAGCGCGCGAGACGCGACTTCCGCGTCGGCGAAGAACAGCTCGTAGAAGTCGCCCATGCGGTAGAACAAGAGGCAATCGGGATAAGCGGCTTTGATCCTTAGGTATTGCGCCATCATCGGCGAGGCGCGGGTTAGCTCGGATGCGCGCGTCGCCTCGCTCGCCGCCTGGCCCGCCGCGGGCGTGGTCGGTTGGTTCGTCTGGTTCATCGGGCGGCGAACCTAGCAGGCCGTCGGCGGCGGCGCACGGCCGCCGCGCGGCCTATCCACGGCCGAGCGCCGGCGCGAACGTCCGGTCGAGCGCGAGCCGTTCACGCGCCAGATGAAGCGATGCGCTTCATGCTCGCCGCCAACACCGCGGGCTATTCCTTTAGAAGGCGACCGAAAGCGGTTCGGCGCGACGCTGGCGACCAGCGACCCTGCGTTTCACGCCGTCGCCGGGCTCGAGGTCGAGGACTGGAGGCGAGACTGAGGCCGCCGCGATCTCAGCGCAGCGGAAGCTGGATGAGCGGCCCCGCGCCTTGGCCGAGCGCGACGTCGCGTCCCCGCTCGATCGAAGCGCCAACGAACTCCTTCGCCGCCGCCACCGCCTCGGCAAGCTTGGCGCCGAGGACGACGTGGGCGGCGATGGCGCTCGACAGCGTGCAGCCGGTGCCGTGCAGGTTTTCCGAAGCGAGCCGCGGCGCGGCGAAACGGCGCGCCGCGTCGGCCGTAACCAAGAGGTCGACCGCCTCGTCGCCGGCGAGATGGCCGCCCTTCATCAATACCGCGCGCGGCCCAAGCGCGACGAGCGCGCGCCCCTGCCGCGCCATCGCCGCCTCGTCCTCGGCCACGGAAACGCCGAGCAGCGCCGCCGCCTCGGCGAGGTTCGGCGTCAGGCAGTCGATGAGCGGCAGCAGCCGCGCTTTCACGGCCGCGACGAACCCCGCCCCGGCGAGCGCGTCGCCGGAGGAGGCGGCCAGGACCGGGTCGTAGATCACGAAGGCCCTCATCCGGCGCTTCGCGCCACCTTCTCCCGCGAGCGGGAGAAGGGGAGCGGCGACGCCTCCGCCCCCTCTCCCGCTCGCGGGAGAGGGTTGGGGTGAGGGGAACGCCGCACGCAAGCGCTCCGCCGCCGCCTCGGCGACCGCCGCGCTCCCCAGCATGCCGATCTTGATCGCCGCGACGTCGAAGTCGTCGAGGACGGCGGCGATCTGCGCGCTGACGATCTCGGGCGGCGCGACGTGCACGGCGGCGACCCCGCGCGTGTTCTGCGCGGTCAGCGCCGTGATCGCGCAGGCGCCGTGGACGCCGAGCGCGGCGAAGGTCTTCAGGTCCGCCTCGATCCCCGCCCCGCCGCCCGAGTCCGAGCCGGCGACGGCGAGCGCGATCGGCCGCCGCGCGGTCATTGCGCCCGCCCCTACTCCGCGGCGTCGACGTAGAGCTTGCCGCCGTGCTCGAGGAATTCGCGCGACTTCTCCGCCATGCCGGCGATCGCCGCGGCGTCGTTGCGCAGGTCCTGGCTGATCTTCATGGCGCAGAACTTCGGCCCGCACATCGAGCAGAAGTGCGCCACCTTGTGGCCCTCCTTCGGCAGCGTCTCGTCGTGGAAAGCGCGCGCGGTGTCGGGATCGAGCGACAGGTTGAACTGGTCCTGCCAGCGGAAGTCGAAGCGGGCGCGGCTCACCGCGTCGTCGAGCAGGCGCGCCGCCGGATGGCCCTTGGCGAGGTCGGCGGCGTGGGCGGCGATGCGGTAGGTGATGACGCCGGTCTTGACGTCGTCGCGATCGGGTAGGCCGAGGTGCTCTTTCGGCGTGACGTAGCAGAGCATCGCCGTGCCGAACCAGCCGATCATCGCCGCGCCGATCGCGCTGGTGATGTGGTCGTAGCCCGGCGCGACGTCGGTCGTCAGCGGCCCCAGCGTGTAGAACGGCGCCTCGCCGCATTCGGCGAGCTGCTTGTCCATGTTGACCTTGATCTTATGCATCGGCACGTGGCCGGGGCCTTCGATCATCACCTGGCAGCCCTTGTCCCAGGCGACCTTGGTCAGCTCGCCGAGCGTCTCGAGCTCGGCGAATTGCCCGGCGTCGTTGGCGTCGGCGATCGAGCCGGGCCTGAGGCCGTCGCCGAGCGAGAAGGCGACGTCGTACTTGCGCAGGATGTCGCAGATGTCGCCGAAGCGCTCGTAAAGGAAGCTCTCGCGGTGGCCGGCGAGGCACCAGCGCGCCATGATCGAGCCGCCGCGCGAGACGATGCCGGTGACGCGCCTGGCGGTCAGCGGCACGTAGGCGAGCCGCACCCCGGCGTGGATGGTGAAATAGTCGACGCCCTGCTCGGCCTGCTCGATCAGCGTGTCCTTGAACACCTCCCAGTCGAGCTTCAGCGGGTCGCCGTCGACCTTCTCCAGCGCCTGGTAGATCGGCACGGTGCCAATCGGCGTCGGGGAATTGCGCACGATCCAGGAGCGGATGTTGTGGATGTTGCGGCCGGTCGAGAGGTCCATCACGGTGTCGGCGCCCCAGCGGATCGCCCACACCATCTTCTCGACTTCCTCCGCCACGCCCGAGCTCACCGCCGAGTTGCCGATGTTGGCGTTGATCTTGACCAGGAAGTTGCGCCCGATCGCCATCGGCTCGAGCTCGACGTGGTTGATGTTGGCGGGGATGATCGCCCGGCCGCGCGCCACTTCCTCGCGCACGAACTCCGGCGTGACGAATTCGGGGATTGCGGCGCCGAAGCTTTCGCCCTCGGCGATCCGCGCCTTCGCGTCCTCGACCGCCGCCTCGCGCGCGAGGTTCTCGCGATAGGCGACGTAGATCATTTCCTCGGTGACGATCCCGGCGCGGGCGAACTCGAGCTGGGTGACGAGCTGGCCGGGCGCGCCGGCCCTCAACGCGCGCCGCGCCGGACAGTGCGGGGCGAGCCGCTCGGACGAGACCGAGCCGTTGTCCTCGGGCTTGATCGCGCGGCCGGCGATCTCCGCATAGCCGCGGGCGGCGATCCAGCTTTCGCGCACCGGGGCGAGGCCAGCGGCGAGGTCGATCCGCGCGTCGGGATCGGTGAACGGGCCGGAGGCGTCGTAGACGCGCGCCGTCGGCTCGTTCGGGTCGGAGAGCGCGATCTCGCGGAACGGCACGCGAATGTCAGGGCGGCCCTTGGGAGATGCGTAGACCTTGCGGCCGCCGGCGATCGGCCCGGTGGTGACGCTCTGCGGCGCCGCCGCTGCGATCTTCGCCTGTTCGTTCATCGCCGTTCTCCTCAACGCGCTTGCACGGTCACGCGTCGAAGAGGGGAGCGGGCGATTTCGGCGGCTTGCTGCCGTAGGCTCGTCCCTTCGCCGGCATGACCCGGATCAGGTTCAAAGGGTTCGGCGTTCTGGCCGCCGTCTCAGCCCCTTACGAGGCGCCCCTCGAGTGAGGGGGCGAATGTGAGCCCGCGCGGGCGGCCTTGTCAACCAGGGAATGGCAAGCCCGCGCCGACGGCGAGCGTCGGCGCCCGGCGCTTGCGAGCGCCGGCGCCCCGCCCATCGCAGCGGCGTCAAACCTTCTCGCGCGAGCGCGAGAAGGCGCGCGTCAGCTGCAGGCCCATTCCTTCCAGCTGCAACCCTGACCGCAGTACTTGAGCGCGGCGGCGACCGCTTCCTGCTGGTTGGCGGCGTCGAACGCGTCGCCCCACGCGCCCGAACCGTTGGTGGCGAAGGCGATGCAACGGTCGTTCTCCCAGGTGACGATCAGGCAGCCGCTGCCGCAGGCCTTGAGCGCGGCGTTGAGCGCGTCCGGCAACGTCGCGTAGCCGTGGGCTTCGGAGCTGGCCCCGGAGCCCGGATTGTAGGCGATCGCGCCCCAGCCGGCGAAAGCCGCGCCCGGAGCGAGCAACGCGGCCGATAAGACGAGCGCAGAAATCCCCTTCATGTCGTCCCCCTCTTGGTCGGCCCGCGGCGGCCGCGCCGGCCCCGCCGGGCGGGTTCATCACAGCATTGCTCGACGCAAACGGTCAAGGCGCCTCGACGCGTTCGACCTCCGGTCGCCACCGGCGCCGCGACGAGATCGTCGGCCGGCGCGCGATCCGTGGCGCGCGCGTCGCCGGCGCAGCGTCGTTTTGCAGACGCGCAAACGCCGCTTGCGCCGGCGCCGCCCGCGGCCGCCCAGCGGCGCTCGCGGCGCTAAGTCAGACGAGCCGGCGTCGCCTCAGCTGCACGCCCACTCTTGCCATGAGCACCCGGCGCCGCAGGCGCTGATGGCCGCGGCGACCGCGGCGTTGCTATTGCCGTAGCCGTGAGCCTCGCCCCACGCCCCCCTTCCGTTGGTGGCGAAAGCGATGCAGCTATTCTGCTCCCAATTCATGATCCGGCAGCTGCCGCCGCAAGCGTGGAGAGCGGCGCGTTCTGCAGCGCCCAACGACCCATAACCGTGCGCTTCCGAGCTGACGCCGGTCGCCGAATTGTAGGCGATCGCGCCCCAACCGGCGAAAGCCGCGCCCGGAGCGAGCAACGCCGCGCACAACACGAGTGCAGAAATCCCCTTCATGTCGTTCCCCTCCTTGTCGGCCCGCGGCGATCGAGTTCCCGCCGTCGAGCGCGTTCATCACAGCATCGCCCGATGCAATTGGTCAAGGCGCCGCGACGCGGCGGCCGGCGGCGCGCACGACCGCGCTCGCCGCCGGGTCGACTTCGATCCCGGCGCGCTCGGCAGCGGCGAGCCAGTCGGCGACGGCGCGGCCGCCGACCCGCAGGCCGGGCGCAATCTCCGCGAGCGGCGCCAGGGCGAAGGCGCGCTCGACCAGACGCGGGTGGGGAACCTTCAGCTCGGGCTCGTCGATCGTCGCCTCCCCGTAGGCGAGGATGTCGATGTCGATCGAGCGCGGCCCCCAGCGCTCGGCGCGCCGGCGGCCCATCGCGCGCTCGACCTCAAGACAAACGGCGAGCAGCGCCCGCGCCGGCAGCGTCGTCGTCGCCAGCGCCGCCAGGTTGAGGAAATCCGGCTGGTCGCGCTTGCCCCAGGGCGGCGTGCGGTAGACCGACGACAGGCGGCTGATCCTCACCCCCGGCGTCGCCGCGAGGCGGGCGAGCGCTTCGACGAACGCCGCCGCGACGTCGCCGAGGTTGCCGCCGAGGCCGAGATAGGCGTCGATCGGCGCCTCAGCCGCCACGCGTCACCTCGATCTCGACCCCCGCCGCCGCGAGCGTCGCCTCGATCGGCGGCGCGACCTTGCCGACCCGCGCCACGACCCTCTCGACGCGCGCGAACTTCTCCAACAGCGCGCGCGCGACGTCGAGCGCGGCGGCCTCGACCAGCTTGCGCGGCGGTCCGCAGAAGACCCCGCGCGTCAGCTCCACCACCTTGCCGTAGTCGACGGTCGCCTTGAGGTCGTCGCCGAGCGCCGCCTCGGCGAGGTCGACCACGAGCTCGAGATCAATCACGAAGGTCTGGCCGTATCGGCGCTCGTGGGCGAAATGGCCGTGGAAGGCGTGGAGCCGCAAGCCGTCGACGAAGATCCGGCCGCGGCCGACCGAAACGGGAAGCGCAGCGCCGTTCATCGTCAGCTTTCCTCCACGCCGCGCCAGACCTTGAGCGCCTGGACCTGGGCGGCCACGTCGTGGACCCTCAAGATCGCCGCGCCGTTGATCGCGCCGATCAGCCCGGCGGCGATCGACCCGGCGACGCGCGCGGCCGGCGACGGCTGGCCAGTCGCCAGTCCGATGGTCGACTTGCGCGAGACGCCGAGCAGCACTGGCCGGCCGAGCGCCGCGATCTCGCCCAGCCGCCGGATGAGTAGAAGATTCTGCCGCGGCGTCTTGCCGAAGCCGAAGCCGGGATCGACGATCAGCCGCTCCTCGGCGACGCCCGCGGCGAGCGCGACGTCAATCGAGCGCTTGAGAAAGGCGATGACGTCGGCGACGACGTCGAGCTCGGGATCGACCGCGGCGCGATTGTGCATCAGCACCGCCGCGGCGCGCGCGTCGGCGACGACGCGCGCCATATCCGGGTCGCGCTGGAAACCCCAGACGTCGTTGACGATCGACGCCCCGGCGAGGATCGCCGCCGCGGCGACGCGCGACTTGGAGGTGTCAACGGAGAGCGGCGCGTCGACGCAAGCGGCGAGCGCGGCGACCACCGGGACGACGCGCGAAATCTCCTCCTCGGCCGCCACCGGGCTCGCGCCCGGCCGCGTCGACTCGCCGCCGACGTCGACGATCGCCGCGCCTTCGCCGACCAGCCGCTCGCCGTGCGCGGCGGCGGCCTCGGCGGTGGCGAACTGACCGCCGTCGGAAAACGAGTCGGGCGTCGCGTTGACGATCCCCATGACGGCGACCGGCGCGCCGAGCGTCAACGACTTGCCGTGCGGCAGCTCAAGCTTCACGCGCGAACCCAGCTTCGGGATCAGCGGCGGAGCACAAGGCGCGCTTTCGCCGACCGTCCGTCGTGGCGCAGCTATAGGCCACAAAACCGGCCCGCGCCACCTGCGCTCGACCGCGCCCGCTCTTCTCCGCCGCGGCGGGGGGCTCGCCAAGCGCGCCCGCAACCGACTGCGACGGCGCCGTCTTGCAAAAGCAAGCGAGCGGCCGCAATCTCAGCCCCGCCCGCGCCTCCATCGGGAGAATTCCGGATGACGATCGAGGGCCGGCGAGCAGCCGGTCGGACGGGTCCGGCTTTTCGCCCTGACGCGCCTTGTCCGTTGCAGGAAGGAATCGAAATGACCGAGGAAGTCGTTCGCGGACCGTCAGGCGCCATTCGCTTCCATGCCGAGCGCTGCATACATTCCCGCAACTGCGTCCTCGATCGACCGGATGTGTTCGTGCCGAACGTGGAAGGCGAATGGATCCATCCGGAGAGGGCGACGCCCGGCGAGCTGGCGTCGCTTGCTCGCAATTGTCCTTCGGGCGCGATCCAGTATGAACTGCCTGACGGATCGACGGGCGAGCCCGCCCCCATGGTGAACACCGTGCGCATCCGCGAAAACGGCCCGTTGGCGTTTCATGCGCAACTCGCCATTGACAACGATAATGCTTCGGATCGGCTCAGAGCGACGCTCTGCCGCTGTGGCGCTTCCGCACACAAACCATTCTGCGACGGCAGCCATGTCGCATCGGGTTTTGCGGCTTCCGGCGAGGTCGTCGCCGTCGACTCGTCAGCTCTCGCGCGACGCGACGGACCGTTGTCCATCGACCCCATTGTGGACGGGCCGCTCCAAGCGACAGGGAGCCTTGAAATCGTCACCGGCGCCGGCAAGACCGTCAATCGCGTCACCGAGACGTGGCTGTGTCGCTGCGGTCACTCGCAGAACAAGCCGTATTGCGACGGCAGCCACAGGGCTGCCGGCTTCCGCACGCGATCTGAATGAGAGAGCGGTTCCTCCGGCTGACGCTGGAACCTGCGCCTCCGGAGATGCGCCGAAAGTTCGATCAGGCGGCCGCGCCCGAAGGCGGGGCCGCCTGATCCGGCCCTTCACGCCAAGACGATCGGCCGCGGCGGCGAACAAGACGTCCGCTTGATCAGAGAAGCCCCGAGCGCAGCGCCGCTCGCGCGGCTCGGTCTTGATTACGGCTGAGCCCGCGCGATCGCAGCGACCGACGTCGGACGCCCCGAGCGGGAGAGATTGGGGCGCGAGCGTGGCTCGACCTCAACGCCGTGCGCTTCAGGCGACCGCCAGCGGCGGCTTGGCGACGTTTTCGCTCGGCGACGCCTCTTCGGCTCCGCCGTCGCCTCGGGCCGCTATCCGGCCGCGTAAGGCAGCTTGGCGACGTTGGCGGGCAGCGTCTCGGACGCGCCCTGCTGCGCCGCCGCCGCCGCCGCCGGGCGCCGTTCGGCGGGGGGCGGCGACGCCGGTCGGCGCGCCAGCAGCCGCTCGGAGCGCGAAGCCTCCAGCGCCCCGTCGGTCAAGCGGCGCTCGGCGTGAAGGCGAGCGACCTCGTTCTGCAGCGCCGCGACGCGGCGCTCCAGCTCCTCCTTCATCTGCTGGCCCGCCCTCACGGCTTCGTCGGCGCGCGCCGTCGCGCGCTCGGTTGTCCGCGCCGCGTTCTTCAACGCCGTCTCCTTGGCGCGAAGCTCGTCGTTCAGCCCGTTGACCTGGTCGACCAGCGTGCGGCGGAGACGATCCGCGCCCCCCAGGCGTTCGTTGGCGCGCGCGAGATCGTCCTTCAGCGCGACCTCGCTCTTCTCGAACGCGTCGATATGAATGCTGTCCTCCAGCAGCTGCCGTTCGGCTGCGCGCAATTCTTCGGTCTTCTCGCGCAACTGGCCGCGGGCCTGCTCGAGAAGCCGCTCCGTGACATCGACGCGTCCGCGCACCGCGAGGACGGCGTCGCCCAGTCGCGCCGCCTCCGCGCGGCTGCGTTCGGCGAGCTCGAGGTGCTTGGCCCGCAGGGCGACGTGCGCCTCCTGCTCCTCGGCCAGCGATTGCCCGAGAGCGGCGACGCGCTGCTTGCTCTGCTCGATGAGCGACTCATATTCGACGATGCGGGTCGCGTTTTCGGCGGAGCGACGATTGATCTCCTCAAGCTGCTGACTGAGGTTCCTCGACGATTCGCGCAGCGTCGCGTTCTCCTGCGACAGCAGCGCGCCCTCGTCGCTCGCCGTCTTCAGCGCGATATCGAGATCGGCGAGCCATTGGTCCTTGGTGAGGCATTCGTCCTTGCGGCGCCGCAGCTCGTCGCTCAGCGCGCTGGTGCGGCGCGTCTCGGCTTCGAGCGCTTCTTCGAGCTTTTCGTGCGCGGCGACGCGCTCGCGCAACTCGTCGCGCGCCTCTTTCGCCGCGGCCTCGGCGCGCTCGAGGCGCTGCTCCATTTCGCCCTTCTCGCGCAGCGCGGCGTCTCTCGCCTCGGCCATGCGGTCGCGCTCTTCGACCGCCGCCGCGTGCCGCGAGGTCAGGTTCTCGCACACCTCCTCGACCAGGTTGAGCTTCGCCCCCATCTCGTTGGCGCGGGCTTCGGCGGCCTCGAACCCGTCCATCAGGTCCTCAACCGGCGCCACCAGCCCTTGGAACGAGCCCTTCAGCAGATCCAACTGGGCGAAAGCGCGCGCGACCTCGTCAAGTTGGGCGCGCAAGCTCTCGGTGCGCATGCCGACGCTTTCGAGCCGCGGCGGCGAAGCGGGTTGCCGAACCGCTTCGCTCGCGGCGGACGACGCGGCCGCGTCTTGCTCCTCCGGCGATCGCGGGTTGGTGCGGACGAGCCCAGCCATCTGTTCCCACAAAGCGCTCATTGTCTCCCCTCCCCGGGCGAACCGACCGGCGGGCCAGCGACGCAGCGACGCGCGAGCTTTACGCAATTGACGCCGAGGCTTTTACCTTCACGGTCGACGCCTTCCCCTCGGGACGACTCATCGTCTAAAGTGGAAGAACTTGCTCGTGATCGCTCGCGCCCATGATGATGGGGCGTGTCGCGCAATCCAAGCGCGCCAACGTCGGCGACATGATAAAACTGTGCAAAACTCCGGCGCGCGCCGCACCGCGGAAGTCTTCGCCGACCGCTCTGGCGGCGGAAGCCGCGGGCGCGAGCCAAGCCCGGCGACGAAAGGCGGCCGCGCCGGCGCCATTTGTCGCGCCAACTCCCTGTTCCGTCGAAGCTATGGGCGGCGACGCCGATTCGCGCCGTCCGCGCGCCGACGCGGCGGCCACGACCGGTGGTCAGAACATCGTCTCATCTCGGAAAGCTGACGCGCCCCTGATCCAACCTCATCCGCGCTTCGGGCTGCGCAGACCGCCGTTTGGGTCTTCCTCCGCAGAAATAGACGCATCCCCGAGAACGACTGCGCGGACAGTCGGCCGGCGACGCGGCTTGCGACCGCGGCCGGCGGCGTCGCGGGTTCTTCCCCGGAGCGCAGAGGCGTTCGCCGAGCGCTCCCCTTCATGCGGCTGCGCTTCGCCCGTCCGCCTTCTCCCGCGAGCGGGCTGTGCGGGAGAGGGTGGGGATCGGGGCGGACGCCGACCCCGTAGGGACTGGCGTTCTATTCGGCCGCCACCGACAGTTTGCCGACGTCGCCGGGCGACGGCGCTCCGGCCGCCTCCGCCGGCTCCGCGAGCCGCCCGTCGAGCCGCGGCGGCGGCGCGCGGCGCGCCTGCTGACGTTCGGCGCGCGAAGCCTCGAGCGCACCGTCCGCCAGCCGCCGCTCCGCGCGCACGCGCGCCACCTCGTTCTGCAGCGCAACGGTGCGGCGTTCCGATTCGTCCCGCTCGCGCTGCCGGTTCTTGGCCGCCTCCTCGACCCGCGCGGTCAGCTGCTCGACGGTGCGCGCGGCCGACTGCAGCGCGGTGTCCTTGGCGCGGACGTCCTCGGTCAAGGCGCCGACCTGATCGGTCAGGGCGCGGCGCGCGCGCTCGGCGCCGGCGAGGCGCTCATTGGCGCTGGCGAGGTCGTCCTTGAGCGAACGCTCGCTCTTCTCCAACGCGTCGATCTGGATGGCGTTCTCCATCAGGCGACGCTCGGCGGCGCGCAGCTCCTCGATCTTCTCGCGCAACTGGCCGCGGGTCTGGTCGAGAATCCGGTTGGTCACGTCGATGCGGCCGCGCATCGCCAGCACCGCGTCGCCGAGGCGGGCCATCTCGCCCCGATTGCGTTCGACCTGTTCGAGATGCTTGGCGCGCAGGTTGGCGTGCGTCGCCTGCTCGTCAGCCAGCGACTGCTCGAGCGCGGCGAGGCGATGCTTGGCCTGGTCGATCGCCATCTCGCAGTCGGCGACGCGCGCCTCGCCTTCCGCGGCGCGGCGGTTGGCGGCGTCGAGCTGGTTGGCGAGGTTCTGCGCGGATTCGCGCAAACCCTCGTTCTCCTGCGACAACATCGCGCCCTGATCGCTCGCCGTCTTCAACGCCACCTCCAGGCCAGCGAGCCGCTGGTCCTTGTTCGACAGCTCCTCCTTCAGGCGCCGGAGCTCGTCGGCGAGCGCGCCGTTGCGGCGCGTCTCGACCTCGATCAGGCGGTCGAGCTTTTCGTTGGCGGCGACGCGCTCGCGGAGGTCCGCCTGCGTCTCGGCCAATACCGCGTCGAGCCGCTGGACGCGCTGCGCCGCCTCGCGGTTCTCGCGCGTCAGCGCGTTGCGCGCCTCAGCGAGGAGATCGCGCTCCTCGATCGTCTCGGCATGCCGCGCGCTCAGCGTCTGTTGCGCCTCCTCGAGCGCGCTAAGCCGCGTCCGCGCCTCGCTGACGCGCGCCTTGGCCGCTTCGTATTCGCTCATCAGTTCCGAGATCGGCGTCTGCACGGCCTGGAACAGGCCCCTGACCCGTTCGATTTGCCCGAGGCCGTGCTCCACTTCCTCGAGCTGCTCGCGCAGCGCCTCGTTGTGCATGCCGATGGTTTCCAATGGCTCCTGCGGCGCAAACCGCTGGAGCGCGGCGCCGACCGCGGCGGCCGGCGCGTCCGTTTCATTGCGCGCCGTCGCCGCTTCGCTGGGCTGACCGACGCCGACTACTCGATTCCACAACGCGCCCATCGCATCTCCCTCCGCCCCGTCCTTCCGGCCGGCCCGCCGACGCCGCGAGACGCCCGACGTCGTGCAGGCAGGCTGGAACGCTCCGCTGTCCGACGCTTGACCGACGGCGGGCGTTCGGCGTCTCCGCTTGAGGCGCCCGCATTTCTCCCGCGCGCCCCGCTCGCCGCCCGTTATGGTTGTAGATAGGTAAACGTGACAACCGATAGGTGTCAACTGCGACGCTTGACAAAACGGCGCATAACCAGCGCGCGGCGGACGGCAGGTCGCGCCGGCAAGGCGCGCTGGTCCCCGATCGAGGCGCAACCCATTGATCGCCCACGATTCCACAGCGCGATCGGGCGGCCGAGCCCGTCAAGCGCCATTCGCTCCTGGGGAAATCCGGGACCCGCGCCGCTCAGCCGAGATCGAGCGCGAAGGGGACGCCGGCGAAACAATCCTCGCCGCGGCCGATCGCCTCGATGGCGCGGACCATGCGGCCGGCGCGGCCGAGCTTCGCGTCGGCGAGCGCGATCAAAAGCGAATTGGGCGTCGCGGTCGGCGACGCCGCGCGCAGGGCGCGCGCGATCTCGCGCTCGTCGCGACGCGGCGCGAGCGCGCAGGCCGAGATGAACGCGGCCGCGGTCGAGCGGCTGACGCCGGCGAAGCAATGGATGAGCAGCGGCGCGCCGCGGTCCCACGCGGCGACGAAGTCGAGCAATTGGCGAACGTGCGCAGGCGCGGGAAGAATTTGGCCCGGCGCGTCCTCGACGATGTCGGAGACGGCGATGAAGAGATGGCGCTCGGGCGCGATCGCCGGCGGCCGCGCGACTGGCGTGCCGAGATTGAGCAGCGTCACCATCGATCGCGCGCCCGATTCCTCGACCGTCTCGTCGATTCGCGCCAGCGGGCAGACGTGAATGCGCGACATGCGGCGCTTTCCTTCTCGACGCCGGTTCAGCGCCGGCGCGCTTCAGGAACGCGTCGGCTGAGCGTGATCGAGCTCGGCGAAGCGCTCGAGAAAACGGCGTTGCGCCTCCGCCGGCCGCAGCGGCTCCAGATACGCGGCGAACGCCTTCAGCGCAAATCGCGGCGCGCCGAAGAACTGGCGCGCCTCGGCGACGACGAAGCCGGCGAGCGTCGTCGCCTCGAGGAACGCTGCGGCGCGATCGGCCGCCTTGATCGCCTTGGCGAGCTCGGGCGTCAATTGCGCTGGCAGGCCGAAGCGGATGAAGATCGCCGCCATCAGCCGGTTCTCGACCGACTTGTAGTCGCCGCCGACCGCCGCCTTGAATGGCGAGATCATATCGCCGATCACGTATTCGGGCGCGTCGTGCAGCAACGCGGCGAGGCGCGCCGGGCGCGGCGCCTCCGGCGCCTGCGCGCCAAACAGCGCCTCGACCAGCAGCGAATGCTGCGCCACCGAGAACGCTTCCGGCCCGCGCGTCTGGCCATTCCAGCGCGCCACGCGCGCGAGGCCGTGGGCGATGTCGGCGATTTCGATGTCGAGCGGACTCGGATCGATCAGATCGAGCCGACGGCCGGAGAGCATCCGCTGCCAGGCGCGCGGCTTCGCGCCGGCGTTCATCGCGGCCCCCTTTCGCCGAGCGCGCGACAGGCTTCATGGCGCCAGCAGCCGACGAGGTGGTCGTTGACCATGCCGGTCGCCTGCATGAACGCGTAAACGATCGTCGGGCCGACGAAATTGCTCCCGCGCGCGCGCAAGTCCTTGGCGATGGCGCGCGAGATCTCGGTCTCGGCGGGGACGTCGAGCGTCGAGCGGCGCGCCGCGTCGAGCGGCCGCCCGTCGACGAAGCTCCACAAATGCCGCGCCAGGCCGCCTTGCGCCCTGAGATCGAGGGCGATGCGCGCCAGCGCGATCGCCGCCTCGATCTTGGCGCGGTTGCGCACGATGCCTGCGTTCGCCATCAGCGCTTCGACCTTGGCGGCGTCGAAGCGGGCGACGCGCTCCGGCTCGAAGCCGTCGAAGGCGGCGCGGAAAGTTTCGCGCTTGCGCAGGATGGTGATCCACGACAGCCCTGCCTGGAAGCCGTCGAGCGCGAGCTTCTCGTACATCGCGCGGTCGTCCCATTCCGGGACGCCCCATTCCTCGTCATGATAGGCGAGGTAGAGCGGGTCGAGGCCCGGCCATGGGCAGCGGGCGCGGCCGTCGGCGTGGCCGAGGACTGCGTCGGGGCGGGCGGGAATCGCTTTTTCTTCGGCCATGGGGTTTCTTAGCCCGGCTTCGCCGTCGGCGCAGCCCGAATCGCCTCGCCGATCGGCGCCTGCGTCGCGGGCGCGTCGTTGTCGGCGCGATTGATCGCCGGGCCGATCGGTACGAGCTCCAGCGCCGCCTCCGGCGCCGGCTTGAGCAGCGCGCGCGCGGTCGAGGCGTCGACGCGCTCGTTGTCGAGCCAGATCGCGAACGCCTCGGGAAGCACGATCGCCGGCATGCGGTCGTGGATGAGCGCCATCAGGCGGTTGGCCGGCGTGGTGACGATGCAGGCGGTGTCGATCTCGCCGCCGCTCGGATCGCTCCAGGTCTCCATCAGGCCGGCGAAGCCCATCGGCGCGCCGTCGACGCGCCGGATCAGGTAGGCCGGGCGCGGCGCGGCGCGTCCCGCCTGCGGCGCGGCGCGCCGCCACTCATAAAAGCCGTCGGCGACGATGAGGCAGCGCCGGCGCCGCAGCGCGGCGCGAAAACTCGGCTTCTCGGCCAGCGTTTCGGCGCGGGCGTTGATCAGCAGCGGAAAGTCTTTCGGGTCCTTGACGAAGCCGGGCAGGAAGCCCCAGCGCGCGAGCATGAAATGGCGCTCGCCGCCGCGCGCCGCGACCAGCGGAATCGGCTGCGTCGGCGCGATGTTGTAGCGCGGCGGAAAGTTGGGCTGCTCGACATAGGCGAAGAACGCGCGCACCGCCTCGGGCGGCAACGTCATCGCGAATCGTCCGCACATCCTCGCCTCCTCTAAGAGCCGCGCGCGGGCGGCCTCCGCGACGCTGGGTCTCATCGCCCGCCGCGCCGTCTTAGTATAGCGTGACGGTCGATCGACTAGCGTGCTGAGAATTCGGCGGCCGGCCAAGAAATCCGCATGATGTGTCGCGCCGCCAAAGCGAACGGCGAGTCTTCGGTCATGGCGCGCTTCGGAGCCTGGCGCAGCGGTTTGGCGGGCCTCGCGGCGACGACGATTCTGTTGTCAGCTCCGGCGCGCGCGGGGTGCAGCTTCAGCGACATCGGCAACGCGGTCGTCAGCACTCTCGAATCGGCTGGATACTGCGCGGCGGCGTGCGCCGATGGCGTCGGCTGCGGCGCGGCGGCCGCCGTCGCGAGCGTCCTGGCCGGCGTCGCCGGCGAGGCGGGTCAAGGAACGGTCAATTCTTTCTGCAGCGCCGCGAACGGCGACATTTCATCCATCGTCGGCGCGCTCCAGGCGGCGGGCGCGTCGTCCGACGCCTGGAGCGGTCTCGCCAACGCCTTATCGGTCCCGGGCGATCCGCTCACGATCGTGCAATGCGCCTGCGACGCCGAACAGGGAGTCGACTCGCTCGGCGACGACCTCGGGGACTGCGTCGCGGACGCGCTGTGCGACCTGCAGTCCGCCATCTTCGGCGATCCCTGCAACTGCACGCCGACGCCGCCTTCCGTCGGCAACTGCTCGGCGCAGAACAAGGACTGCTCGAACTACTGCATATCGGGGACGAACCCCGCGCTCTGTCACCCACAATGCATGTACGAGGGCGCGCCGGCCGTCATCAGCAGCAACGCCGCGCTGACCGGCGACGCTTCCGGCCTCGGCGGACAGGTGGTGCAAACCGTCAACGCTTCCGGAACCTTCATCCAGCTCTTGCCTGGCCAATGCGGTGGCGGGCAATATTGCTTCTGTCCGTCGCCGATGCAGCCGCTGTGGATTCAGAACTACCAGGGTTCGCTTGGCTCGCAAAGCCTCGGCTCGATCAATTGGATCTTCTCTTGCCAGTGCCCCGCCGGCATGCATCCCGGCGCAATGATGAGCAACGGCATCTCGGCCTGCCTGTGCGACAACACCAACAAGCCTGTCAGCTTCTCCGGCCCCGAGCCGCTCACCGGCTGGTGCCCGCCTCCGAATTGCGCGAATGGGCAGGAGCGGCTCGCGGGCGTCGGGCCCTGCGTCACGCCGTGCGCCAATCCCAACGAGGGCATGACCTTCGACGGAAGCTGCTGCGACCCGGCGCAGATGACCTCGTGCGGCAAGTGCTGCCCGCCCGGGACGACGCCCGATCCGGCGACCGCGACTTGCCTGCCGCCGCCGCCGCAGCCGAAATGAGGGCGAGCCCGATGGCGCCCAAGCGCGGATCCTCGTTCGCACGTTTCGCTCGACGCGCCGCCGCGTTCGGCGCGGGGCTCGCCCTCGCGCTCGCCGCCGCCGCAGCCGAGGCTCAGACGGCGCCGAGCGGCGTCATCGCGCCCGGCGAAGCGGCCGTCGCCGGCTTTTCCGGCGCCCTGCGACCGATCGCCGTCGCGCCGGGCGAGGACCCCGACGCCGAGACCTTCATCGACCTCAACGGCCCGTCGCTGCGCGTGGTCGACTTGCGGCGCATGGGCGGCCCGCCGGAGGCGCAGCTCGTCGGCGCTTCCAAACCGTTCACCGTCCGCGCCGCGTCGATCGGACAGGCGTTCGGCGTCGCTCTCGACGACGCCCAGCCGCCCAACCTCTACGCCGCGGCGACCTCCGCCTACGGCTTGCCGATCGTCGCAAACGGCCCCGACGGCCGGCCGCGACATGTCCGGGTCGGCGAGCGCGGCGCGGCGTTCATGCCGGGCCTGTGGGGACCCGGCGGCGGGCCGGGATCGATCTGGAAGATCGACGGCGCGACCGGCGCGGTCAGCCTGTTCGCCAACGTCACCACGAACGGCAGGGTCAATTCGGGGCCGGCGCTCGGCGGCCTCGCCTACGATCCCGAAACGAAATCGCTGTTCGTCGCCGACCGCGAGAGCGGCCTCATCCACCGCTTTGGCCTCGACGGCGTCGAGACCGCGGTCTACGACCACGGCGTCGTCGGCGCCGCGGCGATCGGCCTGAAGCCTACGCCGGCGAGCGCGGCCGCGGGCCTCGATGTGCGAGACCCCGCTTTCGACAGCGCGCGGCCGGAGATCTGGGGCTACGCGGCCCCGGAGCGACGGGTGTTCGGCCTCGCCGCGCACCGCCGCCGGCTCTATTACGCGGTGGCCGACGGCCTCGCGATCTGGTCGGTCGGCCTCAACGCCGACGGCTCGTTCGCCGCCGACGCGACGATCGAGGTCGCCGCGCCGCCCGCCGCCGGCCCGAGCGAGATTGCCGAGATCGCTTTCGACGATCAGGGACGGATGTACTTGGCCGAGCGGCCGGCGGCGACGGGGGCGTTCGACTTCGAGGCGCTGTCGGTTCCCTCGATCGGGCGCTTGCTGCGCTACGCGGTCATCGGCGCGACCTCGGACGGGCGGCGCATCTGGCAACCGCCGCCGGACGAGTACGCGGTCGGCTTCCCCGAGAATTTCCGCAACGACAACGGCGGCGTCGCGATCGGCGACGGACACACCGCCGACGGAAGCCTCAACCTCTATTCTTGCGACGGCTTCGTCTGGACGAGCGGCGAGCAATTGCGCAACGCCACCGATCCCAGAATCGCCGCCGAGCTCGGCCAGAAGGACGCGCTGGCGATCGACGGCTTGCAGGGGACGCCCGCCTGGCGCGTTCGCCGCGGCGACGAGCCGCCGCGCATCAGCTATTTCGTCGATTACGCCGACGCGCCGCCAGACTTCTCCGCGCGCGGACATATGGGCGCGATCGCGATCGCGCGCGCCTGCGTCGGCGGCGCCGTCCCCGCGCCGGCGACGCCTGGCGCGGGCCTCGCGGCGCCGGCGACGCCCGCCCCGTCCGCGTCGCCCGCCCCGGTCCCGCCGACCGCCTCGCCCCCCCCGGCGCCGCTGCGGCCCCCGAGCTCGCCGGGGACGCCGCCGAACGGCCGCGCCTGCCAAGCCCGGGTCTGCGGCCCGACGGGCGAGCCCGTCTGCGCGCGCAATCAAGTGTGGCGCGACGCGACGAAACAATGCGCGCCAAGCTGCGAGCAAGGCGAAGTCCTCATCGCGGGCCGATGCTGCGCGGTGAACGTCGTCGCCGGCGGCGGTTGCGTCAACGGCGGCGCCCCGGGCGGCCAATGCGGCGTCGGCCAGACTCCGATCGGCCCGAACAACCAATGCTGCGCCAATGACCGCGTCTACGTCGACCCCGCAGGCGCCCAGGCCTGTTGCCCGAACGCAGTCGTCGGCGGACAATGCGCGTCGCCGCCGCCGAGTTCAGCCTGCGCTTCCGGCTACGTTCCCGCCAGCGGCGGCTGCTGCCTCGCCAGCCAGGCGACGGCGACCGGCGTCTGCTGCCCGAGCGGGCAAGCGCCCAGCGCCGACAAAGCGACCTGCCAAACGTGGACCCGGATTCCCAAAGGCGGCCAATGCTGCGCGTCGGGCTACGTCCCCTCGGGCGCCGGCCAGTGCTGCGCCAGCGCCAATCTGACGTCGACTGGCGAATGCTGTTCGCAGCCCGTGGACCCGAATGATCGTCGCGCTTGTCCGGGCAAGAGCGCGGAGGAGCGCAAGGGCCGCTGCAAGCCGGGCGAGGTCGAGTCGCCGGCCGGCGCCTGCGCGCCGCCGCCCTGTCCAACCGGTGAGACGCGCAACGTCGACGGCCGATGCGTTTCCGCCGCGCCGCAGCCTTGCCCGCCCGGCGAGAGCCGCGACGTCGACGGCCGGTGCGTTACGGCCGAGCCGCCGCCGCTTGCTCCAAACGCGCCGCCCATTCCCGCGCCGGCGATTCCGGCGAAACCCGCCGCCCCGATCGAGTCGCCGCCGGCGCCGCCGGCCGCCTCGGCGCTCCATTGCCCGCCCGGAATGACGCCGGGGCCGCTCGGTCGGCGCTGCTGGCCCGCCAAAGCCCCGCCAGGGGCGTCGCCAACCGCGCCGGCGCCGCATTGCCCTCCTGGGACGGCGCCGGGACCGCTCGGTCAGCGCTGCTGGCCGGTCAAGGCGCGGCCAGCGCCGCCGTCGACCTTCGCGCCCGTCCATCGCGACGGCTGTCCGCCGGTGAGAGGGTGCGGGCGCCGTCGGCCCTGAACGGCGAGGCCGAGGCAAGCGGGCGAGCGCCCGCCGGCCCCGAGCCCCGCCGCCGTCAGGTGAATTAACCTTCGCGGAAAACATCCATCGCGGACCGCCGCGCCGCGCCGTAGAGTGCCCTTGCGATGCTTCCGCCGCTCGAACTTTCCCTCGAAGAACTCAGCGCCGCCGACACCCGTCAGGCGGCGCTCGCCTACGTCAGCGAAGCCTTCGCTGAGGCGGTGCTCGACGGCATCGATGCGGAAACGTTCGCCGATGCGGCGCTGTGCGCCGCGTTTCGCGAGCTGGTCGCCAACTACGGCGAGGACCGCGTCGCCGCGATCGCCGACGGCTTCTCCGAGCGCATCCGGCGCGGCGAGTTTTCCTTGCGTCGACGACAATAGCGGCGGCGCGCGCTGCCGCCCTGCTTCAAACTTTTGGCGAGCCGCGACGCTCGACGGCGCGCCTTTCCCCTGGTAAGCGAAAGCCGCCGATGCCGCCGCCCGCCTTCGATCCCCGCGTCACGCCCGCGCGTCCCGACCTCGCCGCCGCCTGGCTGCGCGGCAAGGTCGCAGCGGCGCGTTTCGTCGAGGGGCGCGCCTATCGCGTCGCCGCCGCCAGCGCGCCGCTCAGGCGCGCGCCAAACGCCGAGGCGCCGCTGGACACCGAGGCGCTCCACGGCGAATCGGCGGTCGTCTACGACGAGCGCGGCGACTGGGCCTGGGCGCAGCTCACGCGCGACCTCTACGTCGGCTATCTGCCGCGGGCGGCGCTCGCCCCGCCAACGGCGCCGACCCACCGCGTCTCGGCGTTGCGCGCCCACGCCTATCCCGCCGCCGACATCAAACGGCCGCCACGCTTGGCGCTGTCGCTCGGGGCGCTGGTCCGCGTCGAAAAGCGCGAGGGCGATTTCGCGGTCACGACCGACAAGCTGCGCCTCTACGAACGGCAGCTTGCGCCGATCGACCGCTTCGAGCCCGACTTCGTCGCGGTCGCCGAGCGCTTCCTCGAGACGCCCTACCTGTGGGGCGGGCGCACTTCGGAAGGGATCGACTGCTCCGGCCTCATCCAAACGGCGCTCGCCGCGGCGGGAATCTCCGCGCCGCGCGACAGCGACATGATCGAGGCGGCGCTGGGCGCGCCGCGGCCGATCGACGAGGCGCTAAGCGGCCTGCGCCGCGGCGATCTGGTGTTCTGGAAGGGCCACGTCGGCGTGATGCGCGACGCTTCGGCGCTGCTGCACGCCAACGCTTGGCGCATGAAGACGGCGAGCGAGCCGCTCGCCGAGGCGCGGGCGCGCATCGCGGCGGCGACCGGGGCCGACATCGTCGCGATCAAACGCCTCTGAGCCGAGCTGCGTGCGGAGAAATCGGCGCGCCCTGCCGTCCAGCCGCCTTCGATTGGGGCGGACGCCTTCTCCCGCAAACGGGAGAAAGGGAGCGGAGCGTCCGCTACTTCTTCCCGCCGAGGCCGAGGGCGCCGTAACGGCTGTTGAAACGCGACAGCCGGCCGCCGCGATCGAGCAGTTGCTGCGAGCCGCCGGTCCACGCGGGATGGGTGTTGGGGTCGATGTCGAGGTGGAGCGTCGAGCCTTCCTCGCCGTAGGTCGACCGGGTGAAGAACTCTTCGCCGTTGGTCGAGATGACCTTGATCAGGTGGTAGTCGGGGTGCGTATCGGGCTTCATCGTCCGGTCCTCGGCGAATGTAAATGAGAGCCGTCCGGGCGACCGGAGGCTCTCGCAGTTGGGCGCTCTATAATGCGCGCGCTTGAGGGACGCAAGCGCGGGACGTCGGCGCCCCTCACGCCCCCTCGCCCATCGCCTTGATGAAATCGACGAACGCCCGCAGCGGCGCGGGGACGAGGCGACGGCCGGGGTAGTAAAGGAACGGGCCGGAGAAGCTCGGCCACCACGCTTCGAGGATCGGCTCCAGCGCCCCGCTTTCGAGATGCGGACGCAGCCAGTCCTCGAAGTGGAGGACGACGCCGGCGCCGGCGATCGCCGCGTCGATCAGCAGGTCGGACCCCGCGCCGAGACGGACGAGCAGCGGCCCCGACGGATCGACGCGCACGACTTCGCCGTCGCGCTCGAACTCCCACGCCGCCATCGCCCCGCTGGCGAACTGGCCGCGCAGGCAGGCGTGGCCGAGCAGCTCGCGCGGATGGGCGGGCCGGCCGCGGCGATCGAGATAGGCGGGCGCGGCGGCGGCGGCGAAGCGCTGGACGCGCGGTCCGATCGGCACGGCGATCATGTCCTGCTCCAGCCGCTCGTCGTAACGGATCCCGGCGTCGCAGCCGGCGGCGAGCACGTCGACGAAGCTGTCGTCGGCGATCACCTCCAGCCTTATGTCGGGATAGGCGGCGAGAAACGGCGGGACGACCCGCGGCAGCGCCAGCCGCGCCGCGCTGATCGGGACGTTTAGCTTCAGCGTCCCCGCCGGCCGGTCGCGGAAAGCCTCCGCGGCGCCGAGCGCCGCCTCGACCTCGGTCAGCGCCGGGCCGAGTCGCGCCAGCAGCCGCTCGCCCGCCTCGGTCAGCGCGACGCTGCGCGTGGTGCGATGAAGAAGCCGCACGCCGAGCCGAGCCTCCAGCCGGCGCGCCGCCTCGCTGAGACTTGAGGCGCTGGCGCCGCTGGCGCGGGCGGCCTGGCGAAATCCGCGCGCGCGCGCCACCGCGACGAAAGCGGGAAGATCGCTGAGATCGGTGTTCATTGTTCGCCTTTCCGCACAAGCTGTTCGGATTGTGTCCCATTATCGCGCGACGGCGCAACGCCTAGTTTGGCGTCGACTTCAACAGGAGGCGGATCATGTCCACCATCGACCAGGCCGGCGTCTACAAGCTTGCCGGCCACACGGTAAGGCGGCTCGGCTACGGCGCGATGCAGCTTGCCGGACCCAGCGTGTTCGGCCCGCCGAAGGATCGCGCCGCGGCGATCGCGGTGCTGCGCGAGGCGGTGGCTGAGGGCGTCAACCACATCGACACCAGCGACTTCTACGGGCCGCACGTCACCAACCAGATCATCCGCGAGGCGCTCGCGCCCTACCCCGCCGACCTCGTCATCGTCACCAAGGTCAGCGCCCGGCGCGGCGCGGACGGATCATGGATCCCCGCGTTCTCGCGCGACGAGCTGACCGAGGCGGTGCACGACAACCTGCGCAACCTCGGCCTCGACGCGATCGAGGTGGTCAACCTGCGCAGCATGCTCGACGTCCACGGACCCAAGGAAGGGTCGCTCGAAGCGCCGCTGTCCGTCCTCGCCGAGCTTCAGCGCCAGGGCCTCATCCGCCACATCGGCCTGAGCAACGTCACGCCGACCCAGGTCGCCGAAGGGCGCAAGATCTGCGAGATCGTCTGCGTCCAGAACCACTACAACCTCGCCCACCGCGCCGACGACGCCCTGATCGACGGTCTTGCGCGCGACGGCGTCCCCTATGTCCCGTTTTTCCCGCTCGGCGGGTTCACGCCGCTGCAGTCGTCGACGCTCGCCGCGGTCGCGCGGCGCCTCGGCGCGACGTCGATGCAGGTCGCGCTCGCCTGGCTGCTCAAGCGCGCGCCGAACCTCCTGCTGATCCCCGGCACCGCCTCGCTCGCCCATCTGCGCGACAACCTCGCCGCCGCGCGCCTGGCGCTGCCGGATGAGGCGATGCGGGAGCTCGACGAAGCCGGACGCGGCGGCTGACGGCGCTGTCAGCCGGTCGGCGGCGCTTTCTGTGGGCGCGGCCGCCGGCGGCGCCTTCTCCCCCGGACTCAGACGCGCTCGGCGAGCGCGTCTGCAAAGCGCCCCCTCACCGCTCGGTCAGCTTCAGCTCGATGCGGCGGTTGTGGGCGAGCGCTTCTTCGTCGGTTCCCGTGTCGATCGGCTGGAATTCGCCGAAGCCGGCGGCGGCGAGGCGGGTCGGCTCGACGCCCTTGCCGATCAGATATTGCACCACCGAGATGGCGCGCGCCGCCGACAGCTCCCAGTTCGATTTGAACTGGCCGCCGGTGATCGCCTTGGAGTCGGTGTGGCCGTCGATGCGCAGAATCCACGGGATGTCGGGCGGGATTTCGCGCTCGAGATCGAGCGCCGCCGAGGCGAGCGTGTCGAGCGATTGGCGCCCATCCGGGCTGATGTCGGCCTTGTTGGATTCGAACAGCACGGAGGACTGGAACACGAAGCGGTCGCCGACGACGCGGATGTCGGGGCGCGAGCCGAGGATCTGACGCAACTGGCCGAAGAAGTCGGAGCGGTAGCGCGACAGCTCCTGCACCTTCTGCGCCAGCGCGACGTTGAGCCGCTGGCCGAGGTCGGCGATGTGCTCCTGCGACTGCTTCTCCGAGGCTTCCGACGCGTTGAGCGCCTCCTGGATCGCGGCGAGCTGCTTGCGTAGCGCGGCGATCTGCTCGTTGAGGATGTCGACCTGGGCGAGAGCGCGCGCCGAAATCTGCCGCTGCGCGTCGAACGCGTTGGCGGCGGCGACGGCCTTGTCGTTGGCCGCCTCGGCGCCGGCGCCGCCCTGAGAAGCCTCGTCGAGCAGCTTCTGGCGCTCGCTCTGCGACGCCTCGAGCGTCGCGGAGAGAGCGGTGATCTTGGTCTGGTCCTCGTTCTTCTGCGAGCGCTCGAGGGCGAGCAGGCTGGTCAGCTCCTCGATCTGGCGATTGAGCCGGGCGAGCGCCGTGTCCTTGCCCGACACCTCCCGCGACAGGAAGAATTGCGCCAGCATGAACACTGACAGGAGGAAAATGATCACCAGCAGCATGGTCGACAGCGCGTCGACGAAGCCGGGCCAGTAATTCATCCCTTCCAGACGTCGTCCGCGCGCCGTCGCCATCGCCTCGCTCCGTTAAGTAAATGCGCGCTCGCGGCCCGACGCCGTCAGCGCGTCTCGCGCTCGCTCGCCAGCCGGAGCAGCAGCTTGCGGATGTCCTCCTGCTGCGCCGTCTGCGCTTCGACCCAATCGCGAATCTGCTGCTGCTCCTGGCGCATGTGCAGCACCAGCGCCTGGATGCCCTCGGCGAGGCTCGCCATCGCCGCCGCGCCGCGGCGCGAATCGAACGAATCGTCGAGGGTCCGCTCCGGCCCGGCGCGCTCGTCCGGCGCCGCCGCCGGCGCAGCCTCAATGTGGCTGGCGAGAAAGTCCTCAAGCTCGGTGTAGAAGCGGTTCTGCGCCTGCCCCGCCTGCAAGTCGAGAAAGCCGAGAATGAGCGAGCCGGCGAGACCGAACAGCGACGAGGTGAACGACACGCTCATGCCGGCGATCGGGGTCGATAGGCCCGCTTTGAGATCGTCAAACATGCTCGACACGTCGCCGCCCGTCTTCATGCTGTCGATCACGCCGCTGATCGAATGGACCGTCTCCAACAGGCCCCAGAACGTGCCGAGCAGGCCGAGGAAGACCAGAAGCCCGACCAGATAGCGGTTCAGCTCGCGTCCCTCGTCGAGACGCATGCCGATCGAATCGAGGATCGCCCGCGTCGTCTGCGTCGATAGACCGCGCGCGCCCGCGCCGGCGTTAAGCAGGGTCTCCATCGGCCCGAGCAGGCGCGGCGAGCGCGCCCGGCTGGCGCTGTCCGGCTCGACCAGCGAATTGACCCAATGGATTTCGCGAAATAAGCGGAACACCTGGCGAAAAGCGAACAGCGAGCCGATGCCGAGAACGCCGAGGATGAGGCTGTTGAGCCCCGGGTTGGCGCTGAAGGCGAGCATGATCTGCTTGTAAAGAATGAGAACGACGAAGCCGACCAGAATCAGGAACGCCGCCATGCCGACGAGGAAGATGCGCGGAGACGTGAGCAGGCGAGTGTCCGATTCGGGCGCCATCGTTGCGGTACCGATGCCAGGGGGTTGAGCGTGCCGTTTCATCCTAGCAGAAATTGGGCCCGCCTCGCCACGCCCGCCATCGCCTCGGCGCGAGAGCGGCGATGATCGCCTCCACCGTCGCGACCTCGGCGAATTCGTTGGCCAGCGTCCCCGGATGCACGGCATGGATCGTCGCCGCCGAGACGACGACGCCGTCGAGCCCCGGCTGGTCGAAGGCGGCGCAGGCGTCGGCCGCGACGATCATGCGATAGCCGAGGTTCGCGCCGACGCGGACGGTGGTCGAGACGCACATGTCGGTGGTCAGGCCGAGCGCGACCACCGTCGAGGCGCCAAGCCGACGCGGCCTGAGGTCGAGATCAGTGCCGATGAACGCCGCGTTGACGCTCTTGGCCGCCAGCGCCTCGCCGGGAAGCGGCGAGAACCCCTCGCGAAAAGCGTTGCCAGGATGGCCGGGCGCGAACGCCGAGCCCGGCTTGACCGAATCGCGACCCACGTGGATGACCGCTCGGCCGCTCGCGCGCCAGGCCGCGAGCAGCCGCAGGGCCGGCGCGTCGGGCCGCCCGCCGAGCGCGGGCCGGCCCGGGCCGTCGAAGCCCTGCTGCACGTCGATCGGCGGCAGGACGGCGTCGGCCCCTATCGGCGCGCGGAGCCCCGCCGCGGCGCTCACGCGGCGCGCCGCTTCGGCTTCAGCCAGCCGCGGTTGACCAGCACCTCGGCGATCTGCACGGCGTTGAGCGCGGCGCCCTTGCGCAGGTTGTCCGAGACGCACCACAGCGCGAGGCCGTTCTCGACCGTCGGATCCTCGCGGATGCGCGAGATGTAGGTCGCGTCCTCGCCCGCCGCCTCGTGCGGGGTGATGTAGCCGCCCGGCTCGCGGCGGTCGATGACCAGACATCCCGGCGCCTCGCGCAGGATGTCGCGCGCTTCGTCGGCGGTGATCGGCTTCTCGAACTCGATGTTCACCGCCTCGGAATGGCTGATGAACACCGGCACGCGCACGCAGGTGGCGATGAGCTTGATCTTCGGGTCGAGGATCTTCTTGGTCTCGACCACCATC
>Ga0326727_10006347_pt1 | contig 32562 bp, 23 predicted proteins | sample MB2enrmetagenome_FD_207643 | JGI IMG/M metagenome (GOLD analysis project Ga0326727, IMG submission 207643) | Lab enriched peat soil microbial communities from McLean, Ithaca, NY, United States - MB29MY | ecosystem: Environmental > Terrestrial > Soil > Wetlands > Peat | place: USA: New York...
AGTCCTGCCGCTACGGCCGCGCGCGCATCCAAGAGATTGTGGCGTCCGAGGCCCCGCGCCGCGGTTTCCCGCCCGAATTCGTCGAAGAATATCTGACCCGGAGAATTGTGAACGAGTTGGGCCCGCGAGAATACCAGGGGATGGACCTGTTTTTGAGCTATGCCAGGCAGTTGCGGCCGCCGGGAAGCCCTGCCGGCCTGCCGCGCCGCGGCGTTCCGGTTTGACCGGCGGTTCGCCGATTGCCTATACTGGAAGCACAACGATGTATATTCTGATTTTGCTGATTCATATAGTGGTGTGCATTTTCCTGATTATTGTGGTGTTGCTGCAAAGCGGGAAGGCGGCGGACCTGGCCGGCGCGTTTGGCGGCATGGGGTCGCAGACGACTTTTGGCCCGCGCGGCTCGGCCACGCTGCTCTCGAGGGCGACCACCATCTCGGCGGTGCTCTTTATGGTCACCTCGCTGTCGCTTTCGATCCTGGCCACGCGGAATGCGGGCTTAGGCACGACGGTGCTGGAAGCCACGCCGACAGGCAGCGCTCCGGTGAAGGGCGCGCCGGCTCCGCCGAAGGGCGCACCGGTTCGGGTACCGATTCAGGTTCCGGGCCAGCCCATCAACGTGACCCCGTCGGGCGGAAAGACGGTAGCGATTCCTATGCCGCCGGCGAATCAGCAGAACGCACCGGCTCCGGCGCAGCCAGCGCCGGCCAAGAAGTAGCATCCCGGAACGCGGAGGTGGCGGAATTGGCAGACGCACTAGCTTGAGGTGCTAGCGGGAGCAATCCCGTGGGGGTTCAAGTCCCCCCCCCCGCACCATAGATTCTAAGGCGGTTAACAAGGGTCGGTCAGAAATGGTCGGCCCTTTGTTTTTGCGATTGTGCCCGCAGTTGTGCCCATTGTTGGACTCCTGCGGCGTAACCGGCAATGGCCGCTCCCCCGCGTGCAGTTGGCCCACTACGCCTGCCAACTCACAGAAAAAGGCGCCCAGGCCGCACTCTTTCCTGTTCTTCCACAAGCGTCTCTGTGGGCCCCTGGCCAACAGCCGCTTCCACCACCAACCCAATCCCGCGCACCGCCCCAACCGCGAACTCGAAGCCGCGCGTGCCACAAGGCCGATCAGGCCAGCTTTGTTTCATCGGTGTCCATCGGTGGCTAAAAAACACTCTCCGGTTCACGGAGTGGTAGAGTCTGGCGCGGCGCGGCTGATGCGGATGCGCAGGTCGCTGGAATTGTTGATCGAGAAAGCGGGCGGCGTACTCGGGGCCGTGACCGCGACGAAGTCGGCTCGGTGGACGTCTTCGACGTAGAACGACGCGCGCGGGTCGGCAGCCACCGGCTGGATCTCGGCGTGGCTCACTTCCAGGTTCTTCATGTGGCGGAAAAAGAAGCCCTGCGAGGGAGTAGGGCCGAACATGCCCGGCTCGGGATACTTGGTCTCGTCCTCGGGCACCTGAATCTTGGTCGAATCCGCGGGCGCGCCGCCGGCGTGCTGCACGTAGATGTCCGAAAGCTTGACGTCTTCGATGGCGTAGCCGGGGATTCCACTGAGGATGGAGCTGTAGCGCGAGGGGGTGTTGAAGGAGTTGACGTTGTGGATGAGGACGCGGCGCAGGGTGCCCACCTTGGTGGTCTCTTTCGGCCCGCGCAGGCGCGCCCCGAGGCGCAGGAAGATGGGGCAGTTGTTGATGTCGCGCATGGTGAGGTTGGTCACCGTGATATCTTCCAGCAGGGCGCCGTCGACGGTTTCGAGTGCCAGGCCTCCGCAGCCCTCGAAGACGCAGTTGGAGATGGTGATATTGATAAATCCGCCGTTGGACTCGGTGCCACACTTGATGCGGCCGGTCCCCCCGCCCCTCCTCTTGAAGGTGCCGTCGAGCACCGAGCCCAGCTCCCAGCAGCCGGTGACGTAGCAGTTGGTGATGGTGACGTTCTGGGTGGGCTTGGCAAATCCGAGCGCGTAGCTGGACTTGGGGCAGATGCCGTCGTCCCACGGGGAGTTGACGGTGCAGTTGGAAACGTGGACGTTCTTACAGCAATCGATGTCCATGCCGTCACGGTCGGTGTCGATCTTGAGGTTGTCGATGGTGAGATTGTCGACGCCCGTGAGCAGCAGGTCAAAGTGGCCGCCTTTGAGAATCGAGAAGTCGCGGAGGATGACGTTGCGGCAGCTCTTGAGGGCGATGGCCTTGTTGCCGGCGCCGGCCTGCTCGGCGCTATAGATCGGGTAGCCGCCGCGAGCCGCGCGGCCGGCCCCGAAGCTGAGGCCCTTGCCCCAGATCAGCCCCGGCCCGGTGATCGAGACGTCGCTGATGTTCTCGCCCCAGATCAGCGAGTTGTGCCAATGGTTGTGGCCGTAATCCTGGTAAGCCTCCCAGGCGGTCTTGGGCTCGGCGGCGTCGTAGGTTCCGCCCATGTAGCCGGTGGTCTGGCCGGGAAGCGGAGACTCCGCGGCGATGATCGCGGAACCTTGCGAGAGGTAGAGGTCGACGTGGCTCTTGAGACGGATGGAGAACGAAACGTAGTTGCCTCTGGGGAAGACAACTGTGCCTCCGCCAGCGGCCGCGGCTGCTTCGATGGCCTTGTTGATGGCGGGCGAGTCGACCGTCTTGCCGTCGCCGGTGGCTCCGAAGGCGCGGACGTCGAAGAACATGGGCGTGGCTGAACCGGCCGCACCGGTGCTCTGTGCGGCGGCGAAGGCGGGGAGCGCCGCGGCTGCCGACGCGGCAAGTCCCATGCTGCCGAGCTTCAGCAGGTCGCGGCGTGCGGAATCGATTGTATTCATTGCGACCGCCATCCTAACACAGCGCGGCTTGTCGTTTAAGCACCGCCGCACTTACTAAATCGTGCCTGCCTGTGTACGCAGGCGGTGCACCACTTCTATCATGCGCTTCCACGCTGTTCGCCGGGCGGTCGGCACGAAGCAACGACGCCGGCATTGCCCAGTTGGCGCGCGAGCTGGCGCCACTCGGATATGCCGTGCAGGCGGTGGAAATGCGAGGCGGTTTGCACCTCAAGCCGGCTTTCACGTATCCGGGACGAGGCACGATCCTTGCGAAGCGCGATCCCTTCGAGTTGCGCCCGTCTTTAGCGCGCTACCAGCCGGACCGGCCCCAGCAAGCCCGAAACCGGCGGCTGCGCCGCGCCGCGCCCTGTTCCGCCGGACCCGCCAGCGCCAGCGCGAGCTGAGGGCGCCGCGTTCACCTGTATCTCCAAATCATTGGGACCGGCTTTCAAAGCGCTGGTCACCTCCCAGCGGTAGGGCTGCCAGGCGTGGGCTTCCAACTCTTTCCCGTTCAGCTTCACGCGCGCGTAGTCGTGCACGTCGGCGATTTCCAGAAACAGCCGCTTGCCAGCCGGTGCGGCGGAAGCCGTGAACTGCTTGCGATACGTGGCCGGGCCGGCAAAGGATGGTGTGCCCATCTCCAGTTCAGCCAGAGTAGTGCCGGACGCCCAGGATGGCTCCGGAGCGGCGGCGACGCCGGGAAGAGGTCCCACTACGACGACTTTCGTCTCGTAGGGTCCGAGCACCAGCGGAAAGCGAACCGAATCGCCCTCCGCCGTGGCGGCGGACATAGCATGAATCTCGCCCGTTCCCAGGTCCCAGGCCTGCGCCTGTCCGCGGCCGGCGATAGTTGCCATGCGCGATTCCGCCTTGTCGCTCTCATTGAAGAACAAGTACATCTCCGCGTCACGCCAGCTTCGGTGCGTATACGTCAATCTCGGAAACTCGGAATCCAGCTTCACATCCGGCCTGGGAAGCGCCGCCAGCACCCGCGCCGTGATGTCGCCCGAGGGCTCGACGAGCGTGGCGAAGGTCAGGTCGGGCACGGCATCCTTGGCGGCATTCAGAAACGTCTTGTCCACCACCAGCGCGGGAGTCTTGCCCACGAAAATCACCTTGCCGCCCGCCTTGACGAAGGCTCGAAAGCGCTCCAGACCGGTGCGCGTGATCACCATTGAGGAGGGAACCACGATGGCGCGATACACCTGCCCGCTGAGATTCTTGAAGCCGCCGTCCTCGATGGTGGCCACCGAGCTGAGCGATTGCTCATCGAAGTAATCCCAATCCACCTGGTGTTCGAACAATTGCCAGCCGAGCTTGGTGGTGCTACGGTCGGCCTCCTGGTCGCCCATCCACATGCTGCTCGTGGGATGATAAAGACCCACCTGCGCGGCCGGGCGTCCAATAGCCATTAAGTAGCCGCCCCGGTTGGTGTACCACGCCAGCATGGAGGCCTGTGGCGGCGGGCCACCGGGCACCTCCGGGATGTCCTTCAGCCAGTCCGCCCCCGAAGACAGAATCCCCGCCGCCTGACCGGGGCCGCCGCGCACCCCAGGGACCTGGATCTGCAGCGCGTTCACTCCCCTCACGAGTTGAAAATCCAACTGGAACTTGCCGTCGATGCCCAGTCCGCCGCCTTCCTCCGACCACACCTGGGGCCTGCCGAACAGGTGCGCGGCCGAAGAGGCGAGCTTGGGGAAATTGTTATTGACGTTCCAGGTCCCGTCCGGCGTGTGGATCGCACTCGGCGCAAGCTGGTTCAGGTTATCGACGCCGGGCACCTGCACGTAGCGGTTGTCGCGGAAGTAGTCGCCCTCACTGCGAACCAGGGTCATCATGGTTTCTTCGTGGTTCAGGTGAACCAGATACTCCACGTTGTTCTGGGCGCACCAGTCGGCCTGCACGCCGAAAAAGCTGGCGCGGAAGATGCCGCTCCATACGTCGTAGTAGTCGGCTCTGGCCCGTTGCGCCTCATCCGTCAGTCTGCCGGTGAAGAACTGCGGGATGTAGGGTTTCAGATCGTAACCCTTCTGCTTCTGAAACTCCTCCAGCAACCTGGGAGTCCATGGAATGAAGCCGCTGTAATCCGGCTCATCGCCGAAAAAGCCCAGAACAGTCTTGCCGAATTCGTTGCCGAACACCTTCTTATAAGCCTCGTGCGTGGTTTTGAGGAAGGCGCGGGTAGCCTTCGGATCGAGGTAGTCGATCAGCGTGTACAGGCTGTCCTTGGCGAGAGTCCCGTCCTCGCGATTGGAGTTGCGTGTCGGCGAGCTGATATATATGTGCCGAACGAACACCACCTCCCACGAGTAGCGGGGCTCCCTCGGAGTGGCGCCCTCATTCGGCACCGTCCACTTGAGCCGGCCATTCGCGGGAACCGGAATCGGAACTATGCCTTGCACCTGCCGATCGGGGGAAGCCTTCACGGCGAAGATTCCGAGAGTGCCAGGCGGCGCCGGCATGGCGAGCGTCTGGCCGGGCAGGACGCTGACGCGGGTATCGGCGACGATGCCCTGCATGCCGAGTTGCGGGTATTCCTTGCCGATCAAGCCGCCGGCGAACCCGCTGGGGTAGCTGGCTTCATCCGCGAACCAGAGCTTGATGCCGCGCCTGGCGGCCTGCTCGACGGCGAACTTCATCAGAAGAAGATATTCCGGTGACAGGTACGCCGGGTTCCCTCCGCGTGCCACCGAGATGTTCGCGACGAATATGCCATTGGCAGCCATCCGGTCGAAATCCTGGACGATGCTTTCCCTGGCATGCGCACCGTTCCAGCCAATCCACGGCTGGATGGCGCCGTACTCGCGCGGCGGCGTCTTGAAGTTCGCGGCCACGTCGCCGACCGGCGGCACCACGATCTGTTGCCATGGACGCTGCGCCGACAACGCGCCCAGCATCAGCGGAACAAGAACCAGTACGTTCGAGATTTTCATCCGGCCCTCTGGTACCTTTATTCTCCCACCCGGGAGGATGCCTTCCGTGTGCGCTACAGTAGCATCATGCTTCGCCGTTCATTCTTGCAGACTATTCCCGGAGCGGCTGCCGCCACGGCTATGGCCGCGCCGCCACCCCCCACTGGTGAAGTGCCCATTAAGCTCGGGTTCGACACCTATTCGCTGCGCGCCTTCAACTGGAAGGCCCCCCAGCTTCTGAGTTACGCCGCCAACCTCAAGCTCGACACCATACAGATCTCCAGCTTGGGCGACTATGAGAGCCTCGATCCGGCGTACCTGCAAAAGGTCAAGGATCAAGCGGACCGGCTGCACATCCAGGTCGATGGCGGGACCGGATGCATCTGCCCTTCGAGCCGTGCGTTTGCGAAGAACGGGCCGCCGGCGCGCGATCGCGTGCTCGAAGGGCTTCGCGTGGCGAAAGCCGTGGGCGCTAAGTCAATGCGCTGCTACCTGGGCGGCAGTGCCGACCGAATCGGGGAGCCCGGCATCGAAGCGCACATGGAAAACACGATTAAGGTGTTCCGTTCCGTGCGTTCCGAGGCTCTCGATCTGGGAGTGAAGATCGCGATCGAAAACCACGATGGCGACATGCAGGCGCGCGAAGTGAGGACCTTGATCGAAGAATCCGGCAAGGATTTCGTGGGCGCCACCCTGGATACCGGCAATCCCCTGTGGGTGGTGGAGGACCCGCTGGTCACCCTGGAGGTGCTGGCGCCTTACGTGGTGACGACGCACCTGCGGGATTCGGTGCTGTTCGAGCATCCGCGCGGGGCGGCCGGACAATGGGTGGTGCTGGGTGATGGCCAGATCGACTTCGTCCGCTTCGTCGAGCAGTTCCGAAAATGGTGTCCGCGGGCGTCGATGCAACTGGAAGTGATCACGGGCCGTCCGCCTCGCGTAATCCCTTACCTGGAGCAGGATTTCTGGAAGGCCTTCCCCAAGGCGCTGGCCTCGGAGTTTGCGCGCTTCGTCGCGCTCGCCAAGGCGGGCCATCCCTACATGGGGGCGATGGTGATCGAAGACGTGGCGGGACAGCAGCACCCGGCGATCATGAGCGAGGCGCTGAAAGAACAACAGCGCCTCGACCTGGAACGGAGCCTGGAATACGCCAAGAGCAAGCTGAACGTGGGGGTTAACTGGCGTGGTTAGCGCGGCGGCGCTTCAGGACCAGCATTGCCGGGTTGCCGTTTGAGACCCTCAGCCGGACGCTTCTGGAACTGAAACCGAACCTTCGCTCCGGTGTACTCGATCCGCAGGTCCCAACCCGCCGCGGCGGCACGGTCCCGCCACAAGGCCTCGAAGAGCGTTCGGTAATCTTCGCGTGAGATCGTCTCCCGCAAGTGCGCAGTCTGCTCGTAGAGCCTCCATTCGACCGCGTCCACATCCAAAACGGCCCGATCCTCACCAAGGGATATGAGTGTGACTGGGCTGCCTCGCAGGTTCGACTGCTCCCAGCACGCGTACAGGACCAACGCTCGTGTGGCAGGGACGAAGGGCACCCAGGTGCGAGCGGCCAGGAAGTACCCCTGCCCATCCTTGAACCACTCGAAGGCGAAGGCCTTTCCCTTTTCCTTTGCAAGCAGATTGAAAACGCGTACACGGTCCGTCATCGCGATCTCTTCGCGCATCCAGTTCTTCTGGTCATTCGTCACATCGGGGAATTTGGAAACCGGAGGCGGCCCGATTTGGTCGAGGCGGATGAAGATGGCTTCGATGTGCTGGAGAAACCATGTCTCCCCTTCAGTGACCACCGTGAAGCAATAGGTGGTCTTTCGGTCTCCTTCCGTTGTGAGAGGAACCAGAAAGTGGATCTGATTCCCGACCCGATGGATCTCGGGCCGTTTCTCCCAGTCCTCCGGCTTCGCCTGCGCGCGGATACCAGCGACGAAGCGAAGAATCGGCTCGCGCAGTTGCTCAAAGTACGGACGGATGCGTTCAGTCGTGATGCCACCATCGCGAAACGTCCGGCTGAAATCTTCCCAGACGGCCAGGTCGTCGGCGCCTCGACCTCCGCTGGGCGCGAACATGGCTGCCAGGATGACAGTCGCAGCGGCAGTTCTCATGATTTACATCCGCCCTGCCATAAGCCTACAGCCCGTGGGTGCCAGGCGCAACGCGGGCAGAGCCCTTGCCGGTGTCCCCATCGAAGCGCCTCCACTCCCGGACCCTCACAGGCGGATGAGGCTCAGCTCCAGGATGTCCGGATTCGCCGTGCGGACCAGTTGAAGAGTGGCCTCCGGGGGGATGGTTTCGAGGTTCAGCCGGGCAACGGCCGCTTCGGCGCCTTCGAAGACCACATTCTCCATTTCCTGAACGTTGATCTTCGCCGCACTGATGGCATCGAGCACCGATGCCAGCACGCCCGGCCGGTCGAGATGCCGCACCACCAGCGCGCAGGTGGCGGGCGTCTTGCGGGCGAGATTCACGACATTCGGCGGCTTGCCGGTCTCCTGGAATGTGCGCACAATCCGTACCGCCTCCGCCGCAATGGCCTCCTGCGCCTCTTCGGTGGACGCGCCGATGTGGTGAGTGCCGTACATCGCCGGCGTCCGTGCGACCCAGCTTGTGAACTTGCCCGTCGCGCCGGCTGGCTCTTCGGCGAAGACATCCAGACCCGCGCGAATGCCCTTTTCCCGAATCGCGGCCTTCAGTGCTTCCTCGTCGACGATTTCGCCGCGAGCCGTGTTGATGAAGTAGGCGCCCTTCTTCATCGCCGCAAAAAAGCCGGCGTCGCACAGCCGGCGCGTTTCCGCCCCCAGAGCAAGATGCACGCTCACGATGTCGGCCGTCGCGGCGACTCCGCGGGGTGAATCTCTCCGCTCAATGCCGAACGCTGCCGCTCTTTCCGCGCTGAGACTGCGGCTCCACGCCACCACTCGCATCCCAAAGGCTTTCGCGCGCGGTATCATCTGGCTGCCGATGCTGCCCACTCCCAGCAAGCCCAGAGTGCGGCCGTAGAGGCCCCGAGCCTTCGAGAATTCGGCCTTGTTCCACTCGCCGGCGCGCAGCGAGATCACGTTGTCCGCTATGCGCCGGTCGAGCGCCAGAATCAGCGCGAACGCCAACTCCGCCACCGCCATCGAGTTCTTTCCGGGGCAGTTCGAGACGTAGATGCCCCGGCGAGACGACGCCGCCAAGTCGATGGTATTGTAGCCGGCGCCCGCGCGCACCACCAGCCTGAGCGGTCCGGCCGCCAGCACAGGCTCGCCGACTCTGGTCGAGCGCACGATCAGCACATCCGGCTTGAACTCGGCGACCCGCTCGGCGAGCGCCTGGTCCTTCAATCCGGGTTCACAGGAAACCTCGCACCCGAGCCCGGTCAGGCCGTCCAGCCCGGACTGCTCGAACTTGTCCGCTACGAGTACTCGCATGGGCCGCCTCCGCTGTATGATTGTACATCCGTCTGGCTCTGTTTTCGGTGGTCGAAAGTCATATCTGTTGTATCAGGAGTGCGCCGGCGACGTGAAGCTCCGGTGCAAGATAAAAGACGTGTGCCACCGCTCGGATTGACAGTGAACAGCTTAGCCACCCATTTCTGCGCCAGGAAGCAGCTAGTGTAGTGGTCTGCGGCGCAAATGATGCACCTTATCCAATGCGCCGTGGAGCGGGCGTTTCGCCTGCCATGCCGGTGTTCCCACCGGCATTCCCGAAGAACGCCGGCACGGACGCCGACGTGGCAACCTAAAAGGTCGCTCCACGGAGTGGATAAGGCGCATTTCTTACGCCGCACTACCGTGGCTAGCCGAACTGCTGCCGCTCCGACATCTGGCGGAACAGTCCAGGTACGGCGAGTAGTTCGGCCACGGATCCTTGCTGCACCACACATCCCTCGTTCAGGACCACTACGTGGTCTGCGCGTTGAATGGTGGCAAAGCGGTGCGCGATCACCAGCGCCGTGGAATGGCTCACGGCATTCGCGATGGCCTCCCGAACCAGTTCCTCGGTGATTGCATCCAATCCGCTAGTGGCTTCGTCCAGGATCAGCAGAGACGGACGCCGCAGCAGCGCGCGCGCGATCGCCACTCGCTGACGCTGCCCGCCAGACAGACGGGCGCCACGCTCTCCCACCTCGCTGTCGAGTCCGTCAGGCAGCATCCATACCACGTCTGCGAGCCGTGCTTCTTCGATCGCCGCTTGCAATTCACCCGCAGCGACTTCTCGATCCACGCCGAACAGCAGATTGGAGCGTAACGTGCCGCTCAACAGCATTGTTTCCTGGCTTACAATCGAGAACGCCCGCCTGAGGCTGCCGATGGAGTACTCCCGAATATCGGCGCCATCGATCCAAATCATTCCGGGCGGCAGATCGTAGAAACGCATCAGCAGGTTGGTGATGGTGGACTTCGCGGAACCGCTCGGTCCGACCAGCGCCGTCATTTGTCCTCTCCTGAGTTCAAAGCTGACCCCCCGCAAGACCACCGGCCCATCCGGATAGCTAAACGTCAGCTTGCTCAAGCGGATCTCCTCGCGTAACTCTCGAAACACTTTCGTGCCGCCGGTTGCCAGGAACTTGTCCGCGTCATCGAAGATGGCCAGAAGCTCTCTGCATCTCGGCAGGCGTTCGGCGATGTCCAGGACCGCTTCCGGGAAAACTGCCAGCACCGGCAGGGACAGGCGGGCGATGAAAAAGAAGACGAGCAGGAGGGCGGGTTGGACGGCCCGCGACCGATCCGTCTGCATCGCCAACCCCAGCATCGCCAGCAAAGCGGCCAACCCCGTCAGTTCCTGGATCCGGGCGCTGATGCCCTGGAGCCGCCACACGCGCATGGCAGACTCGCGCAGGCGACGGGTGCTGGCGGCAAACACGGAGGATGCCTGCTCTTCTTGCCCGACGGCCTGGTAGAGCGGCATCGTCGCCAGCACCTCGTGAACATGCTTGCCGATTTGCCCAGTGGCCTCTCTGGCCTTATGGGCGGCAGTTGCGGTGCGGCTCAGAATCGATCTCGCCGCGAAATTGACGATCGGAAAGAGCACTACGGCGATCAGCGTGAGCCGCCAGGAGATCAGCAACATAACGAAAGCGTAGCCAGCCAGGAGCAGCGCGTTCGACGTAATCCGCAGGAGCGCCGCGAAGACGCCCACTACGTCGTTGCGGTAGTCCAGGATAGTCGCCGTCCGGCCGGCGCTGGTCCGGTCGAACCAGGCTTTGCCGAAGCGCAGGTAGCGCTCGAACATCAGGTTGGCCACGCGCTCCGCTGCGCTGGTACGCAGGCGTCCCATCGCCATGTGCTGAGCGTGCGTGAAGCCGTTCTTCACCAGCGCCAGTGCAAACATCAGTCCGGCCAGCCACAGAAAAGCCGCGGCCGCGGTGGGCGGCTGCGGGAGCACGCGCGCCACCCAAGGCGAGCGCCAGAAGGTCTCCATGCCGCCGCCGCCGACAGCCCGGCCTAGCGGCACCAGAAGGCCGAGCATTCCCGCGTCAGCCGCTGCGGTGCCGCAGGCCAGCAGAGTGCAGGCAATCCACTTGAGCTTGCCGATTCCAGCCAGACGAGCGCAGCGCGTATAGTCGAAATCCCGCAAGGAAGCGGCCGCCACTGCTAACCCGCGAGTCTTGCCCGTAGTGTGGTGAGCCGCCAAGTATAGTATTCTAACTTGCCGTGCAGCAATCCTGGATCATCGACCGCGCTACGATCCGCCCTTTTCACCTGCTCCAGTAGCAGGTCCAGTTCAGCGGACCCAAGGTACCATGCGCCGTTCCAACCGCTCAAACAGGTAGTTCGTGCCCGCCCCCAGCAGCGCGCACACGGCGATCCCGGCATACATCTTGTCGACCGCCAGGGTTTGTCCGGTGATCCAAATGAACTCGCCCAATCCGGAAGGAGCGCCAAGCATTTCCGCCGCCACCACGATCACCAGCCCGGTGCCGAGACCCACCCGCAGGCCCGTAAACAAACTCGGCAGGCACGCCGGCAAATATACGCGAAAGAAGAGCGCGCGGCGGCCGGCGCCGCAACTGCGCGCCAGATCGACGTAATTCGGCTTCACCGCCCGCGCGGCGTCCACGGAATACATCGTCATCAGAACGAAGCAACTGATGGCTGCCGGCAGAATGCGCGAGACATCGTTGATCCCGAAGAGCACCAGAAACGCCGGTAAAAGAGCTACCTTCGGGGAGGCGTACAAACCCGACAGAACTCCCTGCACCGATTGCCGCCAAAACGGCAGGCTCCCTAAGATCAGGCCGGCGGCGATGCCGGCCGCGCTTCCGGCCACATAGGCAACCCCCAGCCGGCCAAGGGTCGCGCCCAGATGATGCGCCAACTCGCCGTTTCTGGTCAAGCGCCAGAATGTTTGCAGCAGGAGGCCCGGTGAGGGAAAGAAAAGCGGGTCCAGCCACCGGCAAAGCGTGACCAGTTCCCACACCGCGACCCCCAGCGCCGGAAGCCACAAGCGTACCAGCAAGCGCTTCATCCCCGCGTCCGTGCCTCCATAGGTCCGACTCCCAGCAAAGCATGAATCTCACGTTTCAGGCGCACGAAGCCGCTGGTCAAGGTCAACTCGTAACTTCGCGGATAGGCGAAAGGAACGCCGAAGACGGCGGAGATGGCGCCGGGCTGCGGCGTCATCACCAGGATGCGCGAGCCCAACAGGACCGCCTCCTCGACATCATGGGTCACGAACAGCACCGTTCGCCGGCTGGAGGTCCATTCGTCGAGCAGCTCACGCTGGAGCATCTGTCTGGTCATTGCGTCCAGCGCGCCGAACGGCTCGTCCATCAGCAGTAATCCCGCTCTACTGAGAAATGCCCGCGCCACCGCCGCGCGCTGCTTCATTCCCGCGGAAAGGTCCTGCGGGTAGGCTCGTTCGCGGCCGGCTAATCCGAAACGCCGGAGCATCGGCTGGGCGGCGTCTTCGCGCGCGGCTCGCGGAACGCCGTCCATCTCGAGCGCGAAGGTCGCGTTCTCCAGAACGGTCATCCACGGAAACAAACTGTCCTCCTGCATCACCAGGGCGATCGAGCCGTCTCCCGTGTCCCCGCTCCGCGTCACGGTCCCCGAGCGAGGCTGCACGAATCCCCCTAAGGCTCGTAACAGCGACGTTTTTCCGCAGCCGCTGGGACCCACCAGCGAAACGAATTCTCCTTCTCCGATCTCCAGCGTGACTCCGGCCAGTGCGTCGATATTCCGCCCGCCGCTAGTGTAGCTGACACCGAGATCGTCGCACCGGATCCGCATGTTTCCTCAAAAGCTCGCTTTGAGCGCCAGTTGCAGTTGCCGGGAAGACGTAGTGGTCTGCGTGATTTGCCCGGCTGAGGCAACCCTCTGGCCGGTACTGCCGAACAACGACAGCGAGCTTGGAATCTGAAAATTCGGATGGTTGGAGGCATTGAACATTTCCACCCGCAGGACGGCACTGCTCCGGTCGTGGGTCCACAGAACTTTGTGAACCGCCACATTCAGATTGACCAATCCCGGACCGGCCAGAGTGTCGCGTCCGAGATTACCGTAGGTGCCGGCGGGCTCCAATGTAAACACGTTGGGATTGAACCACTGGGCGGGATTGCCCGTAATCACCGGCTGGCCGGGGATCGGCGTATAGTCAGTCCGCTGCCCTAGCTCAGTGTTGGTGTGATCCTCCAGGTTCGTGCGATCGAATCCGGTAAACGGGTTGAAAGGGGGACCGGTTTGGGCCTGCAGAATCCCGTGGATCGCCCAGCCGCCGAGGAAGCGCCGGGTCTGCCAGGACCAGTCCGCCGCGAAGGTATGCCGGATGTCGAAATTCGCCGGACCGCGATTCAGACGGTAATCCAGAGGGGTCGGCATATAGTCCGAATTCAGGTACTCGTTAATGATCGGATTGGACGATTCGTCGATGACTTTCGACCACGCATACTTTGCCTCCACCCGGAATCCTCGCTGGAACCGGCGCTGGGCTTGAGCCTGAAGCGCGTTCGCGGACGAAGGAAATTGCGTGAGCCGCATGTTCACGTTTCCGAGGTTGGGGTTCAGCAGCGGCGCCCCCGGGGCGAAGAACATCTGCCCGCTGGGAAGAATAGTGGGCGAGGCGATGTTCACGTCGCCCACGTAGCCCGGTAAGTGCAATCCATGGCTACCGGTGTAACCCACGCGCACCGCGGTGTTCGCTCCCCATTGGTGTTCGATGGCCGCCTGCAACTGAATTACGTAAGGCTGATTCTCGTAATACTGCATGCCGTTAATCGCCAGCGGAGCTTGCGTGCCCAGAGCCAGCGCCAAATCGGGGAACGGCGGATTGGTGGGCTGGATGCGATTGTAATAAGGAGGCATGCGTGAGCCGGAGTACGTCAGATCGCTGGTGCTGATTGGGTCATAGAAGATGCCCGCGCCTGCGCGGAACACGGTCCGGCCGCCGTCGAACATGTCCCAGACGAGCGCCGCGCGCGGGGCGACGTTGGTCTTCGACGGATTGCGAAAGAGGGACCCGCCAGTCGTGGTGGTCGTGTCATGCAGGGGATCCGGCAAGGAAGCCACCAGTCCATTCACTTCGTTGGGCGTCGAATACGGCTCGTAGCGTAACCCAACCGTCACCTGCAACCGCCGGGTGATCCGGATCTCGTCTTGCGCGAACGCAAAAAGGAGATTCTGCCGCCAACCGCGCTCCGGTGTCAGCCCCGGAACCTGAAGGGTGCCCGACGACGGCAGTCCCTTGAGAAAGCTTGCGACGCTGGTGAATTGGTAGTAGCCGAGCGGATCTTGTTCGACCACGTCATTGAGTTGCACGCGATCGATGCCCGCACCAGCCTTGAGCGTGTGTGCGCCGCGGTTTTGGCTGATCTCGTAATTCACCTGGTAGTCGTTAGTGAGGTAGCGTGTCGGCCGGCTGCGGAATGACTGGCCTCCCAAATCGGTGAGGCCCGTTACGGTAATCGCTCCCAGGGCGGCTCCGGGCACGAACGAAAGACCCGAAGGGATCGCGGACGTTGGCGCGACCGAAGTCAGATTGCCGACCCGGCTGAAACCCGCATAGAAGCTCTCGATAGTCGCAGCGGACGGCGTGTACTGCGCCTGAATCTGGGCAAATTGGTACTGTGACGAATTCTGGAAATTCCACAACAGAAAAGGGTCCGGCGTGGAGTTGCCGCCGCGGTCGAAGGTGTAGCGCGTCGAGAAGCGCCAACGTTCGGAGCGGACGTAATCCAGCTTCCCGGTCGCGTAGTCTTCGTTCGAAGGCGTTTTCAGCGGCGCGATGTACTGGCCGGTGCCGTCGGAAAACAGAGTTCCGTTCGGAAGCGGATACAAATTCAGAAACGGCGCAACCGCGGGCGAAACCGTCACATTTCCGCTCGGCAACAGGCCCAGGCGCGCTGGCGCGCCCAGCGTGGTCGCAATGGAGGTCTGCGCCGCCACCGACCGCACGGCTTCATAATTTCCCAAAAAGAACAGGCGATTGTGCCGGACCGGCCCGCTCAGGAGCCCGCCGAATTGGTTGCGTTTCAGGGGCGGAATGGGCTGATTCGCGGGATCGAAGAAATTCTTCGCGTCCATCGCGGAATTCCGGAAAAACTCGTAGACGCTTCCGTGGAAACCGTTGGAGCCGGACTTGGAGACGGCGGTGAACATGGCGCCCGCGGCTCGTCCATACTCGGCCAGGAAGGGGCTGCTCGCGAGACGCAGCTCTTGGACCGCCTCGACCCCCAGAGTCTGGCCCGAGGCGCTGGACGGGGCCGCGCCGGTCGCATCGTTGACATAAATGCCGTCCATGCGGTAGCTGTTCTGGCCGGGGCGGGCTCCGTTCACCGATACGTGCAAGGACCCGCCGTAAAGAATGGAACGCTGCTGGGTATACGGAATACTCACCCCCGGTTCCTGCGCCGAAAGGTCGAAAAGATCGCGGCCGTTCAGCGGCAGATCGTCCAGCCTCGCCTGGGTCACCGACGAGCCCCAATCGGCGGTCGCCATGCTGACCAGGGGAGACGCACCCTCTACCACGATGCTCTGGCTGGATTCGCCCAGTTGCAGCGAAAAATCGATGCGCAGGCTCCGTCCGGCGTCCAGAACCAGGCCTGGGTGGATCAGTGGACGGAATCCGCTGAACTCCACCTGGATTTCATACACGCCCGGCGCCAGGCCCGGGGCCACGTAGTATCCGTCATCCCCGCTGAGGAGGCTGCGGCGAGCGCCGGTCAGCGTCTCAATCAAACGCACCGAAGCGCCCTTGACCACCGCCCCGGACGGATCGAGGACAACGCCTTCGAGAGTCCCGGTAGTCTGGGCAAGCGCGACGGCCAGCGGGAGGATTAGGATCAGGTATCGCATCCCCGTTCTTACACCGCCTCCCGGCGGGCGAGCTCCAGGAAGCGCGTATCCACCAGCGCTTCGGCCGAGGCGCCCGCGTCCGTGAACCCCCGCGCGATACCCCAATCGACGGCCGTCTTCAGGCTCTTCATGTCGATGGTTCCATCGGCGGTGAACGTGGCGCGGCACCCTCCGAGCGCGCCCGCATCCAAGCCGCTCGAAGCGGCGTAATCCTTCAAGAACTGCGGGGTCGCTCCGGCCAGAAAATCCTTGCTCGCGCGCAAATACGCCGCCAGCAGGCGGGCGCCCACCGGGATGCCGGCGGCCAGCAGCCGCGAACCAAACCAGATGTAAGAGTACTGTAGCGGCGCGATCGCCCTCGCACCGGCGGCCTCGCGCACGATCTCCGGGTGTTCGCCGACGGCGATGGGCAGGTTCGTTCCATTCACCAACGCATCCAGCGAGCCGGAGATCATGGCCGCGACCGCCGGGGCGTGATTGAGGTAAATCCTGGGAGTCTTCTTGGGATCCAAACCCGCGCGAGCGAGCATGGTGTCGAGGAAAAACTCCCCCATGTTGACGCTGCCGCCGGTGGCAAAACGCTTGCCTTCCCACTGCCGGATGTCGGATGTGCCTTTCGGAAAGGCTTTCTTGCGGGCATAAATCGCAGCCGCGTCTCCGCAAATTTCGGTCACGATTTCGCGTCCCAGAACGGCCCGGACACGAGCACCTCGAGTGACCGCGTTGAAAAGCCCCGGAGCGGCGAATTGCAACGCCGCATCCAAGCGGTTTTCGGCAATTGCGGCGGCCATCTGCGACCCGCCGGCTACCACCTGCGGTTGGACGTCGAATCCGGCGCCGCGAAAATATCCACGCTCCAGCGCCAGGTAAACAATCGCCGAGCTGGGGGAAGGCTGGACGCCGAACTGGATGGTAGTGACGCCACCGGCCGGTTTCTTCACGCACGAGGTCAGCGCCGCCAACGTGGCCGGCCACACGAAGTCTCTACGGCGCATGCACCACTCCCGGCCGAACCCTGGCAGCATGGTCCGGACCAAGCAAATGGAGCGGCAGAATCTTCCCCGTCCGGCCGATGATGGGCGCCTCCAGGAGAACCTCCACTGAAGCGGCGTGGATCCAGGTCCGGCTGGTCAACGCGCCTCCGAAGAGCTTTCGAATTTCGCTTAAGAAAAAGTCGCGGATCTCCGCGGCGGGAACCTTCCCGATCTGGGGGTTCACGCGCAAAACCATGCGGGTCTCGGTTCCGGCTTCTTGCTCCACCAGTTGATAGTCGCCCGGGCTGCCGCCGAAGCGGGCCGGCAGGGCCTCTTCGAGAATCCGCAAAATGTCGGTTCCCACGAGCGTAGTTCCGTGGCCCGTGAGCTTGGTGTAGCTGTAGATGTCCGAGATCACGGCGGTGAATCCGAACCTTGAAAACTCGCAGTTGCAGGACGCCGGACGCAGCACGCCATGATCGCCTGGTTCCAGGTTGATGACGAAAAACGGCGCGAAGGGAAGCAAGGAGGTAAACAACATCGAATCGACCTCGACATCCGTCCCCGGGGCCTTGCGCCGGTGTGTGATGGCCGCGACGGCATCGTGAAAAAGATGGACCCGGTTGGCGCCGCCGATCTGGCTGCAACTCGCCCCGACCTGGCCGAGTTCCGAAACCCAGTAAGTGGCAAACGCCTCGGCTCCGGCGCGGCGCACGACCTCCGCTTTGGCGTCGGTCAGCGCCTCTCCCGCGGTGTAGAATCGCGTGCCGGAAATATCGAGGCCTCTTTCGAGCGCCGCGGCGGCGACGCGCACGCACGAACCGGCCACGCCCGTCACAAAGGTACGCCGGCCCCTGGATCGAGCCCGGGCGATGTCCTCGGCGGCGGGTGTGAAATCGTTCGGAGGAAGAAACGAAAGGGGCGGCATCGGGACGCCGAGCCACCGCGCCTCGGCCACCAGGAATCGCGTCACGGCGCGGTAATGGCCGGAGTCGCGGAGATGGCCTCCCGCGGCGTACCAATGCTCCGCCTTCACGCCCAGTTTATGAGCCAGAACGGGCCGCGACAATCCCCATGGGGCGGGCAGGATGGGAGACAGCGTGATCCACCGCCAGTTGGCGCGATCGAATTCGCGAAAGGTCAGGGATTCATAACAATTGCGATGGGCGCGGAACAACAGGCTCGCCGGCGCCTGTGTGCTCGCGCCGCTGCTTCCGGAGGAGCATATTTCCAATACGCCGGGCGCCAGCGGGTTCTGGAAGCTCGCCGTGTCCGCGGCGATGTGCCGTCCATTGCGCACAATCGGCTCTTTCCCCTTGAACTCGTCGTGCGAGAGCCACACGCCGGCCTGGCGCAGGGCCTCCAGCGCCGGCTCAAGCCCGCGGCTGAGCACCAGGTGGTTCAAGTCGTCGAAGCTGCATTGAGCTTCCTCGAACATTTTGAAATAGGGATGTTGCGGATTCGCGAATACGATCTGGCGGAGCGCGCCCAGAAACCGGCCGGCGCGATTTTCCATCTGCTCGCGGAGTACGGCCTCGGGGTCGGACGCCAGGGGAAGACGGATCATTTCACGAAGACCGCGCGCCATGCGGAAGTAATGAGCGGCTTCGCTAAACACTAGCGAGAAGCGCATATTTCCACTGAAATCTCCGCGGCGATCGCGATTGCGGATTTTGAAACCGCCACGCGGCTGGCGTACGGGATCTCAAACTCCCCGGGCCGGGCCGCCGTGTTCAGCCGAACTGCGCGGCTTTGGAAGAGGCCCACGCTCTTGACTTGAACGTCTTTCTCGAACTGACTAGCGAGTTTGAGGGCAAGCGGCATCGACTGGGAACCTCATTATAGCAAGGCCCTTTCGATAGCGATCCAAACCGGGCGCCCTGACTCGGTGCCGCTTCCGCCCACATCTGCCCGGGGCCGGACTTCGGGTTTGGATAATCGCGCGTGGTTCCCCATTGCCTGGCTGTCCGGACTTGGAATCTGCAGATGTCTCGCCGGCTGAAGGGCTAGGACTGGCATTGGGGTATGCGCCGCGTTCCGTGGAGCGGCACTTGCCAATGGCGAAGAACAACATTCGGCGGTACTTCGCGGCGCTGGCGTGTGAGCAGGGAGACTGGAAGAGCGCAATCGCCTTGGCATTCTCGGCTTTTGCGCGGGCGCCCGGGCCAGCGATCACCGACATGCGCAACTGGATGGTTCTTGCGGCGGCGGCCGGGGGCATGCTGCCGCCACGGAACTTGTTCGAAAAAGCGATGCCTTGGAGCCGCAGATATTTCTGTGGCCGAGACAACCCCGCTCCGGGGACGATCAGAACATGAACCTGAGCCCCAGTTGAATCTGACGGGAGGAGGTAGTGGTCGTCGTTATTTGACCGGCCGATCCGACGCGGCTGAGATTGCTCGAGAACAGGCCCAGCGATGATGGGATCTGGAAATTGGGGTGGTTGGCAATGTTGAACACTTCAATACGAAGGGTCGCCTTTCGCCGATCGGCATTCCACAAGGCCTTGTGCAGGGCTAGATCGGAGTCGATCAGTCCGGGGCCGTCCAACACGTTGCGCCCCAGATTGCCATACATGCCGGCGGTAGGCAGCGCAAACGCAAGCGGATTGAACCACTGCGATGGGTCTCCCAGGATCAGGCGGCCGCCGGGTACGCCCACAAACACTGGCCTTTGCCCGCCGTCGGTCGTACTGCCGTAGCCGATACGGGCGCGATCGAATCCCACAGTGGGGCTGAAGGGAAGCCCCGTCTGCGCCTGGATGAGGCCGTGAAGTTCCCAGCCTGACAGGATTCTGCTCCCCACGCCGCCTCGTACCGAGGGTAGGGACCACGAGAAATTGGCGCCGAAAGTGAATTCCACATCGAAGTCGGAACGGCCTCTTTCCAGCTTGTAGTTGAACATGGTCGGCGTGCCGTCGCTGTTCAAGAAGTCTTTGTTGACGGCATTGCTGGTGTCATCGAGGCCCTTGCTCCACGCGTACTTTATCTGGAAATGCACAGGACCCCTGGTCCGCTCGAAGCCCAGTTGTAGGGCGTTGTAAGAAGCGTCGAACTGAGTGCGGCGTATCCGAGTTGGGCCAAATGCCGGATTGAGCCGGGGGCCGCTCGCCGGAAACAGCAGTTCACCGTCGGCGAGGATCTGTGGGCGGACAGGATTGTCTTCTGTAATCTGCCCTGGTAGATGGATGCCGCGCATTCTTACATAGCCGGCCTGAAGCACAGTGTCGCGGGCCACCTCTTGCTGCGCCATGAACTGACCCTGGAAGGTATGGGGCTGTGGAAGATAGTAATCGAGCATGTCCAGGGAGTTGCCGGGTGCCCCCTGAGCCACTGCGGCGGGCAGGTTCGGAAACGAGGGTTGGCTCACGGAAATGAGGTTGAAAAAAGGCGGGACTCGCACACCGGCCTCCACCAGCTCCAGAGTGCCGATCTGGTCATAGAAGATCCCCGCACCGGCCCGAATGACGGTTTTCTCCGATCCAAAGGGAAGGAAAGCCACGGAAGCACGGGGGGCGAAATTGAGCCTGGATGGGTTGTCGAAGAGGGGCCCTCCGACGCTGAACGCGGTGTCGTGAAGTATGTCCCGGAGCGTGGCGACCTTGCCGTTCACCTCGGAGGGAGTGGAGTAGGTTTCGTACCGAACGCCCAGTTCGACGCGGAAACGCGGAGTGAGGCGAATCTCGTCCTGCGCGAATGCGGAAAAAAGGTCTTGCCGCCATCCGCGAATCGAGTCGGACCCCGGCATCATCATGGATCCGGTGGACGGCTGGGCCTGAAGCAGACTTGTGAGGGAGGAAAACGTGTAGCTCCCTTTGGCGTTACGGTCGACTCTCTCGTTGAATTGCACCCGATCGAACGATGCCCCGAAACGAAGCGAGTGAGCGCCACGAATGTGGGTCACCAGATAATTAAACTGAAAATCATTGCTCGCGAAAAGCCGGGGCATGAGGGCGACACTGTCTCCCGTCGCGCCGCCGATGCCCGTCAATCCGGAGGTCATCGCGATGTAGCCCATCGGCTGACCGGGCACAAACGACAGGGATGCGGGAATCGAAGCCGGTTGCGTGTCGTCCTGGGTGTACCACTGGCGGCTGAATCCGGCCCGGAGCGAGTGAATCGTGTTGGCAGTCTGCGTGAACTGAATCTCGTTGTGAAGAAAATGATAGTGCGATTGATCGAGGTACGTGAAGATGGACAGCGGGTCCGGCCTGGTGCTGCGGGCGGTATCGAAGGTATATCGCGAGCTGAAGCGAAAGCGAGAGAAGGGGACGGCATCCACCTTGCCAGTGAGATAGTTCTCGCGAGAAACGGTGGTGTGTTGGGCAAGAAACTGGGCAGTGCCATCGCCGAAGTCGCGGCCGTTTGACAGAGGATAGAGATTGAGGTAGGGGACGATCAGCGGCGATACGGGAACTGTAACTCCTCCTGGGAGGCGGCCCTGCCGGCTATCGGCATTGGGAACGACGGAAGCGTCGGTCTGGCCCGAATGGAGCAGGATCGCCTCATAGTTGGTCATGAAGAACAGCCGGTTTTTGCGCAACGGCCCGGAAAGCAGTCCTCCGAACTGGTTCCTCTCCAGGCTGGGGATGGGCTGACCCGCTTGATCGAAGAAATTCTTCGCGTCCATGGCGCTGTCACGCAAGAACTCATACGCGCTGCCATGGAGCTCATTGGAGCCTGACTTGGAAATGGCGACCAGCGAGCCGCCGCTGGTGCGCCCCAGCTCGACATCGAAGGGGTTCGAAAGCAATTGCAGCTCCTGGACGCTCTCCAGGCCCAGCAGCCTCCCCGCGGCGCTGCTCGGCGCATTAACGGAAGGATCGTTGATAAAGATCCCGTCCACGCGGAAACTGTTCTGATTCGGGCGGGAACCGTTGACCGTAAAGCCGGTCCCCAGGCCGGTGTTCATGCTCTTGAACCCCGCCGTGCTCCTCCTTGCACCCGGTTGCACTGAAGCAAGATCGAACAGGTCCCTTCCGTCCAGCGGCAGGGACTCGATTTTCTCTTGTTCAATGAAACCGCTCCAATCACCCGGCGCGGGGCTGATCGGGGGCACTTGCGCGGCCACGACAATGCTATCGCGTGTTTCACCAAGCGTCAGGACGAAGTCGGCCGCCAGAGTCCGGCCGGGCGCCAGATCGACGCCCTTGCGGATCTCGCTCCGAAATCCAGGGTAGTGAACCTCCAGGTCATAACTGCCAGGAGCGAGACTGCTTGCCGCGTACCGCCCTTGACTGTCGGTGACGAGGAGACGTTTGGTCCCGGTGAGCGCTTCGGTCACCGTTATGGCAGCGCCCTGAATGGGCAGGTTAGAGATATCCCGCACACTCCCTTCCAGGTTACCGTTGGTCTGAGCCATCAGGCCGGAGACCGAAAGCGACCATAGTGACGTAATTAAAAGAACGCTAGTGCGCATGGTCCTTGCCTAAGAATCGAAAGTCCACCAATTCGGAGGGTTCCATATGCCGCGGTATGAAATTCCGTCTTTCGGCCCAGTCGATAAATAGCCGCAGACTGTTCAGGTCGATGGCGCCGTCCAAAGAGAACGTATTCCGGCACATCCCCAGGCCAGTTTTCTCATCCAGGTTGCCGGCCTTGATGAACTCCCGCATAAACTGAGGCGTCTGTCCCCCGACGAAGTCGCGCGTCCCGTGTAGATAAGCGGCAATAAACCGTGCGCCGGGGGCCGTGTCGCCCTGCATCAGGCTGTTTCCGAAGTAGATGTAGGAGTACTGAAGATTCGGATACAGGCCGGACAAAGGTACACTTTGCACGATTTCCGAGGACATGGACGTGAGAATACGGTCGGCGTCGTCGGGGCCAACGACAGCATCCACACTGCCTCCGAGCAACGCCGCCATGCTCTGTTGGAACTCCACCCTCACCGGGACGACGTCTCGAATGGACAAACCCGCTCGCGCGAGATGGCTGTCCAGTGCAAATTGCGCCAGGCCGATGGTGGGGCCGGTACCTATACGCTTGCCCTTCAACTGAGATAGGTTGTCGAGGCCTTTCGGGAACTTGCGGCGCAGTCCGATAATGGCGCCCTGAGCGCCGCAATGCGGCACCAGAATCTCGCGGCCGGCAACAATCCTGACGGCCGATCCCTTGATCACGGCGTTCAGCAGAGATATTCCAAAGCTGCCGAAGTAGGCATCGCTGCTGCCGTGTGTCAATTGGGTCAAGGCCATCGTGGAACTCAAGCCTGGGGCGATTTCCAGGTCCAGCCCCGCGTCTCGAAAGTAGCCTCGTTCATAGGCGAGATAGAAGCTGCTGAGGGTCAGCCGGCGGGGAACCAGGATCCGCAGCTTCTTTAGCGGCCCTCTCGTACGGGAACAGGCCAATGCAGCCATCGACGCAGGGATTACGGGGGATGCCGTCAAGAAGTGTCTACGCAGCATAATGCCCTCCTGTCAATTACGGCACTGTACGGTTTCGGCATGACCACGCCACAAGATAAGGTGCCCTTCCAGCCACTCCAAGCCGCTGTGGCACAGTGCGCCGAGAGTTGCCGCCACAATGACCCCCACGTACAGCTTGTCGGTGGAGAAGGTCTGCCAGGCGATCCAAAGCGTACTGCCGATGCCATCGGGGGCACTGAGCATCTCGATCGAGATGGTAAGCACGAGGGCCCTGCCCAGAGCCAGGCGCATAGCTGTGAAAATCGTCGGTAAGCTGGCCGGCAGGTATACACGCCGCAGCATGGCAAATCGGCCGGCGCCGTAGTTACGGGCCAATTCGACGTGGGCTGGATCGACCCCCAGCACGGCATCCAGACTGTGGAGAGCGAGAACGATGAAGCAGGTTATCGCAATTGCAATCACCCGACTGACTTCGCCAACCCCGGCGAACAGCATCAACATCGGCAGCAGGGCCATTTTCGGTGTGGAGTTCAGCGCCGAGACGATGGGTTTCAAATGGTCGCGCACAGGGCGGAATGCGCCCATCAGCAAACCGCAAGCGAGCCCCGGAACACCGCCAACGAGAGCGCCCATGAGCAGGCGCCGCAAGGTTGCGCCCACCTGCCGCATGAGTTCGCCGGATGAAAGCATGCTTAACCCCGTGGCCAGCACCTCCGTGGGAGCAGGAAAGAGCAGCGGGCTCAGCACCCCTGCGCGCGAGAGCACCTGCCAGACGACAAGGATGGCTACCGGTATGGATAAGGCAGAAAAGAGTTTTCCGTATTTCATCTGTGCTCCGCTTCTTCCTGCGCTTCCGCTTGATTGGCGCACAGCGCGAATTGGGTAGCGATCCGCTGTTTGAGAAACAGAAAATCTTGCGTAAGCGTGAGACCCGCGATTCGGGGGCGCAGGAAGGAGACACGAAACTCGGCGATCACATGGCCGGGCTGTGCGCTGAGTACAAGAATCCGATCGCTGAGCAGGATCGCCTCGTCAACGTCGTGAGTCACAAATATCACCGTCTTGCGGCTCTGCTCCCAGAGATCGAGCAATTCCTGCTGCAGTACCAACCGGGTCTGACAATCCAGCGCGGCGAACGGTTCGTCCATGAGAATAACCGCCGGGTCGACCAGGAAGCATCGCGCGACCGCCACCCGCTGCTTCATACCGAGCGAGAGTTGGTAGGGGTACAGATGTTCACGGCCGCCCAAGCCGAGGCGGGTCAAGAGCTCCAGTGCACGTCTTTCCCGTGCCCGCCGGGGAACGCCACGCATCTCCAGGCCAAACGCCGCATTATCCATGGTGTTCATCCAGGGAAACAGGCTGTGCTCCTGGCGAACGAGCAACACATCCTGATTGCGGTCGCTGGGCGCCGCGACCCTTGCAATGCTCCCCGCCTCCGGGTGGAGGGCGCCGGCCAGTGTTCGCAGGAGGGTGGTCTTACCGCAGCCGCTCGGTCCGAGCAGGGTCAGGAATTCCCCTTCACGGGTCTCGAAGCTCAGGTGCCGGAGAGCGCAGGCGGACCTTCGACCGGATGCGAAACTAACACTCAAATCCTCGCAGAGCAGGCGCATGAAGCCAAAACTAGACGGACCGCCTCCCAGTATAATGACCTAGAGCCAATAAGTGTCAAGAAGCATACACTTTTCAATTCCCTCTTGGGCAGCTATCTTCCCGCCGCGGCTCAGCGGGAGTCTCACGTTTCGTGAACTCCAGGAGACGATGCGGGGCTACCGGGCGAGCCGCGTGCTGTTGACCGCCGTCGAGTTGGATGTCTTTACGGCGGTGGGTGAGGGCGCGACGTCGACCGAGGTTGCTGCCACGCTGGCAACCCATCCCCGTGCCACCGAATCGCTGCTGAATGCCCTCGTGGCTCTAGGCGCGCTGACCAAACGGGCGGACACCTTTCAGAACACTCCGGCGACTGCTCGCTACTTGGTCGCCGGTTCGCCGGAATGCGTCCGCCCCGGTTTCCTCCACAGCGTGAACCGCTGGCACACGTGGGCCACGTTGAGCGACTGTGTCCGCACGGGCACGTGCGTGCTGGAGCCCGGAATCGAGCAACAAGAGGGGAACTGGACTCGAGCCTTCATCGCCTCCACAACCCCGCAAGCCGCCCGCGGCTCCGCGGAACTGGTGCGCGCCTTGAAGTCGAAAAATATTCGCCGAATGTTGGATTTGGGAGGTGGCTCCGGCATCTGCTCCATCGCCCTCGCGCGGGCGAAACCAGCTCTCCGGGCGGAGGTGTTCGATCTGCCGATTGTCGTGCCGCTCGCGCAAGAGCGGATTCGCCGCGCCGGGTTGGAGGGCCGCATTACAACCAGGTCGGGGGATCTCCGTACAGATGAATTCGGCAGCGGTTACGACCTTATTTTGGTTTCGGCAGTGTGCCACCTGTTCGGCCCGGACCAGAATTTGGACTTGCTCAGGCGTTGCTACGGGGCTTTGTCTCCGGGCGGAACCCTGGCAATCCGCGATTTGATTCTGAATTCGAACAGGACCAGTCCGGCGGTAGCCGCACTGTTTTCGCTGCAGATGCTGGTGGCGACCCGCGCCGGTTCGACCTACACGGAGGAGGAATTCAAAACCTGGCTCGGAAACGCAGGTTTTCAGAATGTCACCCGCTCCCGCCGTTGCCGCGAGATGATCCTGGCCACGAAAGTTGCGGCTTCGAGCTGAAGTCAAGCCGGCCGCGAACGCGTCCGGAGCAATGGACTAACTGTTGGTTGAGAACGCGCCCAGCAAGCGGATCGGGTGCACCTTTCCCGAGCGCGTCACGTAGGGCTCGGCCACAATCGCCTCGACCGCTCCGGAGTGGGCCCACACGCAAGTTGCCAGAGCGCCGCCCCATTCTCTGCGCATGTGCGAAAGGAAAAGCCCTCGCACAAGATCTACATCGGTTACATTGGCCCGAGGACTGATGTGCAGACGCAGCATGGTGGCGTGCCGCGGGCCCTCGCACTCTACCAGTTGATAGTCGCCCGGTCGTCCTCCGGCTTTCGCCGGCAGTATTTCTTCCAACACCCGGACCAGGTTGGTGCCGTGAAACGTCATGCCCTGGGGAGTGACTTTGCCGAAGCTGGCGATGTGGTTGATCCGGCGCGAAAAGCCTAGCTGCGAGTACACGCAATCACATGGCTGGGATTCGATCGCGCCGTGGTCATCCATCTCGATATTGACAAAAACGTTCGGAGCAAAAGGGAGCAGGGTCGTAAAGTGGAGCGAGTTCACCTCGGCGTCGGAGTAAGGGGCGGTGCGGCGAATCGCGATCGCCGCGACCGCATTCTCCAGGAGGTGGACGCAGTTGCCGGACATCTTACGGCAGGCCATTCCAACCGGACCGATCTCGTTCATCATGTAGTCGATGGTTGCCTCCGCGCCAGCCGCGTGAAAGATGTTGAGTTTGCCCGGTGTCAACGCCTCGCCGCCGCAGCAGAATAGCGTGCCGGAGATATCGCAACCGGTGTCGAGCGCGGCGCTGGCGACGCGTACCAGGGAACTGCACATGCCGCCCACTACGCAAGCTCGGCCCTCCGCGCGGCGCCTGGCAATGTGCCGGCTGACAGGCGAGAAATCGTTGGGGGGCAGGTAGGTGGGGTAACGAGCGCGCACTCCGAGCAGGTTGGCCATAGTCACGAATGTTTTCGTGGCGATGCGGTAGTGGCCATAGTCGCTGAAGGTCGATCCGAAGCTGAACCAACGGTCTACGGGGGTGCCTAGTTTGCGGCCACGCAGGCTGATCCTCAACCCGAGCGAGGAGGGCAGAATGGGCCGGAGTTCGACCCAGGCGCGCCCGTACAGGTCAAACTCACGCGCCCGCAGGATGCTGTAAAGCATGGATTGGATCTGCACCGCCGTGGATCTCGACGTGACCACGGGACGCCCGGTGCTGCCGCTTGAAGATCCTTCAATCCAGCCCGTCACCAGAGGATTTCTGAAGCTCTTCGTATCCGCCGGGATATGCTGGCCCGAGCGAACAATTGGAATTCTACCCTTCCATTCGTCATGCGCCAGGTAAACTCCCTCATTCCGGAGGCGAAGGAGGGTGGCTTCCAGTCCGTGCCGTTTCACGGACTCGGCGAGATCCCCAAATTCGCATTGGGCGAACCGGAACATCGCGGCGTAAGGATGATCGGTTCGCGCGAATACGACGCGGCGAAGGATATCTAGGAACGCGCTCTCGCGGTTCTCGAACTGCACCCGGAAATACTCGTGGGCATCGGCCGGCAACCTGGCCTGGAGCATCTCCCAGAGGCCGACTGCCATGCGCGAATAGTGCCGCAGTTCATAAAGCATTGTAAATCCTGCTGACGCGTCTGTATTTGTGGCTCAGCACGTTATTGTACTCCCGCACGTGACGCGGGTCGGCTGCTAAACCGGACGCCCTGATTCGGCTTCCTCGCACTTTTCCCCGGGGCCGGACTTCGGGTACGTAAACTGCTCGATGAGCGAGGTCTCGGTGTCTTTCTGCCCGATGTCACCGCTCAGGGACACGGACCACTCTTCCAGCCGACGGATGCACTAGGCGGGGCGAACCAGCCCCCCGGGGCGGGAGTTGGTCCGTGGCCCACCCGTTTGAATCCCCCGCTATCCGGCGCCCCGGAACCTGGTCCCTCCCCATGCCAGCGCTTTCTCAAACAGGCTTCGGGGCAAGAGTGCGCTACCCACGGACGCTGCCAGGATCATCCAATTCCTGGCATCCGCCGATGCCCGCCAAGGTGCCCTGGAAAAGGCGGACAGCGCAAGCTTCATGGCGTTTGCCGAGTCTCCCTGCTCACAGGCGAGCGCCGCGAAATAGCGGCGCATGTTGCTGTCGGCCACCGGAAGAATGCCAGCTACTGGGCGCGGTGCGTAATGCGGTACCTGCCGCAGCAGATCTTCCCATTCGCGCCTCACCTCCCGCCACTCTCGCGACATCTGGCCCGTATGGCGCCGGTACAGCGTAAGATATTGCGGCACCGCGCGGCAGTTGCCGGGACGCAGTGCCGCGACGCGCCAACACAAATCGGTGTCGTAGACGCGGCGATACGATTCGTGGAACGGTCCCGCGCGATCCACGGCGCTCCTGCGCACCGCGATGGCCGAGGTGTTCCCGATTACGAAGTCCTCCACCAATTGCTCGAGAGAGATGGTTCCCACCCACGCCCGCGATGGCAGCCCCAGGTCCACGCCATTCTCATCGATCATGCGCGACCAGTCGAAAGTGAGATCAATCTCGCTGTGCTCGGAGAAGCATTGCGCGTGCGATGCGAGTTTCCCGGGGAGCCACAAGTCGTCGTGATCCAGGAAGGCGATCACCGAGCCGTGAGCCCGAGCCAAGCCGGCGTTCAAGGCCGCCGGCGCGCCCCGTTGCTCCTGCCGGAAGATGCGGATACGCGGGTCCCTCAGATCGCTGACGGATTCCAGGCAGCCATCGCTCGACCCGTCATCGATCAGAATCAGCTCGAAATCCGAAAACGTCTGCGCCAGGACCGAATCGACCGCCGGCTTGAGATACGGACCGGCGTTGTGCACCGGCACCAGCACGGTGGCAGGCGCCTCAGTTGCCATCTTCGCCCGCCCGGCGTTCCGTAATCACCCTCCCGATGCTGAAGCTGAGGTCGATCTGCAGCCGATCGGGGATCCCTGGCAACGGCGTTCTGCGTTGGTAAACAGCCAATCCCGCGTAGGCCGCACGCTGCCACCATGCGGGATTCTGCGACACGGTTTCTCGCAACAGGGCAAAGTCCGGGTAAACGTGCGCCCGCTCATGGTGAGCATCCAGAACCACGGTTTCGATTCCCAGGCGATCCAGCGTGGCTTCCACAGCGACGGGAGTTGTGGCGAGGAGGTGGTAATGGTCGCCGGTCAACCCCGAGCGCGACAGCACCTTGGTGGCCCGGACGAACAGGCTCGACGGCCGTGGCTCCCGCAGGCTGCCCATCACGATCCAGGATCCTTCTTCCCGCCCGTTTGCGCCCGCGACCATCAGCCTCGCCGGATAGGGGATGAAAGGCGCTATCCTCTGGTACCCCACCGGCTCCTGCCGGCGCCACTGCCACGGAAACAGTACCAGCAACAATCCCGCGGCAAGCACGGTAGCCGGCACACGGAAGGCTGTGCGCAACTCCCAAACGGCCCGCAGACAGGCCAGACTGAGCAGCAACAGCGGCGGCAACGCCATGATCCAATGCCGCGGCTCGTTCATCGCGCCCAGGAAGAACGAACTGCCGACCACCGAGAGCAGCACCGCCGCCGAAGCCATCGCCAGGGGCTGCCTGTGCCGCAATGTGAGGAGGAATCCGGCCACCGCCAAAGCCACAGCGCCATACCCGGCGAGTTGGCCCACACTACCGGCGTTATGTTGGTTGCCAAAGCCGGCTCCCCCCCACTTGGCCATCGTTGCCAGCGACGGATTGAACAGCAGGTACCAGCCCAGGCCCGCGGCGGCCAGCAGCACCACCGCGGCCCAGAGATAGCGGCTGCGAAGCACGCTGGCGCGTCCCGAAAGGAGCGGCGCCAGAAACAACGCCGGAATCAGGCATACGCCCGTGCCCTTGATCATGAGGCAGGCTAAGCACAGCGCGCCCGCGGCGAGAAATGCGGCCTTCGACCCTTGGCGGCAAAAGCGCGCCAGCGCCCCTACCAACAGCACCCCCGCCAGCAGCGTCAGGATATCGGCCATCACCAGCGAAACGGATTTTTGAAACACTGGCGCAACTATCAGCAGACAAGCTGCCAGAAATGCCACCACCCCATGCGCCAGCTCTCGCGCCAAGTGATAGAACGCCGCCGCGGCTGTCAGGCCAATGAATCCGAGCAGCAGTACAACGCTCGGCCGGGAAGGCGGCACAAACAGCCACCAGATTGCTTCCACCAAGTGAAACAGCGGAGGCCAATGTCCCAGCGCCACCTTCGGGTAGTGCAGATAGTACTGCTCCACCCAGGAAATCGGATGATGGAGGGGCCATTGCACCAAAAAATCGCGCAGCATCAGCCCGGTCATGAAGTGGGCCGCCTCATCTGGATACCCGTCGAACTCCGCCGTGTAGGCACCCCCGGCAAGCTGGATGCCACCGAAAATCAGCACCGCCAACGCACCTAAGGCCAGGCCGAAGCGCCGATCGCGCGACGTTTCCCACTTCCAGAGCCCTATCGCCAGGCCAGCGGCCGACGCCAGCAAGTGCACCACATAGAGCGGAACCGAAGCCAGCGAGAACCACCATCCTCGTGTCCGCGCTAGAAACCGGAACAAGGGCCACTGCAACGCCACCATAGCCAGCGTCGCAGTTACAGCCAACCCCCACCAGACCCGTCCAAAACGCAGGCTCCAGAAGAACAGGATGGGAAGCAGGACGGCCAAAACCGTGCTCCAGCGGTCCTGCCATCGGAAGTTCAGATCGTGCGGCAACCCGCGTTCCAGCAGTATCCGCGTCCATGGCACCGCCCGGTCCAGCACATCGCTGCGCAGCATCGACCCGATAGTCCACTCCTTATGGTGGGTCACCTGAATCCGCGGATCCAGTGCCAGGGTACCGCCGGCTTCGTACAGCCGGATTCCGAATTCAACGTCTTCCAGCATTCGCTGAGATTCCTCGAACCCCCCCAGGGCCAGGAAGCGATCCCGCCGGATCGCGCCACAACCGGCCCAGAAGGTGGTCGCCCGGGCCGACGAGCGATGGTGCACGTGGGCATGCAACAGATTCCGAAAAACCGCGATCATCCCGCGGTTGGCCGGCTGGGAATCGTAGGACCCCATCAAAGCGTCCAAGCCCGGCTCGCTCGCGAACCGTGCGGCAATGCTCGCCAGCGTGGTGTCGTGGATGGTTACGTCGGCGTCGATGAATACAACGATGTCGCCGGTTGCCTTCCTCGCCGACGCATTGCGCGCTGCCCCGGGACCTTGGTTCCGATCGAGACGTACGATGCTCGCGCCATACTGCCCGGCAGTTTCTGCGATACCCGGACCGTCCGGCGAATGGTCGTCGGCGACCAGGATCTCGTAGTCCGTGAAGCTCGATCGCCGGATGCCCACCAGACATTCTTGCAGCAGTTCGGCGCTCCCGAATATAGGGACAATGACAGAAAGCAGCGGCATCAGCCTCGCGCGTCCCAGGCGGCAACCCTTCGTCCCACTTCCTGCGCCACTGCAATGAAGCGCTTCGCCAGCGGCTACGGCGCAATGTGGGCAAGCGGAAAACCGATGACGCCGGGGTCAAAAAACAGATTATGGAGGAATGATTCGATGCTCTGGAGCGAATCCGGCCCGGCCAGTTGGAACAACACGGCGCCTAATCCTACATTCAAGACATTCCTCAATCCCGGAGTATACACCATCGCGAATCCTGCGGAATTCGCGTTGAACGGCAGGCTGCGATCGGAACTCGCGGCCGAGCCATGGATGTCGAACGGACGTGCAGCCCCCTGGAACCGGTCCGCACCGCCAAAGTGGACCTGAACGGACGATCAGGCCTCAACCGCAGTTGAAGTACTAATATCGGTAGCTATTCCGCGGGCTGGCCGGTCGCCCGACGCTGTAGCCACGCGCGAAGCTCCGACGGAGTGGTCCCGAGGAAACGTGCGAACGTCTCCGCAAGGCTTTCCTCTTCACCTCGAACGAACCTGATCCGTGCGAGACCTTCCGCACTCTGCTCGGCAACCGATGCGCCCGAGGGGGCTGGCGCCGCAGGTGCGAATCTCTGCTCTAACCTTTGCAGCCTGCTGCGTATCGTTTTCATTGCTTTAGTCCTCAGCGATGCTGCCGGCCAGCCAGGCCGGGCCGCCCACCCCCGGCCAGCCCGGCGCTTCCCGTCTTCCGCCCTCCGGCGCCCGGAATGGTGAACTAAAATAGGGATTCCGGTTGAAAGGACTCGTTCGATATGACTACTGTGCGTCCTGGAAGACTTTTCCGCCCCGCCACCTTAGTGGCCGTTCTGGCGGGCTGCGGCGTCGTCATCACGCTGCCTGCGCAGGTGAAGGAGCGCCCCATCCCCCAGGTAATCAGGAAGGATGGGCGTTACGGCTTTATGGTGGACGGCGCGCCTTACCTCATGCTGGGCGCCCAGGCGCATAACTCCAGCGGCTGGCCGGCCATGCTGCCGAAGGTGTGGCCGGCTATCGAATCGCTCCACGCCAATACGCTGGAGATACCCATCTACTGGGAGCAGTTCGAACCAAAGCAGGGACAGTTCGACTACACGGTGATCGATACCATCGTCACCCAGGCGCGCGAGCA
>Ga0326727_10006348_pt1 | contig 32554 bp, 36 predicted proteins | sample MB2enrmetagenome_FD_207643 | JGI IMG/M metagenome (GOLD analysis project Ga0326727, IMG submission 207643) | Lab enriched peat soil microbial communities from McLean, Ithaca, NY, United States - MB29MY | ecosystem: Environmental > Terrestrial > Soil > Wetlands > Peat | place: USA: New York...
TCTTGGCTGAATTTTGACGTGGAGTAGCTGCGCTTCGCCGGTATAGGATGAACTGCGAGGTTTATCGCGTGACAAAACGACCAGCATCCCAAATCCTGAGAGCTGCCGTCCTCTTTTTTTCAATCGCCATAGTTTCCATTCTGAAATCTCAGACCCCACCCGGCGCCGCTGTTTTGGCGCCTTATTCCAGTTGCCAGTTCTCCGACGGGCTGCAGATAGTCGGCACCGACCCGCTCGCTCCTGGCGTCACTTCGCGCGAGATAAATACAGACTCAGGCCCGCGTCAGATTGATATGCAGGCGGGTCTTCGCATCATGTTTGCATATCCTGACACCGACTTCTATGCAAATGTCAAAGCCGAGTTGCTGCCCGCCGCCAACTATCCCCAGCTCAAGCAGTTCCTGCTCGACAACTTCCAGTATCTTTCGCACGGAAACACCGTGAACACCGCCCTGCGTTCTCCCATGAACGGCTTTGAGATTCACGGCTTGGACCGGGAAAAGCTCGAAGGGGGCGTGCTTGGCATTTATCTGCTCTTTGACGATCCGGCCCATGCCGTCACCACGATCTATCTGCTCAATCAGGAGCCGCAGAGCCGCAAGTTCCAGAGCATGGAGGAGTACAGCGGTCTCCGTGACCGGTTCCTCGGCTCGTATACGGCCTGCATCCGAAAGAATCAACAGGGATCGCGTTGAACTCGTCGCGCATAGTTGTCAGGCCGGGTGCGCCAGGATATCCCGTCTCAATGCCGCGCGGCGGGCGGTACACTCTTGCCCCGGTTGTTGGCCGGCGGCGTGGTCACGGGCTTGCGCTCCACGCGCGGCTTCAGCAGTTCCTGGCAGAGCGTTGAATCCTGCCCGCGGGCCAGCCCCGCCAGCGCGCCCTGCCCGCCGCAAAGCCGCGGCATCATGGCGTCGGCGTCCTTGCCGCTCAGCGGCTGGGTATGCTCCAGGCCGCTGAGGGCGTCCAGATCGTAGCGGTACAGGAAGTCCTCAGGCGGCTTCTGCTTGCCGTAGTCGAAGTGGCTCCAAGTGGCCATGAACTCGCGCCCATTGGGTTCGGCCATGGCGGCGTACACCTGCGTCCAAACCACCCCCGGCGGCCTGTTGGCGCTCCACACCGGCACGCCCTGGTTGCCGCGCATCCACCGCGCCGCCCAGGCGTGCTGCGACAGGTCGTAGTGGAAGGCAGTGAAGTACGTATCGCCCGCGCACCCGGCGCAACTGTCGTACAGCGCAGCCAGCTCCTCGGGCGCATACTCGGCCAGCTTCATCCACCCGGCAAAGCGCAGGTTCGCGCCGGTGATCAGCGGCGTAATGCCGTGGCTGGTCAGCGACATGCTCCACACGGTGAAGGTGTCCTCGCTGGGCAGCGACTGCGGATTGGCGCGCCGCGTGGTCACCACCAGCGCCGCGTCGTACTCGACGCCGATCTCGCGAATCGCCGTCCACTTCTCGGCCGCCAGCGACCGCGTCACCCAGACGATCACGCTAGAATCCTTCGCCGAGTGAAAGTCCATCCAGCGGAAGGGATCGGGCTGCTGCGCCAGCAAGGGAATCGCAGCAGCCAGCACCGCCGCCAGTAGAACGATCCTGTGCCTGGGAAAGACAACCCGCATGGTCTAGATATAGCAGAGAGGCATTGGAAGTTCGCTTCACGTGATCTCTTGAGGCCTGGCAAGAATGCGGCGAGAGAATCCCCGGGCAAACCGCACAGTTTTCCAACGAAAAAGCGGAGTTCTTGGGGCAAGAACGGCTGTTTTGGGGCCAAGAAACGGACAAAAGCAGGGGCTTGCGGTTACCGAAAAGTCACTGGGTAATAATTACAAACAATTGATTGTGCGCGAGTTACAATCGGAGCAAGGGTCGAAGGACGGCCTCCACATTTCGGAACCCGACGCCGTCCGCGACTTTGCCGGTCTGCTGGCTCATGTCCGCCTGGGCGCGGAGATCGTCATCGTGAACGGCGCCTATCCGCCGACGATTCTGCGCACGGCGGCTCCGCCGCGCCGCTCCATCGAAGAGTGCATCGCCCTGTTGCCCGCGGACTCTCCCGCAACCATCGACGAGGACTTCGCAAGCGATGTTGCGGCGGCCGCCGCCGCTCATCGCGAGCGCTTAATCCTCCGGCGTGGGGGACGTTCGCGTGACGCTCTCCGACCTGCTAACTTGCATTTCTCGCGGCCAGATCGACGCTCTGTAGCGCTGACCTCCTGGTCGGCTGTGCTGGCGGCGTCCTCGCCGCCAGAGTAAAGCCTCGTTCATCTATACCGTTTGCACGCACCGTGACGGAGCAACCGGTGTCCGGCGTGGGTGGGGAGACCCGCGGCCGCCGCGGCGACCCGGCCGGGAGGCGCTACAAATTCGTTGACGCGCCTTGTGAGAAATGCGGTGTCTATCCCGGCGGCCAGGCGAACTGCCGGCCGCCGAGCAGGTGCAGGTGGAGATGGTCCACGGATTGGCCGGCGTCGTGCCCGGTATTGACGACGATGCGGTAGCCGCCGTCGAGCTGCTTTTCGCGGGCTATCTCAGCCGCCGCCGACAGCAGGTGACCGAGCAGCGCGGAGTCTTTTCTGCCGGCATCGTTGAGCGAACCGATGTGCTCGCGGGGCACGATCAGCACGTGCACCGGGGCCTGGGGGTGGATGTCGGCGAAGGCATAGCCAAGATCGTCCTGGAAGACGGGCGTAGATGGAACGGTTCCTGCAACGATTTTGCAGAAGAGGCAGCTCATAGCGACCCCAGTGTACATGGGCTGCTTTCAACAGGGGAGTAGCTTCCGTGGTGCGCGGATGGGCGGGATTCGCTGGCGAAGCCGCGGTTTCAAAGCGGTGCGAGCGAGCAGTATCTTTGAGCGCCGCGGCTCATCGCGACTCGGGTTTTTTCCACGCTGAAGCCAAATGAGCCGGCTCGAGCCGCTTCAGGCCGATTCGAGAATCATGTTTGCATACTGAATCGTGTCCGCGGTGCGAATCAGGCCGATGGCGTGGGGAACGCGCTTCTTGAACTCGATGTGGGGTTCAAAGGCAAGCGGAACGCCGCGCAAAGCCGCTTCGAACTCCCGGCAGATCTCCAGGGTGTTTGCGCCGCGGAACTCCTCGGCCATGAAGGCAGCGCCGATGCTGAAGTTGCCTCGGATGGCCTGGAGCACGTCGAGCACCCGGGGAAGATCGTCGACCAGGGCAATATCGATGGTCTCAATCTGTGGCCAGAAGGGGAAACCGCGGTCGGCAATGACCAGCGTATTGGTGTGGCGCACTCGGCTGAGCAGCGAGTTGATGCCTGGATTGAGGATGCCCGTCTTCAACATGCGATCGAAACTCCTTGCCGGATTGGCCGGGTTTGCCTCCAGGCCGATCCTGTGCCCCAGTCTACGCATCGAGCCTGTGCGAGTACAACCGAGATCAGAGATCAGGGAACAGGGATCACAGGTTCGATGGGGCAGGAGATGGGGCACGCAGCTGCACCATCGTGAAGGCAAAGATTCACCTGAAGCGTCAAGGGAACTCCAGCTGAATGTCGATGCGATTGCTGGCCTGATCTTGGTGGGACGTGACCTGCTGCGGCGTGTTCTCGCCCCTTTGCAAAAACGGCGCGTTCGCGGCAAGCCATTTTGCAAGGAGCTTCGGGTTGTACCGTCTGCCCTCGATACCGCCCCAGGCAGCGAGCAGCGCCTTGGCGGCGCCGGCTTGCGGTTCTATCCCGGCCAGGAACAGGCGGCCGAAGTCATAGGGTTTGCCTTCGTCGACATCGATCGTCAGGTCGATAACGCGGCGCGGTTCATCGATGCGCGGCAGAGGAATGGCTGCGAAATTGACATATCCGTTCTCCACGTAGAGATCTTTTAGCCCTTCAAGTCCCTTGCCGATGCTGCTCGCATTGAAGAGGCTGCCCGCTTCGATCGGAAACTGACGGCGGAGCTGATCCGGCGGAAAGACCGATGCCCCTTGAAAGCCGATCTCTCCTAGACGGTATTGAACGCCGGGCTCAACCTGGATGGAGACTTCGGCGGAGCGGGACGGCTGACCGTCGTGGATAGCGGCAAGTTGCGGGGTTTTGGTGCGAGCGTTGTAGTAACCAAGGTCGAGCAGGCTCATGCGGACGCGCTCGGCAAGCTCCTGCACGCCGCACGTTCCGCCTTGCAGCGAATGTTCGATGCGCTGGCGGTCGGCCGCGGGCAGATCGCCGGCGACGATGGTGAGCGCGCGCACCTGCACCATGGGTTCCGGCGCTGGGGCTGATTCCTGCGCCACTCCGGCAGAGGCAAAAAACAAGAGGAAGAGTGAGCCGATCACAATTCGCATTTTAGGTTCTCCTGGCCAGCTCCAAAGATGGGTTGGGGCTGGATGGGCAGCAATCAGGTTCAAGCCATGGTGAGAACTTGGACGGATGGCCCGCGAAAAGGTGGTTAGCGCAAGCGGAACGGAGTTTGTTCGCTCCCAAGATCGATCAGTTACGGCTCTGCGGCGCGGGCGCGATTTCGACGTAATCGAGCGCGGCGGGGTCGGAGCCGTCGGGAATGCCCGTGATGCGGAGCACGTCGCCCGGCTTCAGCTCGACGGAGCGGACGGTGCGGCGGGTGGAGTTGTCGCCGTTGGGGCGGGTTGAAGGCAGAGCTGCATCGGCGGACCAGGAGGCGGCGGGCTGGCCGTTCACTTCCAGTGAGAATCTTGCTGCCCCTCCCTGGAGATCGAAGTATTCGACGGCGACATCGAAACGGCCGGGTGGGCCATCATAGGTCCAGTCGGCGGTGCAGGTTTCCGGTTCCGCAGGGGCTAAAGCCCCCGATTCAATTCGGGGCGTCTTCGGCACGACTAAAGTCGTGCCCTGATACAAAGCTGGACCTGGAGCGATCTCTCCTGCTGCCGGTTTGCCCGCCGCCGGTGAGGCCGTGCCCTGGCTGTCGGTCGGATTCGAGAGCGAGCAAGTTACCGCTTTGCCGCCGGAGGCGTCTTCCCATGGAACGATGTCGATGACTTTGTAGCCGGTGAGGCGGGCGTCCTCGGCTTCGAGGCGGCCGGGGTAATGGCCGGCGCGGCCCTGATCGTCGCGGATGCCGCTCTGCCTGAGGAAGTACTGCACGATGGCGTCGCGCCAGACGATGGCGTGCCCGGCCTGGTATTCGAGGCGGTTGCGGACCTGCTCGTAGAGCGGCTGGTCGATGCGGCCTTCGAGCGTGGCCCAGTCGCGGACAAACCGGGCAGCCTGGGCCGCGCCATCGTAGTGGCTGTCGTAGATGTGCTGGATGACGGTTTTGCCGGAGTGCAGACGGTACGTGTAAGGCACGTGGTGGAAGAAGAGCAGCAGATCGTCGGGGGTGGTGGCGGCGGACTCGTAGAGCTTTGCCACTTCGAGCGGGTACTGGCCGATGAAGCCGGTGCCGGTGGCGACGCTGCGGTCCATGCCGATTCCCAGATGATCGTCGCGGTGCCACTGACCCCAGCCGTTGCCCTCGCTGGACTCGATGTTGGGGCCGTAGTGGCTGCCGGTGATGTCGGTGAGGGTCTGCGCGCCCAGCGGGCCGGTGTAGTTCACGTATGCCGGCCAGGACTGCATGAGCATATTCACGACGGTGCGGACGACTTCCGGTTCGATGCCGATCGTCTGGCGGGTCCACTCGGCGGCGATCTGCTCGGGGGCGAGATCGGGGTCCCAGGCCAGGCGTCCGAAGGCGTAGAGGTTGGCCAGGGCGAGCGGCGAGCCAAGCCAGGCGTCGCGGCCCACTCCGGCGACGGCGACCATGCCGCCCAGGGGCTGATGGAAGGCCGTCCCGGAGACGATCTCCTTGACCGGCGTCGAGCGGCCGCCCGCGCGCAGGTCGAAGTCGAGAACCTGCTTCCACATGGGGGCCAGGTAGACGAGGTGGCGCTGCTGGCCGGTGTACTCCTGGGTGACCTCGACTTCGAGGGCCAGGCTGGTTTGGCGCAACCCGGCGAAGAGCGGAGAGACCGGCTCCTGTGCCTGGAAGTCGATGGGGCCTTCCTTGGTCTGGATGACGACGTTGGGGGCGAATCTGCCGTCGAGCGGGTGGAAGATGTCGTATGCGGCGCGCGCGCGGTCGGCCTTGGGGTCGCGCCAGTCGAGGTGGTGGTTGTAGACGAAGGCCCGGTAGAGGACGATGCCGCCGTGGGGCTGGAGCGCGGCGGCGAGAAGGTTGGCGGCGTCGGCCGGAGTGCGGCCATAGGAGGATGGGCCGGGCTGGCCCTCAGAGTCGGCCTTCACCGTGAAACCGGCGAAGTCGGGGATGAGCGTGTAAATCTCGTTGACCTTGGCGTTCCACCAGGCCTTGACAGCGGGATCAAGCGGGTCGAAGGTGTTGAGGCCGCCGATCTTCTGCGGGCTGGCGATATCCACGCTCAAGGCCAGACGCACGCCCCAGGGACGCATGGCGTCGGCGATCTTGGCCACGCCGTGGAGCCACTCCGAAGTAAGAAAGGGCGAAGCCCCGTTCACGTTGTTGAGGTTACAGCCGTTGATGCCCGCCGAGGCGAGCAGACGGGCGTATTCGGCCGCCGGAGCCAGATCCTGGCGGACGTTGCCGCCTTCAAAGAAGATCGACCGCCCGCCGTATCCGCGCTCGACGGAGCCGTCGGGGTTGTCCCAGTCGTCGACCCAGCGGATGGGCATAGCGGGGTGGGAGCGGAAGGGACTGTCGTGGAGATTCTGGTGGACGCCGGTTGTGGGCCAGCGGAGGAAGGCAAAGGTGCCGTATAGAACTCCGCGCTGGTCTCCGCCAGCCACCACGTAGAGGCAGCGATCGCCTTTGAGGCCGTTCCAGTAAAGCCAGTAGCCGTCTGGTTCGAGATCGGCTGGGACAGGCAGATCGGGATAGGCTTTGCGAACTTCTTCTGCGGTGCCTAGAACGGTTTCTCCGCCGAACAACTCCCTGACGCGCGCCGTAGACCCTGCAGTCTCTCCGGCGAAGTCGGCGATGCTTCGCTCGAGTTCGCCGGCGGCGGATTGTTCGAGGACGCCTGCGCCCAGCGCACGGACCTTGAGGGGAATCAACGTGCGCGCCTGATAGCCCTGGTAGCGCAGCCAGGCCTGGTCAGCGGTCTGCGCGGCGGCGGTGATGCCACACGCCGGCAATGCTGTGAGGACAAGCTCAAGAAAGAAGATTTGTGCTATCCCAGGTCTCAGAATCGAGACCTGGGGCACCCGGCTTCTTTGCGACACTGAATTCGGCCTTTTGGCCTTCGCTTCCCTCTTCATGGCTGCTTTACCGCTGCACACCGTTCTATCATCTCGCGGTCAGGAACAATCGTCTTCCCAATCGAGAACCGCGCTGCACAGGCCGCTGACAGCGTTGGGGAGATAGACGGCGGCGGTGAGTGCCGGCCAGCAGTCCGCGCTCGATGGGCGGGAATGCCCGCGGCTCATGCCGTGCAAGTTACTGGACGGTCAGGACCATGGTGGTGGAGTTGGTGATGGCGGTTACGCCGTTGCTGGACTGCGCGGTGACGGTCACGGTATAGGTGCCGGCAGGGGTGGCGGGATTGATGGGCGGGCCGTGGTTGTAATAGTCGTAGCGCGCGTTGCAGGCGGTTGCGCCCAGCATGGCGACAAAGGCCACCAGGGCCAGCAGCGAGAGCCGCAAGAGCCAGGCGCGACGGCGGACTCCCCAGGCAAGACCGCCCAGGCCAAGCGCGCCGGGGAGCAGAAACGCCCAGGCTATGGAGTTGGAGCCGGGACGAGCAGCCGAAGCGGAAGAGGCCACCTGAGTGACAATGACCATGGTGCTGGTGACGGCGGCGGTGGCGTTGGGCAGAATCTCGACGTTCTCGGGCGTGAATGTGCAGGAGGCCTGATCGGGCAGGCCGGAGCAGGAGAGCGTAACAAACATAGGAACCGACAGCGCGGAGCTGTTCTGGGGCGTAACGGAGGCGGTCAAGGTTCCCGTCTGGCCGGGAGTGAGGGTCATGGCGGCCGGGGAGACGGAAACCAGGAAATTGGGAGTCGAGCTGGCTTGGGCCTGCACCTGCGCCGCCTGGGAGACCGAAGCCCGGTGAGTGGCGTCTCCGGCGTAAGCCGCGGTCAGGAAGTGAGGACCGGCCGGCAGGGCAACCACAATGCTGGCCTGCCCCTGGGCATCGAGCGCCGCGCCGGCCAGTTGGACGCCGCGGTCGCTGACGACCACCCCGCCGGTTGCGGGAAGCCCATCCTCGCCGCTCACAGTCACCGCGAGGGTGGCCTCGGTGCGCCCGTCGAGGTCGCGGGTCTCCGCGGTCAGCGCGGTCTGCGTGGCCAAGCCCTGCCCGCTCTCGGCGGCCAGCGCCAGCGCGGGCAGGGCCAGCGCGATCACCAATCCTGCAACCAACTCAAGCCGCGGACCGCGGCAGACAATGCCTCTCACGTGCACCTGCTCCAAATCTCAAGTTTCAATCCACGCCCCTGCGCGGCGAACGACCGATGCCGGCCCAAGGAGCCCGGCCCGCAGACAACCTGTGCCGCCGCTGTACCGCCGCGTAGAACCCTATTGTATCCGGCGAGGGCGCGGCGAAGCTATGGCGGCCACTTTCGTTGGACGAATCGCGAACCCGAATGGCGCGGCCATCAACCCCGAATCGAGCGCTGGGAGAATTGGATTGTGAAAACGGGCGCCGAGACGGGCAGGAATACTACAATAGGCGCCATGATCGCTCACTTGCGCGGAAGGCTCATTCACAAGCAGCCCGGCCAAGCCATCGTCGAGGCGGCGGGCGTGGGCTACGACGTCACCATCTCGGTGCCCACCTTCACGGCGCTGCCCAGCGTGGGCCTGGAGGCGGCGCTGCACATTCATACCCAGGTGCGCGAGGACCAGATTGCGCTCTTCGGCTTTCTGGATCGCGAGGAGAAGCGGCTCTTCGAGCGGCTGATCACCGTGGCGGGCGTGGGGCCCAAGCTGGCCATCGGCATCCTGAGCGGGCTTTCCGTCGAGCGCACGGTGCAGGCCATCCGCGGCCACGATCATGCGCAACTGGTGCGGATTCCGGGGGTGGGCAAGAAGCTGGCCGAGCGCCTGGTGGTGGAGCTGAAAGACAAGCTGGACGATTTTGCCGCCGCGCCGGTGCGGTCCGCCGTGCAGGGGCCGGCTGCGGAAGATGTGCTTTCGGCGCTGGTCAACCTGGGCTATCAGCGGCCGGCGGCGGAGAAGGCCATCCAGCAGGCCGTGGCCAAGGACGCCGCGCTGGGCGCCGATTTCGATGGGCTGTTCAGGGGGGCGCTGAAGCTGATCCGGTAGCCTCCTCGCGCATCAGCGCCCTCAGCTTCACCTTGTATTCCCACCGGTTTGGATCAATAATGGCCAGACAGGTAGGTAAGCTTATGAAGATCGCTGGAAGGACCGCAATCTTCGCGGCCGCATTTTGCATTCTTGTGGCCGCTGCGGGATTCTGTTACTACTTCATTTACGATGGCGGTTCATCGGGACATTTTGCCTTTGCCGTGGAACTTCGGATGCTAGCCTACGATGCGGCCGACATGGCACCCGGGTTAAAGCGCCCGTTCATCTTCCAGGATGCCGATGCGCGCGAATTCATCGACACCGGCGAGGCTCCTGATGGGTGGAAGTGGGTGCCGGTAGCCGACTTTGCTCAGAGTCGCCTTTCGATCTCCAGACCCATCTCTCGCACCAGCAATGGACAAGTGTTCGTGCTCGCTGCCGACAACGGGGATCTAGCGGTGGTCCTCATGCACCCGGTATCCGTGAAGCTCGACACGTCAAGCGGCGACAGCCCCGTTCCCATCCTGAAGATCAGGATCGGCAGTGGGGACACAGACGTGTTGTCCAAGTTCCGTGAAGTACATGGCGATGACGAAGTCGCTATCGTGATCGGCAGCCGGATTTGCGGTGACACGAGCACTTCGAACCCGGACCTGGACAGAGGAGTCATTGCAATCTGGTTCCCCGACGGCGGGGAAGACGCGGCCAAGCACTTGCGGGATACGCTGTTATCGAAAAAGCTTTGACTTCTCCCATGGCCTGCCCACACTCATGCGGCCGGCGTTTGCTGGCGACGTAGATGGCCTCTTCCGCTGAGCCCTCAGGGCAATCCAGTAGACTTGCGGACTCCAGCGATATCGGATCTCAGCGTTCAGGAATCTCGGCTACCAGCGCGCGGCCTGGGAGAAGGGCGTCGAGAAGGATAAAGGACCGACGGCGGATTTCGACAGATTGTTCCGCGGGGAGCTGAAGCTGATCCGATAAACTTGGTTGCATATGGCCCGTGCCGCCAAACCCGCCGCAACCGCCCCCGCCGCCCACCTTCGCCCCGAGGGGCTTGCCTTTCTGCGCGCCCTGGCCCGCAACAACGACCGCGAGTGGTTCACGCCGCGCAAGGCGATCTTCGAGGCGGAGCTGAAGGAGCCGATGCTGGCCATCATCCGCGAGGTGACGGAGGCGATGGAGGGTTTTGCCCCTGCATACGTGCGGCCCGCGGAGAAGTGCCTCTTCCGCATCTATCGCGATACCCGCTTCAGCGCCGACAAGCTGCCCTACAAGACGCACCTGGCCGCCTGGTGGTCGCACCAGGGGCTGGAGAAGACCTCGGGGGCGGGCTACTACTTCCACGTCAGCGCCAAGGAGGTGGTGATCGCCGCCGGAGCTTACATGCCGGAGAAGGATCAACTGGGCGCCATCCGGCATTGGCTGCTCGATCATCACGAGGAGTTCCGCAAGGTCCTGCGGACGGCAGCCCTTCGGAAGACATTCACGGAATTCGAAGGGAACGCGCTCACCCGGCCTCCCAAGGGCTTTTGCAGGGACCATCCGGCGATCGACCTGATCCAGTGCCGCCAGTGGGGGCTGAGCGTTGCGCTGCCGGCCGCGGCGGCGCTCGAGCCCGGCTTTGCCGCCACGCTGATTCGCCACTTCAGGCTGGCCGCGCCGGTGGTGGACGCGCTGAATGCGCCCCTTGCGGCGGCCCTTGTGCCCCGGAAGAAGGTGCTCTTCGGGCTAAGTTGAAGGTGATTTCGATGATCACAAAATCGCACGGAGATTCTGACAGAAGGTCTGGTAGATTGGTCGCCTGGCTTTTTCGTGGCGTTATTACGCTGAACTTTTTGCGACTTGGCCTGTCATTTTGGCCTTGGTTTGAGGGCACAGCCGGCAGCGTTGGGGAGTGCGATCGGCTATTCGGAGACTTACGATGGGGCGGATTCAGAATCGACTTTCTATGGCTTACTGCTTCGACGCTGGTGATCTTTGTTGCAATCTTCCCCTTTTGCTCACTTTCAAAACTTGACCGTAGAGCACGCCTGGATGCCTTTCTCTGTGGGGCATGGACGGTCGGATATGTTGTTTACCTGGGTAGAGCACTGGCGACCGGGCTGCTGGATTTTGGTTGAGCCTCAGTTGATCCTTGCGAAGGCATTCTGCGACAGGTTTGGTGCGTGTCGAAGGGGAAAAACCGGCTGAAATCGGGCAAAAACAGGCAAAAACAGAAGAAAACCCAAAGAAAACTGTGGAAATCGCGGTTTTTCGATTGACTTTAACCACTCCGAAGCCGCATTGTAACGAACGACGGGATTCACCGAACCCGCATGAATACAGGGGAAATGTGCAAGCGTTGCCTGGGTAGCACTCCCCCATGCGGTACGCATAACGCAGCGGAAGCCCGGCAACACAGGCAGCCCCAAGGGGTCGCCCAGAAGGAGAACATCACATGGCAACTGGATTGACCAAAACCGCATTGGTGCGGCTACTGGCCGAGAAGCTGGAACTGACCAACAAGCAAGTCGCAGCTTTCCTGGATACGCTGGCGGAGACCGCCATCAAGGAAACCAAGAAGAACGGCGTCTTCGTGATTCCCGGCATTGGCCGGCTGGTGAAGGCGCAGCGCAAGGCCCGCATCGGGCGCAACCCGCAGACCGGCGCGGCCATCCCGATCAAGGCCAAGACGGTGGTCAAGTTCCGCGTGGCCAAGGCCGCCAAGGACGTGATCGCCCCCCCGAAGAAGTAACAATCCCGGCCGCGAACAGGAAGCAGCAAGCCGGACTGGCGCATCGGCAAAGGGAGGGAGCGACGGGCTCCTCCCCTTTGCCATTTGCGGCGGTTGAGGTGTCACGCGGCTGCCTGCGCGCCGCGTTCTATTTGGCTTGGCCAAGCTCTTTCTCTGTCTCCGCCATCAGCGCTCGCGTCACCAGCGAGAGGCCGAAGCTGACGATGATCACCTTGGCCATCAGCCGGTCGTTATAGCTCCACGAAAAGAAGGCCAGAGCGGCGAATATGCCGATGGGGGCGGTCTCCGTCAGCAGAGCCTGCAGCCAGCGCGGCTTGCGGCCGGTGGGCGCCAGGGCGGTTCGCAGGCGGGGGATCAGGCGGGGCACGGCGCGCAGATAATCCTGGTAGGGCTGGCCGAGCTGGCCGCTGAGGAAGGCCTCTTCGCCCAGGATCAGGCGGAACATAAAGACCGCGGCGGCAGCCATCACAAACAGCGCGCCGGTCGCCGGCATGAGCAGCGCCAAAGCGGCGAAGACGAGCCACAAGCCAATATAGAGCGGATTGCGAACGTAGCGAAACGGCCCATCGGCGAGCACCGCGCCGGCCTTCATCTCTCCATGCTTCACAGTGCCGGCGCCAAGATAGGCCGCTCCCCACACGCGCAGAGCGGCGCCCGCGCCGGCCAAGAGCGCGCCCGCGGCGATGACTGCCGGCGCAGCGGCGGAGAAGGATCCCAGCCCCATCCGGCTAAGCTCTAGGGGCAACCACACCAGCAACGGTATGCGCCTGCCAATGTGCCAGGCCTCAATCCACGGCGCCCAGAAACCCAGGCAGACGATGACCATGTTGATCAACATGCGGAGACGAAACTCGATTGCGCTGGCTTTCATTCACTCATTCCTTTTGCCGGAGTGTAGCATCCGCGGCTGGGGCTGGGAGTAAGGTACGCAGGCGGGCAAGGGGCGGTTCATCGCGGAGGATTGTCCGGCGGCGAAGAAGTCTGGACGCCACGAAGGCCAGCCGCCAGTTAAACTGATAGAGCTATGAAGACCCGCACAGGGAACGAGATTCGCGAGACTTTTCTGCGCTTTTTTGAGTCGAAGGGGCACCGCCGGGTGCACTCTTCCTCGCTGGTGCCAGCCAACGACCCGACGCTGCTGTTTACCAACGCCGGCATGAACCAGTTCAAGGACCTGTTTCTGGGCGCGGAGCGGCGGGAGTACTCGCGCGCGACCACTTCGCAGAAGTGCGTGCGCGCCGGCGGCAAGCACAACGACCTGGAAAATGTAGGGTTTACGCGGCGGCATCACACTTTCTTTGAGATGCTGGGCAACTTCAGCTTCGGCGACTACTTCAAGCGCGAGGCCATCGCCTACGCCTGGGAGTTGGTGACCAGCGAGGAGTGGTTCGGCATTCCCAAGGACCGGCTCTATGTGACCATCTTCGAGGGCGCGGACGGGGTGCCGCGCGACAACGAGGCCGAGGGCTACTGGATCGAGGCCGGGGTGCCTAAAGAGCGCATCCACCAGAACGGCCTCAAGGACAACTTCTGGCAGATGGGCGAGACCGGCCCCTGCGGACCCTGCTCGGAGATCTTCTACGACATGGGTATCGAGGCGGCCGAGACTCCGGGCGTCGATAAGCCCTTCGGGCAGGACGAAGCCCGCTACGTCGAGATTTGGAACCTGGTCTTCATGCAATTCGACCGATCGGCGGTGGTGGAGAACGGCAAGACTAGCTACAAGCTGACGCCGCTGCCCAAGCCGTCGATCGATACGGGGATGGGGCTGGAGCGCGTGGCGGCTGTGCTGCAAGGGAAGGTCTCCAACTTCGAGACGGATTTGTTTACGCCGCTGATTGAAACAGCAGCGAGTTTGGCTAGTTCCAGAACCAATCCCTTTACAGGCCCCTTTACTAGCTTACCCATCAACCCTGACCAATATATAGCCAACGCCAGCTTGCGCATCATCGCGGACCATTCGCGTGCCGCAACATTTCTCATCAACGACGGCGTACTGCCCGCCAACGAAGGCCGCGGCTATGTCCTGCGCAAGATTCTGCGGCGCGGGATTCGGCATGGGCGTTTACTCGGCCAGGAACAGCCGTTTCTCTATCAGATGGTCTATGCAGTACGGGATTTGATGCAGGGTGCATATCCCGAGCTTACCGACTCCGCGGCCCGCGTGGCCAAAGTGGTCGAAGCTGAAGAGAAGCAGTTTTCGCGGGTGCTTGAGTCTGGGGACCGGGAGATGAGGGTAGAGTTTCGCATGGCTACTCTTTGCACTTTCGTAAATGAGGTCAAGCGCCTGAACGAGGAACTCGGAATCGGTTTGACAGCGGAGTACATCGACGCTCTACCTTCAACACTGCTCGAATTCCAAGCGGTAGATTCCCCCAAATGGGAGGAGATAGAACCAGGCATCTATGTTGCTGCTCTGCATGGGCTGAATCCAAAACTGAAGGAGCATACTCAATTACTGAAAGAGAGGCTGAAAAAGCAGCCGGTTACCTTGGACGGGCGAAAGGCGTTTCATCTCTATGAGACCTTCGGCCTGCCCTTGGACTTCATGGTCGATGCGGCTCACGACGCGGGCATTGGCTTCGATCACGAGGGCTTCGAGGCAGCCCGCGCCGAAGAGCAAGCCCGCGCGCGCGCCAGTTGGAAGGGCGGGGCGCAGAAGACCGCCAGCCCGGCCTATCGCGAACTGCCCAAGACCGATTTTCTCGGCTATAAGCAGATCACTGCGAACGGCGCTGAAGTGCTGGCCATCGTCAAGGATGGCGCAGGAGTTCCAGCTGCCGCTGCGGGCGATGAGGTCGATGTTGTTCTTGATCGGACCAGCTTCTACGGCGATTCTGGCGGGCAGACGGGCGATACCGGATGGTTTACTTCGGCGGATGGAAATACGACTGTGGCCGAAATCGAAGGCTGCGTGCTGCCCGTGCAGGGCGTACGCGCGCACAAGGCTCTGCTCAAGCAGCCGCTGGCCGTGGGCGACCGCGTCAACACAGTGGTCGACGGCGAGCGCCGCAACGCCATCAAGCGCAATCACACGGGCACTCACCTGCTGCACGCGGCGCTCAGGCAGGTGCTGGGCACGCACGTGAAGCAGGCCGGCTCGGCGGTCCATCCCGAGAGGCTGCGCTTCGACTTCTCTCACTTTGCCCAGGTGGCCGACGAGGAGCTTGAAGAGATCGAGTCCATCGTCAACCGCGAGGTGCTGGCCGACGCGCGCGTTGAGACCATCGAGGATGTGCCCATCGACGTGGCCGTGAACGAGTACCACGCCATGGCGCTCTTCGGCGAGAAGTACGGCGACAAGGTGCGCGTGGTCAAGCTCTCCGACGGCTTCTCGACCGAGCTTTGCGGCGGCACGCACACCGGGGCCACGGGCGAGATCGGCCTGATCAAGATCGTCAGCGAGGGGTCGGTCTCGTCGGGCGTGCGGCGGCTGGAGGCGATCAGCGGCTTCGGCGCGCTCGACGCCTTCCGGCAGGACTTTGCCGTCAGCAAGATCGCCGCGCAGATCGCTCCCCCTGCGGGGGGCAGCCTTGTGGAGTCATTCCGCGGCAAGCTGGCCAGCCAGGAAGACGAACTGAAGCGGCTGCGCCGCGAACTGGAAGAAGCCCGCATGAGGGCCACCGCCGGCGCCCTGAATGAAGCACTCGCCCGCTCCGTGGGGGTGAAGGGCGTGCGGCTGGTGACGCTGCGGGCCGACTCGCTGGAGCGCGGCCAGTTGCGCACCCTGGTGGACAATCTGAAGCAGAAGCTGGGCGAGGGCGTGGTGGTTCTGGCGTCGGCGCAGCCCGAAGGGAAAGTCGCCCTCATCGCCGGAGTGACGCAGGGACTCGTCAAGCGCATCCAGGCCGGCAGGCTGGTGGGCGCGGTGGCCAAACTGGTGGGCGGCTCGGGCGGCGGCAAACCGGAGATCGCCGAGGCCGGCGGCAAGGATCAGGCGCAGATCGACGCGGCGCTCCAGGCGGCGGCGGGGCTGCTGGCGGAGTTGCTGGGGTAGGACGGACGATTGGAGCTTCATGGGTTCCCACCTTTTCCGGTCGCCGCGGTTCGCCGAGGCGAACGGAGAGGATGGGGCAACCGGCTCCGTCACGGTGTGTGCAAGCGGTATAGATGAACGAAGCTTTGCTCTGGCGGCGAGGACGCCGCCAATACAGCCGGCCAGGAGGCCGGCGCTACGAATTCGTCGACGCCTTGTGAGAAATACGGGTTAGCGGACGTGGAAGCTGTAGGCCACGCCCACGGAGAGGATCGGATAGGTCTTCAGGGGGTTCAGATCGGTGGTCCACTTGGCCACCTGGGCGGTCAGGTTGCTTTGGATGGCAATGGCGATCGGGTTGGTAGTGCTTGCGAGGTTGGCGCACTGGGTCTGCGCCTGGTCATAGCAGGCCCAACCGCCCAGATTCACATTCACGGCGGGCGCTCCGATGACGGCGACGCCCAGCTCGACCGGGACCGACCAGTGACCCTTGCGGGGAATCATATTGCCCCAGCCGGTGGTGATGGTGAAGGCCGGCTTGGTGGTGTTCAGGCCCAGAGTTCCGTTGCCGTTTACGGGAGTGGCGCCAGTGGCCGAATTCGCGTTGGCCGAGTAGTAGGTTGTGCCGTTCAAGGTAAAGCTGGTCCCACCGGCCACGGAGGTGGCAGCCGTCAGTTGGTTCTGGTTGTAGAAGAGCACGCCGGGGCTGATGCGGAAGCCCAGGCGAAAGGGATAAATGTCCAGTGCGGCGCCGGCGCTGGCCAGGTTCAGCTTGGCGGTGGCGTTGATTCCGCTGGTTGTGAAGTTGGTGGAGTAGTTGAAGACGTTGCCGGTGGCGCGCAGGTTGAAGTGGCTGCTCAGGTTGGTGGCAGCTTGCAGTTGGATGCCCAGCAGGGAGACGCCGCCGCCCAAGGCAAGCTGCGAGAACGGGCGGGGAGAGACGGACGCATCGCGGGTGGATGGCGCCGCCTGGGCGGCTCCGCCCTCGGCGCTGGATTCCACCATAACCAGTTTGGAATCGAGGCTGGACGACTGGGCCACGAGCGCTGACGATGCGGTCAGCAAAGCAAGAGAGAAGACGAGAGAGCTTGGTTTCATAAAAATGGCCTCCAGGCGGGTTGAAGCGCGTCCCGGCGACTTGAGGAATTGCTGCCCGCAATTGCGGTGGTCCGGGAACCACGGCAGTTTGACGGCGCCAGCCCATGCGGCGCAGCCACGAGTTGGATGGACTTCCGTGACCTTAGCACGGTTACGCAGCCGTCGCCGGAGGAATGCCGGGCGCGACCGCACCGCAACGATCAATTCAGGAAACGCCCCATTTACGGAATGGAATCTGCGACGCCGTTGGGGGTGTGAGTATGAGCCACTTGCACCGCGCCGCCAAGAAGCGTGGTGGTCAAGTACCCAGACCATGTGGATTCGTGATTTCCCAGGTCCCCAAATGCGAGGGACCTGGGGCACCCAGCCACTTGCACCGCGCCGCCAAGAAGCGTGGTGGTCTATGATGCCTTAATCTGAATCCATGGTCAAGCGGGTCCAGGAGCCGGGAAGGATCGCCAGGCTGCGGCGTCAGTTGCTGGCGTGGTATGCGCCGAACAGCCGCGACCTGCCCTGGCGGCGCAGCTCCGATCCCTACGCCGTCTGGGTCTCTGAGGTCATGCTGCAGCAGACCAGGGTAGCCGCGGTGGTGGATCGCTACCAGGCTTTTCTGACGCGGTTTCCCACGCTCGTCTCGCTGGCCCTGGCGCGGGAGGAGGACGTGCTGGCGGTGTGGAGCGGCCTGGGCTACTATGGCCGCGCGCGCATGCTGCAAAAAGCCGCGCGCTTTGTGGCCGACCATCGCCGGGGCAATGTGCCCCGCACCTCCGAGGAACTGCGCCTGCTGCCGGGCATCGGCGTTTACACGGCGGCGGCCATCGCCAGCATTGCCTTTGGCGAAGCGGTCGCGGTGGTGGACGGCAATGTGCAGCGGGTGCTGTGCCGGCTGGAAGGCTGGGCGGCCGGGAAGCGGGCCGGCGGAACTGCCTTGAAGCACAGGATCGAGGATCTGGCGGCGCAGCTTTTAGACCCCGCGCAGCCCGGCGACTTCAACCAGGCGCTGATGGAACTGGGAGCGACCGTGTGCCTGCCGCGCAATCCGCAGTGCCCGGAGTGCCCGTTGATGGGGGACTGCAAGACCCGAGGCGAGCACAAGACGGCGCCTCGGCGGCGGATGCTGAGCCGCGAGGTGGCTCACGCGCTCTCGGTGCGCACGGGCCGCGAATCCGGCCAGGCCAGCCGCGAGGTTCTGCTGGAGCAGCGGCCATCCACGCTCTCTGTAATGCCCGGCTTGTGGGAGCTGCCCGCGCTGCTGGATGCCGCCGTGCCCGAGGATGAGGTGCGCATGACCGTGCGCCACGCCATCATGCTGGTGAACTACTACGTGCGCATTCGCACCGTCTTTGAAGACGACGTGGAGGCGATGACCGTGGCCGGCGGCGAGCGCCGCTGGGTTGCTCTGGGCGAGGCTGCCGGAATGCCGCTGACCGGCCTGGCCCGCAAGGTGCTGGCCCGCGCCCATCTTTTGCCCAGTGTGACGCTGGATGCAATTGCACCTGAGCAGGAATGAATGCGCGCCCCGGTGGATGCTCAGTAGTAGTCCGCGCAGCTCAGGTAGTAGCCGCACTGCGTGCAGACCAGCTTGCAGCGGCGGCCGGTGAGCCGGTGGCCGCTGCTGGGGCAGATCTGGCAGTGGCGATCGACGGGCGGCTTCGAGCATCTACAAGAATCTCGCGGTGTTCGCATCCGGGCTTGCCTGGCGCGCATCCAACTGCTGTTCGCTATTCCGATGCGGCTGCCGCTTCCCATGAGCGCGGCGCATCCGGCAGAGCAATCCAAGAAGACCCAATCGACCCCCAAGGAGGAACAATGGCAAGCAAGGCAAGCGCGGTTTGGACAGGTTCACTGAAGGAAGGCAAGGGCACGATCTCGACGGCGACGGGCGTGCTGAGCAACGCGAATTACTCGTTCGCCACCCGGTTTGCGGGCGACGACTCTGGCACCACTCCCGAGGAGCTGATTGCGGCGGCCCACGCCAGTTGCTTCTCGATGGCGCTGGGGGCGCAGTTGGGCGAAGCCGGCCTTACGCCGGAGAGAATCGAGACCCACGCGGCCGTCACCCTGGCCAAAACCGATGCGGGCTTCGCCATCACCAGGATTGCGCTGACCACCATTGCCAGCGTCCCCGGAGCCACCCAGGAGGCCTTCGACAAGGCCGCCGCCGGGGCCAAGGGAGGCTGCCCCATCTCCAAGCTGTTCGCCAACAACACCGAAATACTGCTCGACGCCAAGCTGGTGTAAGCTAAGTGCACGGAGCCCAGGCCGGGGCGCAAAGTCCCGGCTTTGACGCGCGTTTTTCGCGGGCGCGAAGAGCGGCCCTTGACGATTGCGCGCGGCAGTGGGCATACTCCCCTCTTATGCCGAGGCTGGAGGAGTTTTTCTCCGGCCAGCGAAAGTTGGCATTTTATGGATCTCATTCTGCTTCGTCTTCTTTTTGTGGCCCTTCTAGCCGGGGTCTGCTATTTCCTTCGTCCATTCGGCTTGGCGGGATGGATGAGTGCATGCCTGGGCGCGGGGGCGGCGGGCGCGGTCATCGTCTTTGAACTCCGGGTGCGGGCGCTCAGCCTGCGGCGGCTGATCGGCGCGGTGGCGGGCAGCGTGCTGGGAATCTTTGGCGCCGCGCTGTTCTGCCTGGTGCTGCGCTCGGCGCCGCTGTCCGCCGCCACGTCGGCCGCCCTGCAGATCTTTGTGCTGCTGCTGATGACCTACGTGGGACTGCTGGTGGGAGCCAGCAAGGGCGACCTGCTGAATCCCGCCGCCCTGGGCACCGTCTTCAGCGCCGACCGGCCCTCGCGGCGCAGCGCCAAGGTGCTGGATACCAGCGTGATCATCGACGGGCGCATTGCCGACATCGCCGAGGCTGGATTCATCGACGGCATGATGGTGGTGCCGGAGTTCGTTCTGCGCGAGCTGCAGACGGTGGCCGACTCGACCGACAGCTCCAAGCGCCAGCGGGGACGCCGCGGCCTGGATATGCTGCAACGGATGCAGTCGAACTCCAGCATTCAGGTGCAGATCGTGCCCGACGACTTCCCCGCCATTCACGAGGTGGACCTGAAGCTGCTGGAGCTGGCCAAGAAGTGGGAGGCCAAGGTGGTGACCAACGACTTCAACCTGAACAAGGTGGCTCACCTGCACCACGTGGAGGTACTGAACATCAACGACCTGGCGAACGCGCTCAAGCCGGTGGTGCTGCCGGGAGAAAAGATGAATGTGCTCATCCTGAAGGAGGGCAAGGAGTACAACCAGGGGGTGGGCTACCTGGACGACGGCACCATGGTGGTGGTGGATCATGCGCGCAGGCTGATCGGCAAGGCGGTCGAGATTTCAGTGACCAGCGTTCTGCAGACGGCCAGCGGAAAGATGATCTTCGGCAAACTGGACGAAGTTCCCAAGAGCAGCGAGCCGGGGCGGCCGGGGCCGGTCGAGTTGCTGCCAAGATAGACGAAGGGGGATTTCTCGATGGGCTTTCTTCACTTCAATCACATGCACGTATTCCTGGCGGCCCTGCTTCAGTGGGTAATAGGCGCGGTTTGGTACTCGCCTGTGCTCTTCGCCAACCCGTGGACCTCGTTGGTCGAGGTGCGCCCGGAGGCCAAGGGCATTCGCATGATTCTTGGCATGGTCGTCTCCTTCCTTGGGTGCTTGATCGTGTGCTTCATTCTCATGCACGTGGTGTGGTGGTCAGGCGCGTACGGCTTCAAGCAGGGCGCGAAGGTGGGTTTCATCCTCTGGGCGGGATTCATCTGCGCGCCGCTCTCTGCGCAGTGCCTTTACGACGGACGGCCTTTCAAGCACTTCGCCGCCACCTCCATATATTGGTTGGTTGCGCTGGCCGCCGGCGCCGCGCTGCTGGCGCACTGGGGGTGAGAATCGGCGGCCTTTGCCCGTTACAATCGAGCCATGAGCAAAGAAATCATCGCAACCGTCAGTGCTCCCGCGGCCATCGGACCCTACTCCCAGGCCATTCGCGTGGGCAACCTCCTCTTCACCGCCGGACAGATCGCGCTCGACCCCGCCACTCAGCAAGTCGTCGCCGGCGGCATCGCCGAACAGACCGCCCGAGTCCTCGATAACCTGGAGGAGATCCTGGAGGCGGGCGGCAGCAACCTCGCTCAAGTGGTGAAGGTAACCGTCTTCCTCAAGGACATGAACGACTTTGCCGCCATGAACGCCGTCTATGGCGAGTATTTTGGCCCAACCGGCGCCCTTCCCGCCCGCACCACTGTCGAGGCCGCCCGACTGCCCAAGGACGTGCTGGTGGAGATCGACATGATCGCAGAAGTACCGGGTCAACTGCGAACAAGCGACGGTGGTCTTGGTCCCTTTATCGCCGTATAGAACCCAAACCATGTGGATTCGCGCGTTCCCAGGTCCCAAAATCGGGACCTGGGGCACCCAAATCTCTGGGTATGATTACAAAATCACCAAGTCGCGGCACTCGCGGGCGCAATCGAAGAAGGAATCCATGAGCGAAACGTCCCAGAAGGTCGAGCGCAGCGAAGCCGAATGGCGCGCCGCGCTCACCGATGAGCAGTACCGGGTGCTGCGCGAGAAAGCCACCGAGCGGCCCTTCACCGGCCCCCTCACCGAGAACCACGAGACCGGCGACTACCACTGCGCCGGCTGCGGAGCGCTGCTGTTTGTGAGTGGGGCCAAGTTCGACTCCGGCTGCGGCTGGCCCAGCTTCATGTTGCCCGCCGAGTCCAAGGCCATTGAGGAGCACGAGGACCGTAGCTTTGGAATGCGCCGCGTCGAGGTCACCTGCGCCCGCTGCGGCGGCCACCTCGGCCACGTCTTCCCCGACGGCCCCGCCCCCACCGGCCTCCGCTACTGCATCAACTCCGCCTCGCTCACCTTCACCCGGCAGAAACCGTAATCTTCCGTCTCACGCGTCAGCCTGGGACATGGAACCCCGTATATGGGGAAGTGAATTTGTCGACCGAGCTGGGCATTTGCGCGATTTTTCGAATCTATGAGACAACCGTTCTATGAACAGTCAAGTTTCCAAAATCGAACATGCCGAAGCGATCTGCCGCCAGATCGAAGAAGTTATCGACCACAATCCAGGCAGCAGCCGGAGCTGTCCGGAAGCATTGCGCCAAATCAAGTCTCTCGGGCATGCTCTAACGCAGATGCATGCTCAAACCGACATCGCGCTTGTGCTGGAGGACAAAGTTGGAACCCTGCTCATCCGCGCGGACGAACTCTACGATCCTCACACCTATGTCTTTTACGATTTCTCACGGAAGGTGCCGCGGGAAGAACAATTGCGTCACTGGATGCGTTGCGATCTCTTCAGCATCTCGACAATTGTCAACACCACAAGAGATTCCGACTGAAAGATCTGAGCCGGCGAGGGCACCTTTGGGCCCAATCGGCGGAAGCCGAACCCGCGACTGCCAAAACCGCCGCCCTTACGCCTTGGCGATCTTGCCGCTCTTGATGCAGCTGGCGCAAACCCTGAGGCGCTTGGGCGCGCCGTTGACCAGCGCCTTCACCGCCTGCAGATTCACGCTCCAGCGGCGCCGCGTCACGTTGTGCGCGTGAGAGATGTTATTGCCGAACTGCGGGCCTTTCCCGCAAATATCGCATACCTTTGCCATGATCCAGCTCCAAATCCCCAGATTGCCGCCGGGATTTGCCCGCTTTGAGCGTCATTTTGAAGTGCGCTCAGGCCGGGCCTGCCAGCCGGCGCGGCCATTGGGGCGCATAAAGACACGCACCACCAACGGCTTGCCGAATCCTCAGTATACGCGGAACCGGCTCCCCGCGCCAAACCGTGCGTTCGCTCAGGGACACAACTGCACTTGCCCGCGCCGCCAAAGCGGCGCCGAGGCCAAGCCTCCAAAGCGAAGCCCATCGAGGAGATGGAGCGGGGTTCCTCGAACGCCGCTCCATGCCGGAAAAAACCTAGTATCACGTCTTGATGATTTCGTAATTTCCCAGGTCCCCGAGTGCGAGGGACCTGGGGCACCCAGGGCTTCTGCTTGGATTACGAAATCTCATAGACACAGCACTAGTGGCCGTTCCGGTTGGCCGCCCTGGCCGCCATCTTGATTTCCTCTCTGGCCTGCCTCAGCAGCTCCTTGGCGTGGGCCGCATGGCCACTCATGTCGTAATCGTTGGCGTGCTGGGCGGCGTCCAGAGCGCCGATGGCCTGATCGATGAAGCCCTGCGCGGCGGCCAGGTTTGGATGCCGGGCTGGATCTACGTTCTGTGCAATGGTTACGCCGGAAACGGCAAGTCCGGCCAGCAGAGCGCCGCTCAAAAACAGGTTGCGAATCTTCATGAGGTTCCTCCCGCGAAACACAATACCAGATTCGGGGGAATGCCTGTGTGTTTTTTTGGCTGGCGCCGCCCGGCCGGTTCGTGCTTGTGGATCAGATGTAGTCGCGAAAGAGTTCCTCGGAGGGCGCCGGAATGACGCCCCGGCCCACCAGCATGCCTTCCTCGGCGGCAGCCTTGGAGCCGGCGGCGACGGCCGCCTGCACGCTGGCAACGTCGCCCGCCATAAGCACAAATCCCTTGCCGCCCAGAGCCATGGCCAGGTGGATTCGGAGCAGGGTCACGTTGGCGGATTTGACGGCCGCGTCGGCGGCATCGATGATGCTGGCCGCGGAGAAGGTCTCGATGATGCCGATGGAGCGCAACTGCCTGGGATCGATATCGACGGCGTTGGAGATTGCCGCCAGAACCGAGGGATGCACGCGCGCGATCTGCCGCCTCTCGATGAGCGCCGCGCCCGCCGCCGCGCCGCCGGCCTGGACCGCCGCCTCGACCGAGGTCACGTCTCCGGCCACCGCGATGAGAAACTTGCCCGAGCAGATGCTGCGGGCCATCAGGAGCTGCACGGAGCCGGCCTTCAGCATCACGTCCTGGACCACGTAACCGGTGGCCACGCTGGATAGCTCAATAAGTCCGATAGAGCTGATTTCAGACACGACTTTGGCTCCTTTCGCGCCGCCTGCTCAACATCCCGCCCCGCATTCAGGCCTCAATGAAAACAGCGTCCTTAGTCACCGTGGCCACGCCGTCGATGCTGGCATGAATCCGGGCGCCGAGCTTGCCCTGCTCCGGCGCGGCGAGCAGATCGCCCACGCGAACCCGGTCGCCGCACTTGACCACTGGAACCGCCGGAAGGCCTGCGTGCTGTTTCAGCGGCAGCTTGACCTTGCGCGGCGAAAAAGCGCGATCGAGGAGCGGGCCGGTATTGTTGAACTCGCCCAAGCCCAGCCGGGCAATCAGCCTGCGCATGGGCACGCGCCGGAACTCGGCCAGAGGGTGGGGCCTAATCGACGCCGGGTCGCCCTTGAAGGTGAGCCCGCGCTCCCGCGCCAGCGGCTTGGCCTGCACGCATACATTCTTGGGATCGAGATCTTCCGGGCAAGCGTACAAGCTGCAGAGATTGCACTCGCAGCAATAGAGCGTGGCGACCATGGGGTCGGCGCCGGTTGCGAAGCCCAGCGACTGCATGGCGCGATGCGGCTCGATGGGATGCCCAAGCAGAAAGCGCGGGCAGAATTCCGTGCAGAAGCGGCATTGATCGCAGGCCGAGCGCCCGATGCGGTTGACCTGGATCATGGGGGCGTTGTGGCGCCGGATGAGCGAGTGCGAGGCGGGCAGCACGATGATCCCGCCGGTGGTCTTGGTCACCGCCTCGTCCAGGCTGGCGGCCGGCCGCGCCATCATCACGCCGCCCAGCAGCACGCCGATATCGCCCGCCGTGGCTCCGCCCGCGGCTTCAATCGCTTCGCCGATGGAGATACCCACCGGAAGCCGCAGCGTGCATGGATGCTCGACGGCGCCGGCCACGGTGAGGTACTTGTGGGTCACCGGCCGGTCAAGGCCAATGTTGATGAGCGTCTCGACGTTCGAGACCACCGCATCCACATCCTTGGGAAGCCCGCCGGGCGGAATCACGCGGCCGGTCACCAGGTGGACGAGAATGAACTCGTCGCCCGCCGGGTAACAGTCCGGCAGGGGCACAACGCGCACTCCCTGGGGCGCCTGCCGCTCCAGCGCCTCGATGATCTCGTGGTACTTTTCCTTGATGCCGATGACGCCTTCGGGCGCTCCAACCATCTCCATGGCCATGCGCAGGCCGCGCAGAAACGGCTCCGAGTGGTGGTGGAGCAGCTCCTTGTCCTTGTGCAGCAGAGGCTCGCATTCGGCGGCGTTGGCAATCACCAGCGAGACTTTGGCTCTGAACTTTACCGCCGCCGGGAACCCTCCGCCGCCCGCGCCCACGATGCCCAGCTCCTCAAGGCGATCGGGGGACGAATGCCGGGATGCGCCCCCTCCCTGATCGACTCGCGACTTGCTGGCAGCTCCCGTCATTCCGGCTCAACCTCAAGAATCCGTCGAAAAAAGCGATTGACTCTGACTCAAACTGTACAGTATGCTTTATAATAATTCAAGATTGTTCAAAAACGTTCACGAATGAAAGTCCTGATTCCAAATATCGGTAGCACTTCCTTCAAGTACCGGGTTATGGACATGCCCGGCGAGCGAGTCCTGGCCCAGGGGCGCGTGGAACGGATCGGCCAGCCCGGCGGCGATTGCCCCGACTACCCATCGGCCATCCGCAAGTGCATCGCGGCGATTTCCGGCGAAGGGAAGGCACTTGCCAGTCTAGCAGAGGTGGGCGCGGTGGGGTTCAAGGTGGTGCACGCGGGGACGCGCAACGAATCGCAGCTCATCGACGACGCATTCCTGGCGGCGATGGAGGAGTTCTCGTTCATCGCTCCGGCGCACAATCCCGCTTACATCGCGGCCATCCAGGCCTTTCGCAAGGAACTGCCCGGCGTTCCGCTGGTGGCGGTGATCGAGACCGGCCCCTACCGGTGGATGGAGGAAGCGGCCACCACCTACGCCGTGCCCTACGAGTGGCAGGAAAAGTTCGGCATGAGGCGCTACGGATTCCACGGCGCTAGCCACCGCTCGGCCAGCGAGCGAACCCAGGCGCTGCTGGGACGCAAAGACCTGCGCCACATCTCCTGTCACCTGGGAGGCAGTTCGAGCCTGGCGGCCTTCCGCAACGGCGTGGCCATCGACACCAGCTTCGGAACGTCGCCGCAGTCGGGATTGCCGCAGAACAACCGCGTGGGCGACATCGACGTCTTCGCCGTGCTGCACATGATGAAGAAGCTCGGCCTCGATCCGGATGAGATGGCGAGCCTGCTCGGCAGCCGGTCGGGGCTGGCGGGGATCAGCGGAACCAGCGGCGATCTTCGCGACCTAAACCAGGCTGCCGCGGCGGGCGAGAAGCGCTCGCAACTGGCGCTCGGCGTTTTCACGCGCGCCATCCGCCACTATCTTGGCGCATTCATGCTCGAACTGGGGGGGGTGGACGCCATCACGTTCTCCGGAGGCATCGGAGAGAACAGCGCGGAGATTCGCGCCGCCGTCTTGAAAGACCTCGCCGGCTTCGGAGTGAACATCGACGAGGAGCGGAACCGGACCATCCAGGGCGAAGGCCAGATCTCGACCAATGCGTCCGCAGTGAAGGCGCTGGTGGTTCCGGCCAACGAAGAAGCGATTGTGGCGCGCGATACTTTTGGCGTTGTGGAACGCGCCCGAGCCGGTGGACATATACTGGCTGGGCGGGCAAGTTAGAGCCAGCCTGGCAAGGAATTCTTATGGCAAGTGGAAGCTCGGCAGGATCGAACCCGGCTGGCTCCATCGACAGGTCGATGGTGGAGCGGATCGTCCGCCAGGTGGCTCTGGAGTACCTGGGGCGGGGGAAGAGCGGGACGGCGCCGGTGCTTACGGTGCAGACCTCGTCGCGGCACATGCACGTCTGCCGCGAAGACATGGACGTGCTCTTCGGGCCGGGCTCGGAACTGACCTTCGATCGGCCGCTCTTCCAGGAAGGCAACTTCGCTGCCAAGGAGACGGTGACCATCGTGGGGCCGCGCAGCCGCCTGATCTCGAACCTGCGCATCCTCGGTCCCATGCGCAAGCAGTCGCAGGTCGAGCTGGCATTTACCGACGCCATCATGCTGGGCTTCTCCGATATTCCCGTGCGGCTCTCCGGCGACATCAAGGGCACGCCCGGCGCCATCATCATCGGGCCCAAGGGCGTGGTGGAACTCAAGGAAGGCCTCATTCGCGCCGCGATCCACGCCCACATGAACCCGGCCGAGGCAGCGTACTTCGGCGTGGCCAAGGGCGACCGCATGAAGCTGCGCGTGGGCGGCGAGGCGGGAGTGACCTTCGACAACGTTCACGTGCGCATCGACCCCACGGCCAAGCTCAACATCCACATGGACACCGACGAGGCGAACGCGTGCGGCATCCATCTGACCAAGGAAATCGAACTGTTCAAGTAACAAAACCGAAGAAGAGAGGAAGCGATGAAACAAGCGCTTGGAATGATTGAGACGAAGGGCCTGGTAGCGCTGTTTGAAGCCACCGATGCCATGCTCAAATCCGCAAACGTGTCGTTCGCCGGCTGGCAGTCCGTGGGTTCCGGACTGGTGACCGCCTTCGTGGAAGGGGACGTGGCTGCGGTCAAGGCAGCCACGGACGCGGGCGCCGAAGCGGCATCCCGAATCGGCGAGGTGGTCAGCGTTCAGGTGATCTCGCGCCCCCACGACGAACTGCCGTCTTTTGTCCAGCATGAAAAGAAGGCCGCGCCCAAGAAAGCTGCCGGAGCATAACGGCAAGAGGAGACGAGATGAGTGAAGCAATCGGATTGATCGAAACGAGGGGCCTCGTCGGACTCGTCGAGGCATGCGACGCGATGGTGAAAGCGGCCAGTGTGGAACTGGTGAAGACCGTGCAGATCGGCGGCGGATACGTCACCGCAATCGTTCGCGGCGATGTGGGCAGCGTGCGCGCCGCGGTGGACGCGGGAGCGGCGGCGGCCAAGGTCGTGGGTGAGCTTGTCTCCTCGCACGTGATTGCGCGTCCGCACGATGCGCTTGTCGATAACATGCTGAAGTAATACGGAATTGGAGAATCGAAATGGCCAATGAAGCGATTGGAATGATCGAGACGAAGGGCCTGGTGGCACTGGTCCAGGCTACGGACGCAATGCTGAAGGCGGCCAGCGTGGAGTTCGTCGGCTGGAACAAGATCGGCAGCGGTCTGTGCTCGGTCTTCGTTCAGGGGGACGTGGGTTCGGTGCGCGCCGCGGTGGATGCCGGGGCCAGCGCCGCCCGGGCAGCGGGTGAGGTGCGGAGCGTGCATGTGATCGCGCGGCCGCACGGAACCCTGGGAACCGTATTGCCGAAATAACCGCAGGCGGCAGAGGATTCGTCTGCCGCGCCGCACGAGGTGAGCCGGCATGTTCATAGCCAAAGTCATCGGCAATGTTGTCGCTACCCAGAAGAACGAAAAGTTCCTGGGGATGAAGCTGCTGCTGATCCAGCCCTACATCAGCAAGGACGGCAAACTGCAAATCTCGGGTAGCTCCGTGGTCGCGGTGGACAGCGTGGGAGCCGGAGTGGGCGAGTGCGTGCTGTTTACGCAGGGCAGTTCGGCCCGGCTGACGCCGACCACCAAAGATGCGCCGGTGGACGCGGTGATCGTGGGCATCGTGGATAGCGTCGAGGTCGAAGGCAAGTTACTGGAGAAGCCTTAAATGCAGATTCAGGAGCAAGTGATCGCGGAGATCGCCAAGGAGGTGGTTGCGCGGCTTCGCGTCCAGATGCAACAGCCTGCCGCCTCTGCCGCGCACGGCAGGAATGCCGCCGCCGCGCGCGACGGAGTCTTCTCCACTGTGGACGAGGCCGTAAACGCGGCTTACGAGGCGCAGAAAAAGGTTGCGCTCATGAGCCTGGAAGATCGCGGGCGCATGATCGATATCGTCCGCCGCATCTGCATGGATCGCCGCGAGGAACTGGGCCGCATGGAGCTGGATGAGACCAAGGTCGGCCGCCTGGACCACAAGATTCTCAAGCTGACGAACATGCGTTTTGTGCTTGGGGTTGAGACCATGCGCAGCGAAGGCAGCCACGCGCGCAGCGACAACACCGGATTGTGCATCATCGAGCGCGCGCCCTGGGGCGTCATCGGCATGATGCTGCCGGTCACCCATTCGGTGCCCACCATGGCGGCCAACGCCATCAATATCCTTGCCGCCGGCAACACCGCGGTCTTCGGGCCGCACCCGTCGGGCGCGAAGGTGGCGCAATACGCGCTGCAACTGTTCAACCGCGAGATCGAGCGCGAGCTGGGCGTGGCCAACGTGCTTACGACTATCGTCGAGCCCAGCATCGAGGCCGCCGAACAGATCTTCAATCATCCCAAGGTCGCGCTGCTTTGCGTTACCGGAGGCCCTGCCGTTGTGCAGGCGGCGAGCAAGAGTGGCAAGCGCGTGATCGCGGCCGGACCGGGCAATCCGCCGGTAGTCGTGGACGAGACCGCCGACCTGGATCGCGCCGCGGAGTGCATCATTGCGGGCGCGGCCTTCGACAACAACCTGCTCTGCATCGGCGAAAAGGAGATCTTCGTCGTAGCCTCGGTCGCCGACAAGTTCATCCACGCCATGCAGCGCGCCGGAGCCTTCGAGCTGGACGCGGCCCAGATCGAGAAGCTCACCCGCGCCGCTTTCACCTTCGATGGCGACGGCAAGGGCTGCGCCAGGGCGCACGTAAAAAAGGATTTCGTGGGCAAGGATGTGGCTGTGCTGGCAGCGGCGGCAGGAGTGCGCGCGCCGGCGAATACGCAGCTTCTTTTTGGAGAGACGGACGAGGATCATCCCTTCGTGGTGGAAGAGCAGATGATGCCGTTCGTTCCGGTGGTGCGGGTGCGCGACCTGGACGCGGCCATCGCGGCCTCGGTAAAGGCGGAGCACGGCTACCGGCACACGGCCATCATTCACACGCAGAACGTGGAGACTGCGACGCGCATGGCGCGCGCCATGAATACCACTCTCTTCATTCACAACGCGGCCTCGCCGGCCTCGCTGGGCGTGGGCGGACCGGGATATTTCAGTCACAGCATTGCAACGCCGACCGGCGAAGGCATCACCACGCCGCTCACCTTTACGCGCGAGCGGCAGATGGTGGTCGGCAATGCGTTGCGGATCGTGTAGTTATGTTTCTGGCGCGCATTGAGGGCACGGTAGTAGCGGCAGTGAAGCATGCGACGTTGCAGGGCTGCCGGTTTTTGGTCGCGCAACGGCTTGAAGCCGACGGAAGCGCGGGATTGGAGCCGATCGTGGTGGTGGATTGGCTGGGAGCGGCAAAGGGTTCGACGGTTGTGGTTTCGACGGATGGGGACATTGCCCGGCTGAGGTTTGGCAATACCACGCCGGCGCGCATGGTGGTGGTGGGGATTGTGGATGGAGTGCAACTCGCTGGGTGCCCCAGGTCCCTCGCATTTGGGGACCTGGGAAAGCACGAAATCATCAGGACGCGGTACTCGCGCGAGGCGGAGTGACGCATGAGACTGGGCATGGTTCGCGGGCACGTGGTTCTCAATCCGGCGGTAGGCGCGTATCGCGGGCAGACGCTGGTTGTGGTCGAGCCGGTCACCATGGAGAACCTGCGCGCAGGCAATGGATTGGGCGGGGGCAAATCGCTGGTGGCCATCGATGAGCTGGGAGCGGCGGACGGGCAGATGGTGGCGTTTACCGAAGGCCGCGAGGCGGCGAATCCATTCTGGCCGAGGCCCGTGCCGGTGGACGCGTACTGCGCCCTGATCGTGGATTCGATCGACGTCCAGCCATCGGCAAGCAGTTCTTGAGAATCTGAGGTGCGGCAGTGAAGAACGAAGTGAAGAGCATCGATATTTCGGGTCAGAAGCTGTTGGCGATGCGCGATGCCCAGAGCGCCCTGGCGGCGGGCGCAAGCCGCGTACTCATCTGCGAGAACTGCGTCGTGACCCCTTCGGCGCGGGACTTCCTGGCCCAGCACAATATCGCTCTGGTCGCGAGCGGCAAGACAAAGGCTGCCGCGAAGGAATCCGCCCCGGCGCAGGCTTCAGGCGCTTACGGCAGCGGCGGCGCGCCGCAAACTCGCGGCGCCGTGAATTCAAAGCTGTTCTATACGCCGGAAGCCGAAGCCATCAAGAAGGAGATTTGCGCCGCGGGGCGCAAGCTATGGATGCGCCAGTTTGTGGACGGCAACGGCGGCAACATCTCCTACCGCATCGGCCCCAACGAAGTTATCTGCACGCCCACCCTGGTGAGCAAGTTCGACCTGACGCCCGAAGATATGAGCCTGGTCGATCTGGACGGAAATCAGATTGCCGGAACCAAGCCGCGCACCAGCGAAATCCTGCTGCACCTGGAGATCTTCAAAGCGGTGCCCGAGGCCAAGGCGTGCGTGCACTGCCACCCGCCTCATGCCACGGCCTACGCCATCACCGGCAAGGTTCCGCCCAACCTGGTCATTCCCGAGTTTGAAGTCTTCATCGGCAAGGTGGCGATCTCGCCTTATGAAACGCCGGGCACGGCCGAGTTTGCCCAGACCGTATTGCCCTACGTCAAGACACACAATTCGGTGCTGCTGGCAAACCATGGAATCATCTGCTGGGCTGACACCGTGACCCACGCCGAGTGGTACGCGGAGGTGCTCGAGACCTACTGCTGGACCCTGATGCTGGCCGCGCAACTGGGCGTTCCCATCTCCTATATCTCCGAGCAGAAGGGCGCCGACCTGCTGGCCATCAAGAAGAAGCTGGGGCTGCCCGATATCCGCTTCGATACCTCAAGGATGAAGGAGTGCCAACTCTCCGATCTGGAGGTGCCGGGCTCGATCGCTCTCACTCCGCGCCCCTGCGACGGCAATCCCGGCAGGGCCCAAGAAACGGACCTCGAAGCTCTGGTGAAGTCGGTCACGGACGCGGTGATGGGAGCGCTCGACGGGAAGTGAACCCCATGCGGCCATTCCGCCGGAGCGCGGCATTCATCGCCAGCCGCGACGAACATTCAGGCATTTGTTCAAGGATGCTATTTCCACGATGAACCAGGTCGAGCGTCTCCGGTACATCCAGGATTCCCTCTCGCGGCAGGACTTTGTGGGCCTGGAAGATCTGCGCGCCGGGCTGGGCGTCTCCAGGGCGACCATCCGCCGCGATCTGATTCACCTGGAGCGCAGCCGCACCATCCGCCGCGTACACGGGGGCGCCATGTCTACCTCGTCGCGCGAAGAGGCGCTGGACTTCAGCCGGCTCTCGGTCAGTTGCCAGGAAGAGAAGATGCGCATCGGGCGAGCCGCGGCGGATCTGATTCAGGATGGACAAACCGTGATTCTGGGCGGCGGATCGACGGTGGCCGAAGTAGCCAGGTGCCTTCTCTGCCGGCCCATTCAGATCATCACCAACTCGATTCCCGTGGCCCAGATCTTCTGGGAGTGCCGGCAAACCGAGGTGACTTTGACCGGGGGATACCTCTATCCGCGGCTCGGCATCCAGTTTGGACCCATCTGTGAGCGCATGCTGCACAGCGTCTCGGCCGACGTGGCCATCCTGGGCATCCGCAGCATTACCGCGGAGGGCCTGCGCGACACCAGCGCCCTGGTGGTGGAGTCGATCCGCGCCATGATGAAGTGCGCCGGGCGCGTAATCATCGTTGCCGACCACAC
>Ga0326727_10006349_pt1 | contig 32551 bp, 25 predicted proteins | sample MB2enrmetagenome_FD_207643 | JGI IMG/M metagenome (GOLD analysis project Ga0326727, IMG submission 207643) | Lab enriched peat soil microbial communities from McLean, Ithaca, NY, United States - MB29MY | ecosystem: Environmental > Terrestrial > Soil > Wetlands > Peat | place: USA: New York...
CGTTTGCTCCCACTCTGATGGCCGGTACGGCTACCGTACCAGTTTTGCGGCTTAGCGCAATTTACGTCTTTTTCACAACCCTCAACGGTTATCAGTCGGGGGCGCTCATGGGAATGGAGGTCTTCGGCCGGATCGCCCGTATAAGTCTCCTCTCAGGTCCCACGGCTGTAGTCGGCACTTGGGCGTTGGCGTACCGGTATGGTCTTACCGGTGGTGTTCTGGCGCAAGGGTTGAACGCATTTCTAATATGGGTGTTATACCAAATCGTGGTGAGGCAAGAGTGTCGCCGGGCCAATATCAGGATTCGATATCGCGGCGCCTGGGAGGAGCGCTCGGCGCTGATCCAATTCTCAATTCCCGCGGTGGCCTCAAGTATCACTAGTTCGACCGCAATTTGGTGGTGCAATAGGCTTCTGGTCACGAGTTCCGGTTACGCTGAGCTGGCTGTTTTCATTGCTGCGAGCAACCTGCGTCTGATGGTTCTGTTTACTCCCGGCGTTGTCGCCCGAGTGGTTTCTCCTCTGCTGAATAACCTGCTCGCCAGCGGTGAAATCAGCACTTACCGGAAGGCCTTCTGGTGCTGCGTAGCAGGCAACGGGGTGGTTGGGCTCGGTCTTGTTGCCATCATTTCCCTCATGGGGACGCGCCTCCTGCACCTTTTTGGGAAAGACTTCACCGGCTCCTTCACTCTTCTTCTGTTGATGCTCTTTTCCGCGGTAATCGAAATCGTCGCCACCAATCTCTATCAGGCGATCTTCACCGCGGCCAGTCTCTGGTGGCAAGTCGGCATCGGCTCGGTATGGGCCGGCGTTCTGATGCTTCTCTCCGAACAGGTGCTAGCCCGTCATGGAGCGGCCGGTCTTGCGCTTGCCTATCTGGTCGCGTGGTGTATCTCCGCGGCATTATATGGCTCGCTGGCAATCGTCCGGCAACGAAACCTGGTGTATGAAAAGTAGTCCATACTTCGGTATTGTGATTCCTGCGTATAATCGGGAACGCGAGATTGGCCGGGCAATCGATAGCTGCCTTACCCAGGATTTTTCTGATTACGAAATTCTGGTCGTCGACGATGGTTCGACGGACGGAACTGCCGCAACTGCCGCGGCTCGCTTGGATTCGAGGATCCGCGTGATTCGTCATGCGGCCAATCGTGGTGTCTGCCCGGCTCGCAATACCGGCGTTCGGGTCTCCACGGGACGCTGGATCGTTTTCCTGGATAGTGACCACGAAATGCTGCCTAGTTGTCTGTCTCGCATTTTCGAGGTGACGTCGTCGTCGGCCAGTTCGATTGACCGGTTTGGTTTCATGTACGACTTCGATGACGGGCGCGTCTCCCCATCTCCGCTGCCTCAGGACCGGGTCTTAGGCTATCTGGACTGGCTGCGGTGGATGGAGAGTGTTGAATTCAGCGATGCCCTGTGGGTAACCCGCAGGCGTTGTTTCGATAAGTGCATCATGCCCGAGAGCTACGCTCTGGAGTTTTCCTATCATCTGGAGTTTTCGAAGACTTTCACCTCAAGAGTGATCGCTGAAACGGTCGCCTGTCAACACACGGACTCACAGAATCGACTAAGCCTCTCGGGACCGCCGGATAGTAGAGCAAAAATCCGCCGCAGGGCCCTCGATCAGGTTGCCGACTGGGAGGATGTGCTGTTGGAGCACGGTACGGCACTCAAGGAGTTCAGTCCAGCTCAGTACCAGCACGTGCTAAGACGCCTGGCGATCTCCCACGTTCTGGCTGGAGACAAACTGCAAGGGACTCTCGCGGGTGCTCGTTGCGTCGGTTTAAACCCCAAGTCGCTAAAGAACTGGGGTGCGCTGATGCTGGCCTGTGCTGGACCTAGGCTAACCCGCCGAGCCGCAAAAGCCTGGGCGCAACGTGGGGAGGGCGTGCCGAGGCGCGAGGCGACGACGTCACACTCCATAATTGCCAGACCGCAAAAATGTCAATGAGCCGCCAAAAACGAATTCTTGAAGCGCCCTTCCTGGACACGCCGTTACCTCGACGCTCAAGAGGATCTTTGTCCAGTGTTCGCCCGGTTTTTCAAACCACGCAGGGCTTGGTCCTCGAGAACTGGCGCAGGCGATCCAACATCTTGTTGCTGTCAGTCTTTTTCGCTGCGGCGGGCATACCACGTCTATCGAACAATTTTGTGCGAGTCGGCTCGCTTGATGAAGCGGAGCACCTGAAATACGAAGTCATGCTGTGCGCGCTTGGCACCCTGGTCGCGTGCAACATGCATATCCTTAAAAGGCTGACCGTGTCAAGCCTGGACCCTTTGTGGTCGTTCTTTTCGGTTTGCGTGATTGTTTCGGGTGCTTACAACCAGGACCTCTATGCCGTAGGGCTCGGGACTTGGTGCCTGACGGGTGTTCAATTGGTCTATTTCTTCCTGATTCCTGCTGTCGTTCTCGAGACAGGAAAGTACGCTTTGGAGCTAGCGCTCATCGCCGGATCCGTTCCGTATCTCCTGGCGTCCTTGCTACTGATCCCGATCGGCGCGGGTTTGTATCAGGGCATCACGGTTCACCCCAACAATATTGGGCACTTCAGTATCGTGCTTGCGATCGCCTCGCTATCCTTCCTCGTGGGTGGCGAAAGAGGAAGGCGGACCAGCGCCAGGACACTCATAGGCGGCGCGGTCCTGTCTGGATGCCTGTTTCTTATCCTGATGTGCGGGTCGAGGACAAGTTTGACTACATTCGGCGGACTGGTTGTCGTGGCGGCCTGGATCCACACGAAACGGATCGGCTTGGCCGGTCTACGTTCGCTTTTTCTTTTTGGCTGCGCGATGATCGCTGTGGCGGTCGGAACAAGCGTTTTATCGGGCGTCGATATTGGAGCGCTAGTGGAGAGGCTGCAGTCAAAGCAGTACCAGGTGACACAGAGTGGCGATGTGTTAAGTGGCAGATCAGAGATGTGGCAGGACGCGTGGAACAACCTGAATGTTCTGGGGAACGGATCTTTGTTCTTCACCGACCGCTACGGTCTAACGGCTCACAACTCGTTTATTAATGTCCTGGGTATGTACGGACTTGTGGCGTTTGCGGCGTTTCTGTTGTACGTGCTCCTGTCGGCATTCCAAACGGTCTCGTCGGCGGCCTACCGCAAAGGATCGCCACTGGCGGCGCTCGCCAGCTTTGGGTTTCTAATGATGTCGCTTGGAGAGGGGATGTGGTCCGGAATCGGCAACGCCTTATCGATCGTGTACTTCGTTGGCTGGGGAGTGCATAAGCTTCGCACCCCGCGCGTACGACGGCGGGTGAGCGGTACCAGTCGCATTCCGTGGCTTCGACGCCAAGGGAGGCAGCACAATGAGTGTGTGCCCGGTTAGGGTACTTGAAGTCGTAAGCAAAATGGACACAGCCGGAACCGAGACCTGGCTGGCCAACATGGTGAAACGCGTAGACCGGAAAGACGTCGCCGCTGACTTTTTGGTGTATGAGCCGCAATCGGGCGCCTATGACGCCGAGCTCATTGAGCGGGGGTGCCGAATATACAAAATCGCCAACCCGAGGAGAGCCCCCGGATTCGGAGCGAGACTGTGCGAAATATTGAGACGTGCGCCTCGCTACGACGTGATTCACTCGCACGTCGATCATTACGGCGGTTTCATCGCTTTATGGGGAAGACTGGCTGGCATCCAGACACGGATTGTTCACAGCCACAACACGGGTTATGCCGACAAAGAAGACAGCCTTGGCCGGTCGCTATACCTTGCGGGAATGCGTTGCAGCATCCATCTGAACGCAACCGAATGCCTGGCGGCAAGCGATGACGCGGCCGCCTGGATGTACGGCAGCCGGTGGCGAGAGGATGCCCGCTGTCGCGTACTCCCCTGTGGCGTGGACCTGAGCAGTTTTGGAAAGTGCGAAGACGCGGCGCGGGTGAGGGACGAACTAAGGATTTCGCAGGGCGCACTGGTAGTCGGGCATGTCGGCAGGTTTCACCTCCAGAAGAACCATTCCTTTTTCGTCAAAGTTGCCGATTGTGTTGCCAGGACAATTCCGAATGCGGTGTTTGTACTGGTCGGTGGGGGCCCCCTGCAGTCCGCCATACAGAATGAAGTGCGTCAGCGAGGACTTGAAGCACACTTTCGTTTTTTGGGCGTCCGTAGAGATATTGCACGACTGCTGGGCGCGATGGATATATTCATGTTTCCCTCTCTCTTCGAAGGCTTGGGCCTGGTGCTGATTGAAGCCCAGGCTGCCGGGCTCCCCTGTGTGATCTCGGATCGAGTGCCTCAGGAAGCGGACGTGGTGCCTGGGCTGGTTAAACGTCTACCCTTGACGATCCCGCCGGAGGGGTGGTCTTCGGTAATTGAGCAAATCAGGCCTCGCTTTCCTCACGAGCGGGAAGCCGCGTTGAAAGTTGTTGAGCGCAGCAAATTCAACATCACGACCAGCGCCGACAAGTTGATGGAGCTTTACACCAGCGCCGCTAATCGAAGGAATTTCTCATAAACCCGGGCTCTGCGTTCTAAGTCCGGAGTCCGTGGTCCGATGAAGGCGATTATGGAAGTTTCCGAAAAGCCAGGCGTCGCGCGCAGATTGGCGGTTCTTATCCCGGTGTTTAATAACCCCTGTGGACTAAGGCGAACTCTGGCATCGCTGGAGCCTGAAAGGCCCGTCTTCGACATCATCGTCGTCGATGACGGAAGCCGGCCTCCATTGCCAGCCGCCTTGTGCTGCGGAGATCACAGAGTCATCATGTTCCGTCAAAATGAGAACGCCGGCATAACCGGGGCGCTAAATTGCGGCCTCAACTACGTGCTCTCCCACCCCTACAGTTTCGTAGCCCGCATCGACGCCGGAGACACCGCGATCTGGGGTCGGATGCAAAAGCAGATGACATTTCTCGAGGGGCATCCCAAATGCGGCGTGGTATCGTCGTTCGCCGACTTCGTGGATACGGAAGGCCGGTTTATCCACCGGCATCGCGCTCCCATGACCCACGAGAAAATCATGCGGCAGATGCATATCAACAACTGCATTCTGCATGCCACGGCCATGATTCGGGTGGAGTCATTGCGGGTCTGTGGGGGCTATTCGGACGCTTTCGGCGTCGCGGGCGAGGATTACGAGCTGTTCCTGAGAATGTCCAAAAGATATGAATTAGCCGTTATCCCGGAGGTTCTTACCAACTGTGAGGATAGCGAGTTGGGCATTTCTGTTGCGAACAGGAAGAAACAGCAACGGGCGCGCTTCAACTTACAAAAGGCTTATTTTGATCCACTCCTGCCGCATAGCTACTATGGCATCCTCAGGACCCTTGTCGCCGTCCGCACACCGCGTGCGTTGGTGTTGCTCTATAAGCGCCGGCTGAGGACATGTTGAGGCATTCTACGATGCGGATCGCAATCGTGCACGAGTGGTTAACCAATAAGGCCGGGTCCGAACAGGTGGTCGAGCAGTTACTGCTCCTCTATCCGCAGGCAGACATGTTTTGCACGGTTGATTTCCTCCCACCCGAAGATAGGGATTTCCTGCGGGGGAGGAAGCCAAGGACATCGTTTATCCAGAGACTACCTCTAGCCCGGCGTCTGTATCGACAGTACGTACCCCTGGCGCCACTGGCGATAGAACAGCACGACCTGAGCGGCTATGACATCGTTATTTCGAGCTCTCATGCGGTGGCTAAAGGCGTGCTGACTGGGCCCAATCAACTGCACATCTGTTATTGCCATACTCCCATGCGCTATGCGTGGGATTTGCAGCACCAGTACTTGCGCGAAGGCGGCCTGGAAAGGGGCCTCGGCGGTGTTTTCGCAAGGGCCATGCTGCATTATCTGCGGATGTGGGACGTTCGAACCAGTCACGGCGTGGACCAGTTTGTAGCTAACTCAAATTACATTGCCGGTCGGATACGCAAGGCATACGGGCGGGATTCCGTCGTGGTGTATCCGCCCGTCGACGTCGACTTCTTCCAAGGCGATTACGGCAACGACGATTGCGGCAAGGACGACTACTATGTAGCCGCTTCGCGTCTGGTCCCCTACAAGAGGGTTGACCTCATTGTTCGGGCATTTGCGCGCATGCCCAACCGTCGCCTGGTGGTGATTGGCGGCGGCCCCGGGCTGGATCAATGTAAGCGCTTGGCGGGGCCAAACGTCACGGTGCTGGGTCATCAACCGGCGGCCGTGCTGCGGTCACACCTACAAAGAGCCCGGGCGCTGGTTTTCGCCGCCGAGGAGGATTTCGGCATCCTGCCTGTCGAGGCGCAGGCGTGCGGTACTCCGGTGGTCTGTCTGGGCCGCGGTGGCGCCAGGGAGTCAGTGATCGACGGGCTCACAGGGGTACATTTCTTCGAGCAAACGGAAGAGGACATCGAGGATGCCTTGGACAGATTCGAGAAGTGCTCCTGGGATGCGCAACTGATACGGTTTCATGCTGAACAGTTTTCGCAGGTGGCGTTCCGATCGGCGATGAGCAGCTACATTGACGGGGCATGGCGCCACTTTCATCGCCAGGTCGCCCGAAAAGAAAGCCGTGCCGATTCACTGGCCGAAGTTCGGAATTAGAGTTCCACGTTAAACGTTTGAGGGTACTGGGATTGGGACTGGCTGGACTCAACCGCCCGGAAGTTCCTGTGTTGATAGGCGGCCACGAGAAAGTGCGAGTATGATAACCGTCTTTTATAAAGGCGTTTCAGAGTTTGAAGGTTGGGACAGATTCGTACCCTTCATCGAGTCTTTTATCAAAGATAAACGGCTGCGCAATGTTTGCGAAATTGGCGGGGGAGCCGCGCCTGCGCTGTCGGCGAAATTCGTGGCGGAGAACGGCCTTTATTACACCGTTATCGACGAAGACGGCGGAGAGCTGAAAAAATCGAAGATGAATGCAGAAATATTGAAGACTCTCGATATTTGCGCTGCCGACGATGCGCTGCCCGGAGGTCCATTCGATCTGTTGTTCAGCCGGATGACGGCGGAACATTTCCGGCAGGCCAAAGTCGCCCATGTTCGAATGAACCGATCTCTAGCCCCAGGCGGCTATAGTGTGCATTCATTCGCGACACTTTACTCTTTTCCTTTTGTAGTCAATAGGATATTGCCTGAAGCGGTGGTCGATGCCCTTCTTTCTTTCTTCGCGCCGCGTGACCGGGAGGCGCACGATAAGTTTCGAGCCTATTACGACCGTTGTTTTGGGCCTATAAAGAGCCAACAGACTTTTTTTGAATCGTGTGGATTTGAGATTCTCGAATACCGGGGGTATTTCGGCCACGCCTACTACGCTAAGCGTCTGAAACTATTGCACGGATTAAATTGTTTGAAGGCGCGGTATCTCATGCGGAATCCAATCCCGTTACTAACCAGCTACGCGACGGTGATTCTCCGTAAACCGGTTTGCGACGCAACATAAACACCGCTGGATTGTGAGTCAACGGTCTCTGCGAGTTTGGGCAGGGATTTCCGTCCGTTCACCCCACACGAAACCCCGGAAGTACATCCATTCATGAGTGCTGCTGCCGCAACAAGTTCAGGACTCTTCCCGATCGTCGATCTTCCCGCACTGGCTTGCCGCCGCTGGTCGACCTTGATTTCGTTCCTCATCGCGGATGTTGTGGCCCTTTCTCTTTCGGGCGTCGCCGCCGTGCTGGTACGGTATCTGCTGAACGGCCATTTCACGCCCGCCGATTATCTGCCATTTGCACCTGGGCTAGTGCTTTTCGTCCTGATTTTCTCAGGGCTGGGGCTCTATCCTGGAATCGGCGTGAACCCGGTAGCGGAATTCCGCCGCATTGTGGTTGGGACCAGCGTCTCCTACCTGTTGATCATCGCCGCAATGTTTGCGGCCAAAGAGTCGTCATTTTACTCGCGGGGCATTTTTCTATCGGCCGCCCCGCTCAGCGTCGCGCTTCTTCTGATATCCCGCTCGTTGGTGAGATGTTGGTGCTCTGGCAAGCTGTGGTGGGGAATTCCAACCGTCATATTTGGCGCCGGCGAGACCGGGCAATGGATCCTGAATACCCTGCGTGCTCAACCGCAGCTCGGATTCCGTCCGATTGCTTTGCTCGATCCTTACATCGACCAGGTTAACTTGCAGGCGGACATGTCATCCAAGATCTTCGTGGGAGATTTCTCCCTGGCGCCGGTGTTTGCCCAAATGCACCAATCCTGTTACGCCATCGTGACCCTGCCCGGCCTTTCCAGCCGGCAGCTTACCGATTTGGTTTGCGGATATTCCAGCGGTTTCTCCCAGGTACTCTCCATCCCCGACCTGTTCGGCTTTTCCAGCGTATGGATCTCGGCCCGGGCTATGGGCGGCGTCCTCGGATTGGAAGTTAGCCAGATGTTCCTGCACCGGATTCCACGGTTGATCAAGCGCGCTTTGGACATCGCCTTCGGTGTCGCTCTGGCCGTTCTGCTGCTCCCTTTGTTGGTGTTGATTTATATCGCGATCCGGACCACCTCCCCGGGGCCGATGCTCTACGGCCAGAAACGCGTGGGACTGGAACACGGCACCTTCACCGCCTGGAAGTTCCGTTCCATGGTGTCCAATGCGGATGCCGTGCTGGAATTTCATCTGGAGCGCGACCCCGAACTGCGGGCGCAGTGGGACCGCGACCACAAGCTGAAGCAGGATCCGCGGGTGACCCGGGTGGGCAAGTTCCTCAGAAGAACCAGCCTGGACGAGTTACCGCAGATCTGGAACGTGATCCAGGGCGACATGAGCCTGGTGGGTCCACGGCCGATTGTGACGGCGGAAATTTCCAAGTACGGAAAGAGCTTCGATCTGTACTGTAAGGTCCGTCCAGGCATCACCGGCATGTGGCAGATCTCGGGCCGGAACGACACCAGTTATGAACATCGGGTTCAGTTCGACGAGTATTACGTCCGTTATTGGTCGATCTGGCTGGACGCCTATATCTTGTTCAGGACCATCAAAACCGTACTCCTCACAGAGGGAGCTTACTGACTGTGACTACTGAGTGCAATTCGTGCGGCAGCAATAATATCCGGCCTTCGCATCAGAATGAGCGAAGCGACGCCATGCATGCCCTGAAAGGGCAGAGAGCTTACCGCTGCTGCGACTGTCGGACCCGCTTTTATGCGCAACGGACGAGGGGAATGCAGAGCCGTTCGCGCCGCGGGGGTCTTCGCGGATTACTCAAGCATCGCAAGCGGGCGTTGATCAACGCCGCGATCTTTCTGCTGGTTCTTGGCCTGTTCATTCTCTATCTCATCTACATGTCGAGCGACCATCCGGACGCTCAGGCGAGTTGTGTGGGTACGGAAAATCCAGGCTGTCTAATTCACAACAAACTCCCACCCAGTGTGGGCACAAAGGAACGCAATGAAGACTTTATCTCTGAAAGTAATGACATCGCTGATCCTGGCGTGTCTCTTGCCCGCAGCTACCGGCCCGATCGGGGTGGTGGTCTCGGACGGACACTTCACATTGAATAACACGGAGGCCAGCGGCAACGTAACGGTCATGGAAGGAAGTTCAGTTCAGACTGGCAACTCCGGCGCGAGCATCCGGCTGAACAGCGGCGCGCAGGTGATTTTCGGCGCTGATTCACGCGGTACGCTGGCGGGTGACCGGCTGGTTCTGGAGCGGGGATCGGCGAAAACCGCCGGTTATTCAGTACGTGCCAACCATCTGAATATCAATGTGGATCATGCGAGCAGCGCCACCATAGCGGTTCGCGGAAAAGCGGTTGAGGTGGCCGCATTAACCGGTAATATCCATGTTTTCGGCGCGTCGGGCGTGAATGTGGCGAATTTGTTAGCGGGGGACGCTCTCACTCTGGAGCCGGAAGACTCCGCGGCCGTGTCTTCTGTCTCTTCCATGACGGGATGTATCCGCAAAAGCGGCGCCTCATTTGATCTCACTGACGAGACATCCAAGGTGACGGTGGTGCTGCACGGAAGCGATCTCAGCGCGGGCAAAAGGGTGCAGGTGAATGGACAGATAGTAGATGAGCCCGGCTCGGCCATCAAAGGCTTGAACGTGCAGAAGGTGACCGTATTATCCGGCGGTTGTAAGTCTCGCGCCAAGGCGGCTGCCGCGGCTGCGGGTGCGGGCGGAGCCGCTGCTGGCGGAGTCGCCGGCGGAGTCAGCGGGGCGGTGATCGCGGGCGTGGCGGTTGCGGGAGCCACCGCAGCCACGGCGGTTGCAGTGACGCAGTCTTCATCGTCTTCCGCATCCACCTCAAGTTCGTCTCTCAGCAACGGCCGTTAGCGTGTGAAGACTTCATTACTGGCCCGCGGATTGGTTCTATGCGTTTGCGGGCTGGTGCTTTACCGTGGCGCACGGATGGCCGTAGCGGACGCGGCGGTGGCTACGTGCCTAGCGTGCGCCATGCGCATAGAGCCTGCCAATGAATCTTATGTGGCTCGCCATGCGATGGCTCGGGATCAGGCTGGCGACACTTCAGAAGACGTAGATGCGGAGCTTCATCGCGCCGTGGCGATGAATCCGCGGGACTCCGCGGTGTTGCGATCGCTGGGTGTGCGCGCTGAATTGAGCGGCGACCCGGCGCAGGCGGAGCAGTATCTTCAGCGGGCGGTTGCCGTGGATCATAGCTTCCAGCCGCAATGGGCTCTCGCCAACTTCTATTTGCGGGTGGGCCGGATGGACCGATTCTGGCCGGCGATTCACTACACGCTCGGGATCATCGAGCCCAAGAGCTCGGATCCACGCGTGGTTGCGCCTGAGCCCGTGTTCGACCTCTGCTGGAACGTGACCTCAGATTCAGAAAAGATTCTGGCGCAGGCTCCCCAGAGCAAAGGCTTGCTGCTTGCTTACGTCCGCTATTTGATGCGAACCGGCAGGGGCGATGCCGCAGTTGAGGCATTACCCAGAGTTCTGGCTTCGCCTTCCGCCCCAAGCGACCTTCCAATTCTTACGGACCTTTGCGACTTTCTGGTCCGCGAGAATCGGACTGCGCAAGCGATTCTGGTGTGGAATCACCTGGTTGGTCACGGACTGATTCGCTCGACTCGTCTCGACCCGGAGCGGGCGCAGTCGGTTGAGAATCCCGCTTTTACTTTTCCGCTGGTTGACCGCGCGTTTGGCTGGAAACTCCCACGCGACGAAAAGATAATTGTCACCACGGGAGACCACTTTGTGGCTTTCGAAATGTCCGGCACGGGACCCGAACATGTTGAATTGCTGTCAAAGGTCGTGCCTGTCTTGCCTGAACGGAATTACCGGCTGAGGTGGCAGGTCGATGCTTCCCGGCTGGAGACGCACGGGCGTAAGGATACTGGACTAAGGATGCACTTGTGGGGGTCCGGCGGCGAACTCTCGCCGGCTTGTTCGCCTTTTCTCTCCGGGGCCGTCCATAGTTGCTCGTTTGCCGTACCGGCCGGCCTATCTCAACTCCGTCTGGCACTTCGCTATGACCGGCCGCTGGGGGCAGTCACACCGGAAGGAGTGCTGCGCCTGGAGAACGTCAGTCTGGAGTTTCTGCCATGAGCTCACGCGTGTTCCCGACACTTCTGGTCTTGGTCCTGGTGGCGGGAATGTGCCTGGCATGGTCGCCGGGATATTGGGCGGTTTTCGTCGCGCAGGCGGGGATTCTGCTGGTCGCCATATTGTGGGTCGCCACCCAGAAGCGGATTCATCCATCACGCGAATGGATGGTGGCGGCTTTGATCTCGTTTTGGGGTCTCCTCCAGATCGCGGCCGGGCAGACCATTTCATCCTGGTGGACTATGCGCTCCTCTCTCACCTGGATCTCCGCCGGAATGAGCTTCCTGGTGGCGTCCCAGGCCCTGCGACGCCACCGGTACCGGGAACTGTTTCTCTCCGGACTCCTTTGGTCCAGCACCGCCTTGGCATTCCTGGCGATTGTGCAGATGTACGTGGATCCGCGCCACGTCTTTGGGATGTTTCCGGCGCAACCGGGTTCGGTGGGAACGTTCCTTTACAAGAACCAGTTTGCGGCGCTGCTTGAAATCGCATTGCCGCTGGCGCTTCACCAGGCGCGCTACTCGCGCAAGACCCGGTATGGGGCATTTGCCGCCTGCGCCATACTGCTGGCCGCCGGCGTCGCCAGTGTGTCCCGTGCCGGCGTGATTCTTCTGGTTGCCGAACTGGTATTGGCTTTGCTGTTAGCCTTTCGTCCGAAAGGGTTAGTGTTCGCCAGCCTGATTCTGGCGTTAGGCGCCACCATCGGCGGTCCTAAAGCATTGTGGGACCACTTTCGGGATCAGGAGCCCTATCGAGTGCGGCACGATCTTCTGCAATCGACCATGCGGATGGCGGGTGACCGTCCGTGGTTCGGTTACGGCATGGGGACTTTCCCGCTCGCCTATCCTGCGTACGCCCGTTTCGATGCCGGGGTGTTTGTCAATGCGGCCCACAGCGATTGGGCGGAATGGTCGGCTGAGGGAGGCTTTCCGCTGGCCGTTTTACTGGTGGTCCTGCTGACGATGCTGAGCGGGCGGGCCGTGCGATCGATCTGGGGTATCGGGGTGCTGGCGGTGGCGCTTCACAGCCTGGTCGATTATCCGGCGCGCGAACCTACCATTGCGCTGACCTGGTTCGCCATAATGGGCGCTCTTACTGCGGCAACAGAATCAAAAGCTCGAGCTGCGGATTGGGAAGTTCGCCCGGCACGTAGGCTGCAAAATTACGTGCCCGCCGCACCGCTTCCCAGGCCGGACCGGATTGTGACAGGCTGAAATAGTTGTAGCGCAGTTTGACGGGTATGGCGTTCGGCGGCACGGGCACATGGGTCAATTCCAGGCCCGGCAAAGCATAGGTCAACAGATGGTCGATGTGACTGTTGGAGCAGACCTTCACCAGCCCCGGCGTCTTTTCGATGATCTCCGACTGGGACACCTCGGCGTTGACGGCCAGGTACATTTGCGTGCTTCTCAGATACCTGTCTTCCACCAGTTCTGCAGCGTAAATGGACGGACGCACCAGTTTCAGCGGCAGAGATACGCAATTAGTGGGTACGGTGGTTTCAAGCAGCGCCCGGAGTTTCTCGTTGAGGCTGGTGAAACAGAGCGACAAATTGTCGTGGTCGTAGGTGGGGATGTCGCGGGGATGCAGGGTGGTGGAGAAGGTGGTCAATGAGCCGGCTAACTCCGCCATGGCAGAGAACAGTTGTTCCGGGTGCCGGGTGCCGGCTTCGTACAGGTGATTGATGAGGGGCGCGTAGGAGTTGACCGTATACAGCAGCCAAAAATCGGCTATGTCGGAGGCGGAGAACTCGGCCAGGCTTTGATTTCTCTGACGCCTGCTGCCGGCGAGCGCGGTGCTGCGGGCGTACAGCACCTCCGATAACTGGCGGGCGATGGTGACCAGATAATCGCTGGCGTGAAAATCGAGCAGCGGCGGAACGAAAGTCGGGTCCAGCGCGCAGACGCCGGAGACGGAACGCTTCACCCGTGCCACCCGCATGGAGACGGTACCCTGCTGCAATTCGCTTTGCACCAGGAAGCGAAAATTCTTGCGCGCGATCAAAACCGGTTTTTCCGACAGGCCGGTATTTTCGTCGCGCAGCATGGTTACCTGCGGAGTGTAGCGGGTATCGGCGCCGACCCGCGGCGCGGCAACGTTCACCCCCCCATCCCGCAACGGCGGAATGGCGAGGTAGACGTCGATTTCCTGCTGGTCGGGCGCGAAACAATCGCCCAGTGGTTTGGGAGCGGGGGAGGGGTCCGACCCCGGTATGTCGAAAAGCAGACCGTCAGGGAAGATGCCGGAGGCGGTGTTCAGCAGAAAAGTGCCCGAGGCCAGAGCTTCGCGGTCCACTTGCAAAGCATGAAATCCCCACGGCCGGAACTGTAGCGCATTAAGCCGAAAGTGCTGGCTGCTCTCAAGAAACTGGTCCTGCATCTGAAGATGCTGCTGAGTGAGAGAAGTTCCCTTCGACCAGATGACGGGCTGGAGTCGCAGCATAGCTTATAGTTTACAAGGCTGTCACCCCGGCGCATCACCACGCAACAGGTATGGACGATACCCCCCGTTTTGCCTGGCAATTCTGAAGCAAAAGACGGAGATCGCAGGATAACCCGCCAGATCCACGCGGCGCTCATCCGGCGACAACTCGTCCGTATGCTAAATTAAGTAGGAAAAAGCCTCAGACTTCTATCTCTTGAGGGCCCTTCACAAGACGACATTAATGGCTCACATCCTCCTTACCGGGGCTGCCGGTTTCATTGCAAGCCATCTTGCCGACCGGTTTCTATCAGGCGGACATCGCGTCACCGGCATTGATAATTTCACACGCGGAACCCGGGAAAACGTGGCTACGGCATTATTGAATCCGCGGTTTCAGTTGCTCGAAGCCAATCTGGCCGATGAGCAACAGGCGCGTCAGGCTATGGGCGCAGCTCAGGGGATCGAACCGGTTTCGGAAGTCTGGCACATGGCGGCCAACTCCGATATCGGGGCTGGTATCGCGGATCCGAGGGTAGACCTTCGCGACACGTTTCTCACCACCTTTCAGACACTGCTGGTGATGAGAGAACTGGGGATCGGCCGTATCGCCTTTGCTTCGTCTTCCGCTATCTACGGAGTGCATGACGCCGCCATTCACGAAAGTATCGGCCCGGCATTCCCGATTTCCAACTACGGTGCGATGAAGCTTGCTTCGGAAGGGCTGATCAGCGCCGCGGTAGAGACTTTTCTCGAAAGGGCCTGGATCTTCCGGTTTCCCAACGTGATCGGAAACCGCGCTACTCATGGCGTGATCTACGATTTTCTGCACAAACTTGCCAAGTCGCCGGATGCTCTGGAAGTACTAGGTGATGGTTCACAGCAGAAGCCATACCTTCACGTCAGCGAGCTCGTCAATGCCATGTGTTTTATCGTGGAGCAGTCGAGCGAGCGTCTGAACTGCTATAACGTCGCTGGAGATGATGAAGGCGCGACGGTCCGGTTTATCGCCGAGACAGTTATCAGAATCGCCGCACCCGGGAAAGCGATTCAATATACCGGCGGTTCGAAAGGGTGGGTCGGTGATGTACCGAAGTACCAATATTCAACGGAGAAGTTGAAGAAGCTGGGCTGGCGACCGTCGATGAATTCCCGGCAAGCGATCGAACAAGCGGTGCGCGAAGTTCAGCACGAAATATGCAGGCAGTAATCCTTGCCGGCGGCAAAGGCACGCGGCTGCGATCCCGGCTGGGTGATTTGCCGAAGCCGATGGTGGACGTCAGCGGCAAGCCGCTTCTGGAACGGCAGATCGAGCTGCTGCGCGCTCACGGGTTCGACAACGTCCTTCTGCTGCTGGGCTATAACCCGGGGAAGATCACTGAGTATTTCGGCGATGGTTCAAGCCGGGGCGTTCGGATCCAGTCTGTAGTTGAGCCAGCTCCTTTAGGTTCCGCCGGCGCCGTGCTGGCAGCGTTTGATCGACTGGAAGAACGGTTTCTGGTGCTGTATGGAGATACCATGCTCAATGTCGATCTCCGCCATTTCGCCAGCGTGCATGCCTCAAAGAAGGTAGACGCGTCGCTGTTTGTTCATCCCAACGATCATCCGCACGATTCCGATCTGGTGGAGGTTGACGCATCCGGCAGAATTCTGGCGTTTCACTCTTATCCGCATTCTGCCGGGCAAAATTATGCCAACCTCGTAAATGCGGCGCTGTATGTAATCGAAAAGCAAGCTTTGAGACCATGGCTGGAACTGCAGCCGCCCTTTGATTTCGCCAAAGATCTCTTTCCGGTGATGGTGAAAGCCGGCCAGAATCTGTTCGGCTATCGCAGCCGCGAGTACATCAAGGATGTCGGCACTCCGGAACGCCTGGAGCGAGTGGAAAAGGACCTGGATAGCGGACGCATTGCACGCTCTTCGTTCGAAACTCCCGCGCCTGCCGTCTTTCTCGACCGCGACGGAACGATCAACGAAGAAGTAAACCGCGTGTGGGAGCCGTCACAATTCAAGCTGCTTCCTGGAGTGGGTCCGGCAATCCGCCGGTTGAATCGGTCGGGATATGTGGTGGTTGTGATTACCAACCAGGCGGTGATCGCCAGAGGCGATTGCACGGAAGAGACACTGCAGCAGATCCACAATAAAATGGAGACCGAGTTAGGCCAGGCCGGAGCGTATGTGGATGCGATCTACTACTGTCCACACCATCCCGATCGGGGATTTCCAGGAGAGCGCGTGGAACTGAAAATAGCATGCACCTGCCGTAAGCCGGAGACCGGGCTGCTCGAGGCTGCGTGCCGGGATATGAACCTGGATCTGGCTTCCTCGTGGGTAATAGGGGATAGCGGCCGGGACATCGAGATGGCGAAGCGCGCAGGCGTGCGGTCGATTCTGGTCGAGACGGGCCATCCGGTGACTTCCGGCACAAGCGGCCGCGGTCCGGACCACCAGGCTCCTTCGCTTACGGAGGCGGTCGATTTTTTGCTTGGGGGTAAAGCGAACCAATGATTATCAGCCAGACGCCGCTTCGCGTGAGTTTTGCGGGTGGGGGCAGCGATCTTCCGGCGTTCTACCGGAAATATGGCGGCGCGGTGGTCAGCACGGCGATTGATAAGTTCGTATACGTTGGTGTCAACAAGAAGTTTGACGACTCGATCCGGGTGAGCTATTCCCGAACGGAAGAGGTTGCAACGGTAGACCAGATCGAACATCAACTGGTTCGAGAGGCGCTGCGCATGCTGTCGATCCCGGGAGGGATTGAAATCACTTCCATTGCCGATATTCCGTCGCGCGGCACGGGGATGGGGTCTTCGAGTTCGTTCGCGGTCGGGTTGCTGCATGCGCTGCACGCGTACCGGCAGGAATATATTTCAGCCGAGGCACTGGGAGACGAGAGCTGCCGGCTGGAAATCGAGCGGTGCGGGGACCGTATTGGGAAGCAGGATCAATACGCAGCCGCGTGCGGCGGGTTCAATCTGATCGAATTTCATCAGGATGATGCGGTCAGCGTGCGCCCGATCATTTGCGATCGGGAAATGGTGGCGGAACTACAGCGATGGCTCATGATGTTTTATACCGGCGTCACGCGGCGGGCGGGCAGCATCCTCGACAACCAGACGGAGGCGATGGAAAACGACGAGCGCAAGCAGGCGATGGTCCGCGAGATGGTTGACCTGGCGCGGCAGCTTTGCAATGAGTTGCACCGCAACCGGCTGGAATCGTTCGGCGAGATTCTCCACCAGAACTGGGAGCTGAAGAAGACGCTGGTAGACGGAATCAGCAACCCGGAGATTGAAGGCTGGTACCAGTGTGCGCGAAGCCAGGGAGCCATTGGGGGGAAACTGCTAGGTGCTGGAGCGGGCGGTTTTCTGCTGTTTTTTGTCCCGCCGTACCGCCAGAATGCGGTGCGCGAGGCGCTGTCGGCTTTGCGGGAGGTGCCGTTTGGGTTTGAGAGGCGGGGCAGCCGGATTATATTGTTTCAACAGTGAGTCATGGTGTTTCGATGAAGGCGAGACGAATGTCGCACCCTAGACCTAGACTAGACTAGACTTAGACTAGGAAAGATGATGGATTGTAGACGGCTCTCCAGAAAGAGGTCCTACATCTGAAGGTGCTGCTGGGTAAGAGAAGTCCCCTTCCATCAGATGACGGGCCGGAAGGCGCAGCATAGCTTATGGTTTGCAAGGCTGGCGCACGGTCATCGGGATTTAAGAGCGTCTAGACCTCTGAAGCATTCTACCCAGCCAACTCCGCTGCCATGACCGGATCGCTGCGGAGTAATTAATCACACCAAGCCACTCGCGAAAGTACCTCAACCCATGGCGCCAATTGTGAACCAAGCCTATAGGCAGACTTAGTAAGTAATTAACAATGGTGGGCTGAAGAGGTTCGTAGTACTGGTCGCGGTTGTCCCGACGGTACGAAATGTAGCTGTGAATCCAGTGAAATGGAATGTAGCCGTAGTGGCGCCCCAGGAGCAAGAACCCTTCGCGGAATACCCGGCCTCGATTGCTTAGAGTCTTATTCTCACGGTGCATCCGCGATGTGGCGAGGTAGTCGAGGATTGTCGCGAAAGCGCCGCGTCGAGCGAGCCGCATCCATAGATCATAGTCAAAGGAGGATTGTAGAGACGTGTCCAGCCCTCCTGCGGCCTCGAAAACCGCGCGCCGCATGAAACATGCCGGTTGGCAAATATAGCAATCGTGAGCGAGCATTTCAGGTGTGTATGAACGCGTTGGGTAGGGCTTTAGAATGACTCCCTTCTCATCCACCCAGTAGGCGTGACCATACACCGCCGCGATATCCGGTTCTTCCATCAAACGATGAACCGCCGCCGTTATGGCGCCTGGAAGGTATGTGTCATCCGCGTTAAGCCAGCCGATAATTTCGCCACGCGATAGGGCAAAACCTCGGTTGATAGCGTCCGCCGCGCCGTTATCGGGAGCCGAGATGTAGCGAAGGCGGCCCTGATAACGCTCCAGGATTTCCAGAGTGCCGTCGCTTGAACCGCCATCCATCACGATGTATTCAATATTTGGATAATCCTGCGACAGTACGCTTTCCAGGGTGTGCGGAAGATACTGAGCCATGTTGTAAGAGGGGGTGACGATACTTACCAGCGGCAAGGGCTGCACTTGGCTCGGAGTCATTCAGTTCGGCTCACATGCATTCTTGCATGGAACGGGAGGTACCAGGTGAATGGCTACAATACCAGTCGATGGTCATGCGCAAGCCGGAATCGAGGTCGGTTTTGGCGGTAAAGCCGAATTCGTCGGTTGCCCGCCGGACATCGAGACAGCGTCGTGGCTGGCCATTAGGCCTGGTCGTATCCCAACGCAATCGCCCTTCGAAGCCGGTAAGCGCCCCAATTTTTTGCGCCAGATCTCGGATGGAAATCTCCTGGCCGCTACCGATATTGACCGGGGCAGCGCCATTGTATAACTCGGCAGCTTTCACGATCGCCTCAGCGGCGTCGCTGACGTAGAGAAACTCGCGTGTCGGCGATCCATCTCCCCACAGCGTAACTTCAGCATCTCCCCGCGCCTTGGCTTCCACGCACTTGCGGATTAAAGCGGGAATGACGTGAGACGCTTCCAAGTCAAAGTTGTCGTGTGGTCCATAGAGGTTGACGGGCAGCAGAAACACGGCATTCATGCCATATTGGTCGCGGTAAGCCTGGCACTGCACGAGCAGGGCTTTTTTAGCGATACCGTAGGGGGCGTTGGTTTCTTCCGGGTAACCATCCCACAGGTGCTCTTCTCGAAAGGGCACAGTCGTAAATTTCGGGTAGGCGCAGATGGTGCCTAACACGACGGTCTTTTCAACCTTGAATTCGCGGCAGGCCTCGATCAATTGGATGCCCATGATGGCGTTTTCGTAGAAAAACAATCCGGGATTGGCGCGGTTCGCGCCGATGCCTCCCACTGTGGCAGCGGCGTGGATGACCACCTCCGGCTCGAATTCCTGAAACAGCGCGCGGATGGCCTCGGGGCGGGTGAGATCAAATTCGCGCCGCCGCGGCGCGCAGAGGTTCAGATAGCCTCGCTGCCTAAGATATTCGAGGAGGTACCTGCCAAGAAAACCTCCTCCACCGGTGACCAGAATACGTTTGGAAACCAAGTCGATCAGCCCTCCCGGCCAACCGCGACCGCTTCAGAGCCGCCCTTCAATTTGAGCCGCAATTCCGCCAAGTCCGCGTCAACCATCACGGCTACCAGTTCTCTAAATGTGACGCGAGCCTGCCAGCCCAGAATCATGTGCGCCTTGGAACAATCGGCCCGCAAATCGTTCACCTCGGCCGGGCGATAGTATCGCGGGTCGATGCGTACATATTGTTTCCAGTCTAACCCGGCATAAGAGAACGCTTCTTCGACGAATTCCCGCACCGAATGAGATTCTCCGGTTCCGATAACGTAGTCGTCGGGTGTATCCTGCTGCAGCATGATCCACATTGCCTCAGCGTAATCCCCGGCGTAACCCCAATCGCGGCGGGCTTCCAGGTTGCCGAGGTACAGATTATCAGCGAGGCCCAGTTTAATCTGTGCCACCGCGCGAGTGATCTTACGTGTCACAAATGTTTCGCCTCGCCTCGGCGACTCATGATTGAAAAGAATCCCACATGACGCATGCAGGCCGTAACTCTCGCGATAGTTCACCGTAGCGTGATGGGCGAACACTTTGGCGCAGGCATAGGGGCTGCGAGGGTGAAACGGCGACGATTCGTTTTGCGGCGCGGGGGTGCTGCCGAACATTTCACTGGAGGATGCCTGATAGAAACGGCAACGCAAATTGGTTCGCCGCATGGCCTCAAGTAAGCGCACGGTTCCGAGGCCGACAATATCCGATGTGGATTCGGGAATGTCGAAGCTCACCTTCACATGGCTCTGCGCGCCAAGATTATAAATTTCGTCGGGCCGGATATCGGACAAAAGAGCCGCCAGAGAACTGCCGTCGGAAAGATCGGAAAAGTGGAGAAAAAACTTGGCGCCCGACTTATGGGGATCCTCGTACAGATGATTCACCCGATCGGTATTAAAAGAAGACGACCTTCTTTTGAGGCCGTGGATTTCATATCCTTTGCTGCTAAGCAGGTCGGCCAGATAGGATCCGTCCTGACCGGTGATGCCGGTAATGAGAGCTTTGGGCATAGTACCCAGGTTATATGGTTCCGGCGTGACAGGCGAGACGTGCGGCGGATTCCGATTCTTGAGCCCAGCGAATGGTTTTCAGCAGGAAGGCAAGGCGCCGGTGGTCGCCGCGAAGCGCAAACCGGCCGGGCATAAACCATTTGGAGGCCAGGATAGTGAGACGCAGGAGTTCGCCGTGGAGCTCGGGAGGAAGCTCAACGGTTAGTCGAAAATCTCCGTAGGGAACATCAAATTTGCCGATCCAACGTCCGTTGGCTCGAATACGGACAGTCTGCCCAGCCAGCCTGGGCCATTCTGGCAAGGAGCCTTCAATGGCAAAGGTGGCATCGCCGGGAGGCAGCATGAAATGCGTGGCACGCGCCGCCCATCCATCGGAATACCAGCCCTGAGAATCCCTAATTGTACGGCTGATCACTGTGCCGGTAGCCAGGCGGACGGCTGATTGTAATTTCCCGGCTACCAGTTTCATTGGGCCGCACGCCCGCTCAATCTGGCTGCACCAGACTTTCTGATAGGTTTCGAGGCCGTAGACGACATAACCTGGCGAAATTCGCATGCCGGTGTGACGCTGGAGCATATTGCGAATTTCCTTGGCGCGGCGGATGCCACCGGCGAAACTCTTGGCTTCCGGGTACTCTCGCAGACATCCCATGTATTCGGGGACATAAGCCAGGGGGTAGCGCAGGCCAATGCGGATCAGAATATCCCAATCCATGGAGTAGTGGAGATCCTCGTCCAGGTATCCCACTTGGTCCAAAACATCCTTGCGAAAATACACCGTCTGTTGCAGGATGTAGTCGGAAAGGTGAACCAGTTTCCAGAGATTAAAGGGCTCGGTGCAAGGGAAACGGGAGGTGGTGTTGCCTTCCCGGTCGATCAGATAGCCTTCTCCATAGACGGCGCCGGCGGTGGGGGATTGCTGAAAGGTGTTGACGGCGGTGCGGATGGCGCCGGGAAGGTACAAATCGTCGGAATTGAGCCACGTAACAATGGAGCCTTTGGCCATCTGAAAGCCTTTATTAATAGCGTGCGATTGGCCACGATCTTTTTCTGAAATAAAGGTGAGGCGGCTGGCGTACTCCTTGGCGACAGAAGCGGTTTCATCTTTCGACCCGCCATCCATGATAATGTACTGGATGTTGGGATAATCCTGGCTCAGAACGCTCTCGATGGTTGCACGAATGAAGTTGCCCTGGTTGAATGAGGGGGTAACGACAGTGACTAAGGGCGAAGACATGCAGACAGAGAAATAGTATCCTATGATACCATCACTCCTGGGAGCATCGGCGAGCAATTAAATACAGGCTTAGTCGAGGTTTTGTCGGGCCTCGGATGCGAGATTGCTTCCCCAATTGTCTGTCTGTTTGTCCTAGCCAGCGCTATCCGCTTGTGTTCGGCGTAGGGGACTGATGCTCCACAACACATATGAGCCTTATAAGCATCGTGGTACCGACCCACAACGAGAGCGCCAATATCGAGCCGCTCTATCGCCGGCTGGTTACGGTCTTTGACAGCCTTCCAAATGACGATTTCGAATTGATTTTCTGCGATGACAGCACGGATTCCACGCCGGAAAAGATCGCCTCCTTGCACGACGCCGATCCGCGAATCAAACTCGTGCGCCTCTCCCGCCGTTTCGGCCAGACCATCGCGGTCACAGCCGGGGTCGACCGCGCTTCCGGCGACGCCCTCATCATGATGGATGCGGACTTACAGGACCCGCCGGAATCTATCCCCGACCTTTTGGAACGATGGCGCAGCGGATATGAAGTTGTTTACGTGCAGCGTTCGAGCGGGTCGACCTACGTTCTTTACCAAGTGTTCGCATATGTGTTTTACAGGCTCCTGCGTAGAATGGCCTCGGTAGAAATCCCGGTCGATGCGGGCGAGTTCCGGCTCCTGGACCGGAAGGTGGTGCGCTATCTTCAGAAATTGACGGAGCACACCCGCTATCTTCGGGGCCTTTCGGTGCTTCCAGGGTTCCGGCAAACCAGTGTTCGCATCCAGCGGGCGGAGCGTCAGCAAGGCCAGACCAACTACAACTTCAAACGTTCGTTACTGGTCGCGATTGACGGCATGATGTCGTTTTCCATTGTGCCGCTACGGCTTGCGACCTTCCTGGGCGTCATTATGACCGGTTCGAGCTTTGCGCTGACCCTGACGTATGCTGTTTGGCGCCTGCGCAATCCAAGTCTCGGTCCTCCGGGTTGGCCGCCGATTATTATCAGCATTCTTTTATTCGGCGGTATTCAGCTGCTCGTTCTTGGAATTCTTGGCGAGTATGTAGCCCGTATCTTCATCGAGGTTCAGAACCGCCCGGTGTACTGGGTGGATTATGAACTAGGGTTGGCCGACACCGAAGCTGACCGGGAGCGCCGTTCCGCAACGCGACCCACGCGATGATTACCACGGGCCGCTAGCCTAGCTGGGACGAGGCGCCGCAGGTAAAAGAGCCTCGTTTTTTGGGGAGCAATATGCCGTTTTCGCCGAGAGCCCCAAATCGACTCCGGCAAACGGAACGGCATAACACGGCGACTGTGTGCGCTGCCCCTTTTGCTATCATCGTTCAAAGGTTTGTTACCCGATTGATGACTCTAAACGCCGATAACTGGGATCAACACTGGACAGAGTTTCCTAGCACCTCCACCATCGCAGCGGGCGTCCTATGGCGCCGCCGTGTGATCGAGAAGCTGCTCGGCGTTTCACCACCTGGTGGAGGCGCCCGCGTGCTGGAGATCGGTTGCGGGACGGGCTCCTTCGCGGAGTTATTCGTCGCCAAGTATCCCGAGGCCGCATTCCTGGGCCTGGACTCTAGCGCCATCGGGGTACGCGAGGCACGGCGCAAAGTGCCTACGGCGGTCTTCCGCCAGCGCGATCTTCTGCTTCCGCAGTCCCGGGAGGACGATCTTGAGTTCGGCGCAACCCATGCCGTGTGCTCGGAAGTGTGCGAACACGTGGACGATCCGGCCGCACTACTGCGGAACTCCATGGACTACATGGCGCCTGGTTGCCGGCTCGTCGTCACCGTTCCAGGCGGGCCAATCAGCGAGTATTACAAATACCTCGGACACCGCCGCCACTATAACGCCGCAAGCCTTCGGGAGTTGCTGCAAAGAGCAGGGTACGAGGTGGAGTTCACCAGCGGTATAGGATTTCCGTTTTTCAATATCTACATTGGGGCGCTGGTATTACGGGGAAAGGGGGCCATTGAGCAGCTTTCTGGCGAGCCCAGCCGCACTACCCGGCTAGTGAGCAAGATATTCGACAGGCTATTCTATTTAAATTCGATGCACTCCGGATGGCAGATCGTGGGTGTCGGGCGAAAACCACAACACTAAGCTAGCCTCATTCCCAATCTTCCGGCAAACGGAACAACGTCATCCGGCTGCCGGGCGCTCGAACCGGAGCTATAGATGTGTTGTAGCGGGGGCTCTTCGCGCACGCGATCACGATTTTCCGGAGAAGCATGAATGCAAGAAACCCGCCGGCTCCGGCGCCCTGCAGTTCACAAGTATTCAGATTGAGAGAGCGGAACGCCAGCAAGGAGTAACAAATTATAACTTCAGGCGGTGGCTGGGAGTCGCCCTTGACGGCGTGTCGGGGTTTCGGTGGCGCCGCTGCGTCGTGCAGCCTCGCTGGCGGTCATGGCACTGGCCTATGCTTTACGGAGGGTTTTGAGCCCCACAAGTTTTTGGCCTGGCTGGCCAGGCTGCATCATCAGTATTTTGTTATTCGGCGGCATGCAACTGTTTGTACTGGGGCCGGAGAGTGTACTATTACAAATTTGGGCTTTTCTGATACTGAGGTTCGGCGCGAGCGCCGTCGGAAGGCGTCAGGCGAGGCCGAGGTCAAGGTGAAATGAAATCAAACAACGCCCCTGAATTTGACCATCTTGCTTCATCGTACGATGTCCTCCTAAAGGACCCTATTTGCGACCGTTTCGCCGGAAATCGCAGCTTCTATCACGACCGGAAACTGCTGTTGATTCGCGCGTTCTTCAAGGCTAGATCCCAGCCGACCCAAGACCTCTCATGGGTGGATGTCGGGTGCGGCAAGGGAGACCTTCTGCAAAGGGGCCGGGGGCATTTCGGGACCGCTATGGGCTGCGACGTGTCGGAGGAAATGATTAAGGAATGCAAAGACCTGGACGTGCGGCTCCAGCCAAATCCTGGCGCGCTGCCCTTCGCGGAATCGAGCGTTGATTTTGCAACGGCCGTTTGCGTCTACCACCACGTTGCGCCTGCCGGCCGCGCAGCGCTGACCGCGGAGGCATGCCGTATCCTCAAACCCGGCGGAGTATTCGCCATCATCGAGCACAACCCCTGGAATCCCGCGACCCGAATCATCGTGGGTCGCAGCCCTATCGATGTGGATGCGATTCTCCTGCCGCCTCCTGAGGCGACAGCGCTCATGGAAAATGCTGCGATGCGAGTGGTGCATCGCGAGTTCTTCCTCTACTTGCCCGAAGGGGCCTACTACAAGCTGCCATGGCTTGAGTCCCTGGGAAAGAACATCTGTCTGGGCGGGCAATACGCCGTTTTCGCCGAAAAGCCTCAAAGCTCCCGGTAGTGTCTTAGCATTCGGGCAAAACCGTCATGCTAGACTAAAAAGCTGACATAGTTGGTATGTGTGTCAGCAGACCCGGACGGGCGCAGTGCGGTGGTCGGTGTCAGGCCTAAAAAGCACGCCGTCAGCCCAAGGCCTCGGATTTGATAACCGCATTGTGCATGCCAGAGCTCTGAATTTCCGGTTAACTATGTTCGCTTTTGCCCTCACCATTGCCATCTTTGCTTATTGGAGCATCCTCGGATTCAGCCTGATATCGGGACTCAACAGCCGAAGGAATCTCCTCCGTAATGCGCTCCTCAGCCCGGCCGTGGGCTCCGCTGTGACGGTTCTTGCCGTCCTGTGGGTAAGCGTTGCCGGATTTCCGCTCAAGCGCGCCAGTCTTGCACTAACGATCGTTTTATTCGTAGGCGCAATCGTCTGGTTGGCGCGTTTGCGGCCAATTGTGCCGATCAAGCGGCTCGTACCGTTTCTAGTTGTTCTCCTTGTCGGGGCCCTACTGACTGGATATCCCTTGTTGCGGTTCGGCTTCGACTGGGTCAGTTTCGGCAACGACGACATGGCCAATTACACCTTGGGCGGTACGTACTTCAGCAATTATGCGTTTTTTCCCGTGCCTCCCGCCGAAAGGATCATCGAGGACCGTGACTGGAGCGCCTTCCTCTGGTATTACCTCGTGAATCGTGCGGAGCGTCCCGGCGTAGAGCTTGCTAACGGCTGGATCGCCAGTACTACTTCTCTGAGCAGTCACCAGACGTACATGCCATTAATATTGGCGCTCCACCTGGCGCTGATCAGCACCACCGGCGCCTTGCTGTTGCAGTCCCGAAAGTACCGGCTAATCGCGTTGGTGGCTTGTATTTGGCTGGCGTGTTCCTCCCTAAACTCGCTCGGAACGCTCTACCAGCTTATAGCGCAGGTCTTCGGTCTGGTCTTGCTTGCAGGGGCCTGTCTTGTGGTCTGCGCAAGATTTGCGCCGGTGAGCCGCCGATTGGCTATTGGTCGCATCGCTCTCGCTGCGATCCTTTCTGCAGCCCTGCTGGTCGTTTACCCCGAGCTGCTTCCGTTTCTCCTCGCGACAGCTTTCCTCTACCACTCTGTGTTGCTGATTCGAAAACGGGAGCCATGGAAGCCCCTTCTCCAATTCACAGCGTATGTCGCCCTCGGTGCGGTCGTGATGGTAAACGTCGTCGCCATCGGCATCATCACTGACGTCGCTTTCCGAATTGCTAGCTCCATCCATGCGGGTCCCGCAATAGGCATGCTCTTTCCTTTCTATCTGCTCCCGAGCGGTCTGGCTCATTTGTGGGGTTTTTATCCAATCGGCCAAGATCTCTCCGCCGGGCATTTCTTAGGTCTGGGTATTGTTATGGGAGCGATCCTGCTCCTTGGAACTTGCATAGGAGCAATCTGGCAAGCTTGGCGGGGTCAAGTGGTCGCGATCATGTGCCTGATCATGGTAGCAGTTGGGATGCGCGCCTTCGCAGTGCGTGCGGACTTCGCCCTATATAAGCTTGCGATGTATGTGCAGCCATTTCTGCTCGGCACCGCGGTCCTCAGTTGGTCTCGAGTCATTGCCTGGGGCGAAAAGGCGTGGATCTCCCCCCGGTTGCGGCAGGTTGTTCTTCTCGGACCGCTGGCGATCATCATTGGTGCCGGATTGACAGCACAGGCATACTACACGCAACGGAGTCTAGGTGGCGTTGGTGGAGGCTTCGTCGAGATACCGGGGGCTTCCAGTTCTCATTTGATTTCACAGCTCATCGCCGTGTCCAACGAGCCGAGACCCCAGGCGATAGTCTCAGACACGAACAACGTCGTGCTGGCGAAGCTCCAAGGTAATTACATGATGCCCACGCCCATGTTCGTAACCGCCTCGGATTTTTTGCGTAATCTTGTACAGTCTGACGCGTTCAGCACCCCTTGGGGAAAGTTTCTAAACTGGATGATGCCGGGTTTTTCGGCGAAGGTGAGATACATATACCAGGAACGGTCCAAGCGGTTTCGGCACGTCCAGTTCGATACCCATGGCGCTCTCCCCTCCCCGGATGGCTTCGAGGTCTGCATTGACACCTATGATTCGAAGCTTACGCACGCCACCCTTCTACAGAGCCTGGGGCAGGGCATCATGAACCGGCGCAGCAGCCCGGAGACCCACGGCTCCATTTTCCGCACGTCGAATCTCGCTCAGGCCCGCAATCAGCTGTTTTTTGTCGACTCGGACTTCGGAGTATCGTATTACACCAGCACGGAAAATCGTTTCTCCGGTCGAGTCTCCATGTTTCAGGCGGAGAAGGACTATTTCTACCCCAAATCCAGTATGACTTCTATCGGAAGAGATACCCTGTTTCGGGTTATCAATCCCGCACCCAAGGTCCGCCTTGTGTTTGAGTACAGCGCCTCTCTCAATGCGGACCACAAGAACCGAATCCCGCCAATCAGCGTGGTTGGAACGGAGAGGCGCTTCCTTGCCGTCGAGGGTCGCGGCTCGGCGCGGCTTTTCTCCCCGGTCGTTCAGCCCCAGGCGGTGGGCGGGGGCTCGTATCTTCTCCTTGACATGGGCACGCCGGGTTTCCGTTTCCCCCCTCACCGGACCGGTCTGATGGCGCTTTACGGAGTAGATATTTCGCTGGACTCTCGTGTCATTACTGGCTTTGGCCGCGATGTTTCCGTGCTTTCGGAGCAGGAATACGAGGAGCTCGCCGCCCCAACCCACGTCGGGAGCTTTCCGGCGGATCTGATGAACAAGGACCTGGAGTACAGCGGGATTTACGAGGACGGTTGGGTGGGCGAGTCGAGCTACCTCGTTCTGCGGCAAGCGACGGAGCAACCGCCATTGGTTGTGCGGGTGACAGTTCCGTTAGTTGAGGGTAAGCCGGCTTCGTCACAGCTCATTGTCCGCGTGGACGATTCCGAAGTAGTCCGCAAAAGCCTCCAGCCCGGTGATTCCGAGGTCACGATTCAAGGCGTAAGCGCCGGCAAACATCGAATCGAACTGGTGTTCGACAAAGCGACGCCCCTGCCCAGTCCCGATGGTCGTCCTGCCTCCGCGAAGCTTCGGTTTGTTGGCTTCCAGGGCTCTCCAGTAAAGGCTCCGAATATCGCAGCTGCATCCGGTACAAATCCGGGAATTCAAGTGTCCCCTGGAAGCCCTCACTGAAAGTTCTCGATATAATGGCTCGACCACAGGTGGGTGGATGCACGTTGTAATACTCATGCCACTCCGCGACGACTGGACGTCGGCTTCGGAACTGATTAGCCAGCTCGATAAAGCGCTAACGGGACATCCAGCTTCCTTTGAAATTCTATTGGTCGACGATGGGTCGGTCGAAAAGGGCGACCCAGCCGCATTCAGTGGCCCTTACTGGGCGGTAGGCCGTATACGAGTTCTACGATTGCGGCGTAATCTGGGCCACCAGCGCGCGATTGCCGTCGGCTTGGCTTACCTCGAAGGAAACGTTCCTTGTGATGCCGTGCTGGTAATGGATTCAGATGGGGAAGACACACCGGACGGGGTCTTGCAGCTTCTTCGCGCATTCACGGAGAACCAAGGCGCGAAAGTGGTGTTTGCGGAACGCAGCCGGCGCTCGGAGTCTCTTTCGTTCCGATGCTTCTATAAATGTTACAAGGTTACTCACCGCTGCCTTACGGGCGTTAGTGTTCGGGTGGGAAATTTTAGTATTCTGCCGGCCGCCTCTCTAGGTACGTTGGTCGTAGTATCCGAAACCTGGAATCACTACGCGGCCGCCGTCTTTCGATCCAAGCTGCCGTTTACCATGGTCCCGATTCCGCGTGGGCATCGGATCGCCGGCGCTTCGCAAATGAACTTCGTGGGTTTGGTTAGCCACGGTCTAAGTGCTATATCGGTTTTCGGCGATGTGGTCGGAGTCCGGCTATTAATTACCTCCATTGCCGCGTCGATCGTCGCCGGTATCGGCATCCTGATCGTAGTCGGGGAGCGCTTTTTTACGGACCGTGCCATTCCGGGCTGGGCTACCTCTGCAGCGGGCGCGCTCGCCATCATGATAATTCAGCTCATTTCGATCGCTGCCAGCTTCACCTTCTTTGTGCTTTCGAGCAGGACCAACTTTGGCTTCATTCCTTGCCGGGACTATTCGCTTTTTGTCGCTGGAACCACAGACTTCTACCCACATGACTGAGCTGAAGTACGCCGGTTGTGAATTGGGCCTGTTTGCAGGAGCACGCAATTGGAAATCATATTGGTCGCGGGAAATGGCTCCATTTATAGCCGGCGACGTCCTGGAAGTTGGAGCCGGAATCGGCTCCAATACTGCATTTATCAGTCTGGGGGACTGGGTGTGCCTCGAACCGGATCCGGACCTGGCAGGCCAGAAAACTGACGCGCGAAACCGGACGTTCGTGTGAAATTATTAGGGGCACGCTTGGGACTCTGGACGGCCGGCGGCTGTTCGACACAATTATCTATATCGACGTCCTGGAGCATATCGAAGACGATCGTGAGGAACTGAAGCTCGCGTCGGCTCGTCTCCGGACGAATGGCCGGCTTATCGTGCTAGCACCCGCCCACCAGTGCATGTTTACCGCCTTCGACACGGCTCTCGGACACTTCCGTCGTTACAGCCGCCCGGCCCTGCAAGAGATCTCTCCGGCAGGACTGCGGCTGGAGCTCATACGCTATCTGGATTGCGCCGGCCTAAGCACTTCGGCTGCGAATTTGCTGCTACGGCAACCGATGCCGAGCGCTGCTCAAGTGCGGTTCTGGGACCAGTGGATTGTTCCCGTCTCACGCGTGCTCGATCCAGTTTTTTCGTACTCTCTTGGCAAATCGATCCTGGCTGTTTGGGGCAAACTTGGGTAGGTGACGTCATGCACGTGTAGCCGCAACTCGTTCACCGTGCTAATTTCAAGCGGAACCAGAAAGCAAGTAGCTAACTCCAGGGCGCAGCCTGAATCTGAAACACCCGAAAATTGAGGATCCGAGGATCGTTCGCGGTCCGCTTGCCCCCGCCATCCACGTGCAGCCGGATTTGCCCCCCACCGGCTTCCACGGGAACGACCAACTTCACGGCGCCACGTTTCTCCACCGGCACGGATGCGACCTGTTTTCCGGATGCATTCAGCGCTTTCAATAGAAAACGCCCCCCCACTCCAGGGCCTGGTTCGGCCAACAGTGAGATCGCCATATCGCCGGATTTCGCGGCTGTGATCAGGACTTGAGCGTCATTATCTACCCAGCGGAAGGTTTCGTTTTTAAACGTCTCGATGGCTCCCCAACCCGTGCCCAATTCCAATCCCGCTCCCCGGACGATGTCAGACGACTCGGAGGCATTGGGCGAGGCGACTGGCCCGAAGCCGATCGATTGCAAGCGCGCTGCAACATTGCGGCCATCGCCTCCTGGTAGCTGCTGCAACGGGCTGAATTCTACCGTAATGGAGTGTTTTCCGGCGGCCGTTTTGGCGGGCACGGAAAGCTGAAACGCGCCCACCGGCAAATCCCGGCGCGCGACTTCCTGACCATCCAGACTGACGACCATGCTTGTGTGGAAGCCGGCGTCGGCAATCTGTGGAACCTCGCCGCGAATCGACAGTGCCCTTTCGCCGCCGGGTTGCCTGAGATCCAACGATCCCTTAGCGCCAACCCAACCGTCTGCATAGATCCCGGACAGGGCCAAGCCTGGATTGCTCAGATCGGCCGGAAACCGGCTCACCTGAGAGGGAAGCTCCGCGCCAGTCCTTGCGCCGCACGCTGAAAAGAGCATGACGATCGCGGCAGAGAGTGACGCCATGTACTTGGTATTATTACAGGTCAGGATTGACATCTTTAGGTTGTAGAAGCAGGAATAGTTAATTATAGTCCACTGCCTATGGTGCTCCGCGTCATTGCCCTAACAGTCCAACAGTTGCTAGCTCATACGAGAATGTTACGATCCAATTGTGGATATGGTGGTGGTCACGCGGGCTGCGGATGCCCACTTGTTGCGCCTTTTCCTTGCCAGCCGTGAATGCTTCTGGGAGGGCGGCGACCGGCTGGTACTCTTTACGTGCCGCGCCGACAGCTACCTTTGGGAAGACATACGCCTGCCTGCGGCAACGCGGCTGGTTTACCGGGAGGACTTTCCCGAATTGGGCGAGGACGATTTCCGCAATCAGTTATACCTTAAACTCACGGCACACCGGTTCGTGGAAACGGAAAACTACGTCCTAATGGACTCGGATTTCTTGTTTGTTGCGCCATGTCCGGAGAGTTCGTTTTTTCACGAAAGCAAGCCGGTCTGGTTTCGGCGTGCGTGGAACGAGGGTAGCGTCCGCTGGCGAGAAGGTTCTGAAGCATTTGTTGGTGCATCGATCGACCACCTATATATGACAGAAGAGCCTCAGTATGTTTTCTCCAGGGCGATTGCCGCTGAACTTTGCCGGCGGTACGATCCGCGCCGGATTGTGGAAATGGAAGGTGTCAGCGAATTTGTTGTTTACGGATGGTTCGCAAACCGTTTTTTCCCGGACTCCTATCGTTGGGTAGACCTTCAGGATGGCGGCATCACTCCAGTTGGGCGGTCGGTGAACCAGATACCGCCTTCGTATTGTGAGCTCGACCCAACGACCTCGCTCGACGATTTTCCAAGGGCTCGGTATGTCGCGTTTTGGTCGCACTGGGATCTGGCGGAAACCAAGATGGTGGAGTTTCTGCTCGAAGCGCACCGCCGCTATCCCGACCGGCCCCTGCATTTTCCGGAACTGTCGCGGATATACCCCCTGATTCATTTGCCTGCAACGCCGCAAACCCTCTACTCCAATATTCGGGGACTCTATTCTGACGGATGGGTGAAGGATGAGGTGTGGTTCGCGGTCGCCGGGGCGGGGCCGGTCCGCCAGGCTCGAATTTACTTTGATGTTCCGCGAGGCCCTGCAACCGGTACCTGGCAGCTTAGCTGTGGTTCACAAAAGGGATTCCGGTTAGATGCAGGGCTTGCTGAATTAACGATCCCGCTGGATACGGAAAGCGCCCGGCACTCGATCCTGTTGAGATTTGATTCCATTGAAGGCGGCGGCGAAACAGATGCCACAGGCCGAGGTCTGCGTGCGCGGCTGCTTAACGTGAGTCTTGACGACCAAGCGATCGGCATTCTTGGTCACCGTGTTGCCGTCACCAGCGATGAAGCTACGTTGGAGCATAAGAAACTCACGGAGACTATAGAAGATTTGCTCTTGCAACTAGGAGAGGCTGTCGCGAGCGGGAAAGAGCAAAGGAACCGCAACGAGTTGCTGGAGAGGGCGGCGCAGGAGCGGCTGGAGCAGTTGGAGGAGAAGGACCGTGTCTTAGGCGAGATGCGCAGCCAGTTGGAGGCGTCGGTAGCAAGCGGAGAGGAGCAGAGGAAGCGTAGCGAGTTGCTGGAGAAGGCGGCGCAGGAGCGGTTGGAGCAGTTGCAGGAAAAGGACCTGGTATTAGATGAGCTGCGGGGCCAATTGGAAGCCTCGGTAGCGAGCGGCGAGTTGCTGGAGAGGGCGGCGCA
>Ga0326727_10006350_pt1 | contig 32544 bp, 33 predicted proteins | sample MB2enrmetagenome_FD_207643 | JGI IMG/M metagenome (GOLD analysis project Ga0326727, IMG submission 207643) | Lab enriched peat soil microbial communities from McLean, Ithaca, NY, United States - MB29MY | ecosystem: Environmental > Terrestrial > Soil > Wetlands > Peat | place: USA: New York...
AACTGCGCCGCCAGGGAACCCGAATATGACCTCTACCCCCTCTTTTTTCAAACACTCGAAAAATATCTGTGCGCCCTTCATTTTCATAAAAGCCCTTGATTCGACTGCTCTGCATTTGCGGTGTAATAGTCTCACGCATGAGGGAAAATCAGCCCGAAAAGAGCCGCTCTTTCATGCGGCACCGTACAGTGAAATAAAAATACTAACAGCAAGCGAGCTAAAGTGTCAATAGGATTACGGAATCGAGCTGTATCGCAATTCGATTCGAACGATAATGTCCATCCGGAAAACGAGTACATCAAAAATTTTTCACGCGAAGCCGCGTTTTTGACGTCGAAGAACGCGAAGAAAGAGAAGGAGGAGAACAGCGGTAGCAAGCAGGGAGACGGCTTTCTTTGTGATTTGGCTCCTCGCGGTCCCGAGGTACTCATATTCCAGATGGGCCGGGGAAAAGGGTATTCAGCCCTGGCCTTCAGCAAGTGTTCGACAATGTTATGCTTTTACCAAACCATTGCCAGGAGCGGATTTGCCGATTATGCGCTCTTTCTTGCGAGCTAATGGGAGATATTATTCTATTTTCGGCGATAATGGGGTTATGAACGGAAATCTGCTCCTTTTCCCTGGAATCCGACCATTTTCATTTTATCTGCCTCTTTGACGGCAGGCCATTTTTTTATGTATGTATCAATCGTGCAGGGGCTAAAATTCCTTCCTTTAAAGAATACCTAAAACATACAAAAAAGGGTAATATTATGGAGAATCTGGAGGCTTACCCCGTATCCTCCTACGGTGAGGGAGACTATCATCCAGGGTCGCAAAAGCAAACAACTATGGCGGGACAAATGGCTCTAAACCTTACGCCGAATGCACAGATTGTTTTAAAGAAGCGTTATTTGATCAAGGACGACAACGGCCAGCCGACCGAAAGTGTGGAAGAGCTATTCCGGAGAGTGGCGCTGGCTATAGCACAGCCCGACGCCGGATATGAAGGGCCGGATAAAGTCCAGGAAACGGCGCGCAAGTTCTACAGTCTGATGACTTCCCTGGATTTTATGCCTAATTCTCCAACCCTCATGAACGCCGGACGGCAGCTTGGGCAGCTCTCCGCCTGCTTCGTGCTTCCAGTCGAAGACTCCATAGACAGCATTTTCGAAGCGATAAAACATGCTGCAATGATCCACAAAAGCGGGGGCGGGACGGGGTTTTCTTTTTCGAGAATCCGCCCTGAAAGCGATAAGGTACTCTCCACCCAGGGCGTTGCGAGCGGCCCGGTTTCATTCATGTCGGTTTTTGACGTGGCGACCGAGACCATAAAACAGGGTGGGACCCGCCGGGGCGCAAACATGGGAATTCTGCGGGTGGATCATCCCGATATCCTGAAATTCATAACCTGCAAGACCGACAACGAACGGATGACGAATTTCAACATCTCGGTTGCGGTGACCGATGATTTCATGCGTGCGGTCGAAACCGGGTCGGATTACGCTCTGCTCAACCCCCGCTCGGGCATGGAAATCGAAAAGCTGTCCGCGCGCGATGTTTTCGATAAGATAGTCAAGTCAGCCTGGAAAAACGGCGAACCGGGCGTCATCTTCATAGATGCCATGAACCGGGACAATCCCACGCCTCAGATCGGCCGGATCGAAAGCACAAATCCCTGTGGCGAACAGCCCCTGCTTCCATATGAGTCCTGCAATCTCGGCTCGATAAATCTCGCCAACATGTACGCCGAAGGCAATATTGACTACGAGCATCTCAAGGCCGTGGTCTGGGAAGCGGTTCATTTTCTGGATAACGTCATCGAGGCCAACAAGTACCCCCTTCCTAAAATCGAGGAACTGACGAGAGCTAACCGCAAGATCGGGCTTGGCGTTATGGGATTTGCCGACCTGCTTATCGCTCTGGGCATCCCCTACAATTCCGAGGAGGCGGTCGAGGCGGCCGAAGAGCTGATGGGCTTTATTCAGAAGGAATCCAAAGCCGCATCCGCTTACCTTGGGGAGACAAGAGCCAATTTCTCGAACTATCCCGGTTCCATTTATGACTCATCCAATAGTCCTTTCATGAGGCATGCTACCACGACGACGATTGCGCCCACCGGGACGATCAGCATCATCGCCGGGTGCTCGAGCGGGATCGAGCCGATTTTTGCGATCAGCTTCGTGCGCAAGGTGCTCGACGGCGAAGAACTGCTCGAAGCACATCCGCTATTCCGAAAAGTAGCGCTGGAACGCGGCTTCTATTCAGAAGCGCTTATGAAGCGGATAGCCGAAAAGGGGAGCATCAAGGATTTTGCCGAAATTCCCGAGGATGTCCGGCGCGTTTTCGTAGTGTCCCACGACGTTGATCCGTCCTGGCATATCCGTATCCAGGCGGCATTCCAGAAGCAGACCGACAACGCTGTGAGCAAGACTATCAACTTCCCGCTCTCCGCCACCCCCGAAGACGTCAGCCAAGCCTATATTTCAGCATTCAATCTTGGCTGTAAGGGACTGACGATCTACCGGGACGGAAGCCGTGACGTGCAGGTGCTCAATATCCAGCGCAAGACCCAGTATCCTCAGGTCGAGCCCCGTCCGCGTCCGGATATCACCCAGGGCATTACGGAGCGCGTAAATACCGGCTGCGGGAAGCTCTACGTGACCATCAACTCGGACGAGTACGGTTTTTGCGAAGTTTTCGCTCAAATGGGCAAGGCTGGCGGCTGCGCCTACTCGCAGATCGAGGCGACCAGTAGACTCATATCTCTTGCCCTGCGCTCCGGAGTAAAACTTGAGTCGGTAATAAAGCAACTGGTGGGTATCCGGTGCCCGTCGCCGACCTGGAGAAACGGCGAGCAGGTCGTTTCCTGCTCTGATGGCATAGCCAAAGTTCTCAACCAACACGCCAACGCCAATATTTGCGCGAGGTTAGCCGACGAGATGGGCGCATGCCCGGACTGCGGAAGCGCTGTAGAACACGAGAGCGGATGCATCGTCTGCCGCTCGTGCGGGTTTTCGAGGTGTAGTTAGGGATTTTTTGCGCGGAACCTTTCGGTTGGCTGATCTCATCAGGTTTTACTTTGGAACGGCACGACTGGTCACTATCTCCCAAAGAAGCCATAGCCCTTCAGAAGAGGCTGGCCGCCGAGGTACGGATACAGCCTCTTGCTACCAGGTTGAAGATCATCGGGGCAGCCGATATATCCTATTGCAGGCATACCGGGCGCCTCATTGCCGTCATTCTTTCATTCAAGTGGCCCAGCCTCGATCTGATCGAGTCTGTCCATCATATCTGCAAGGCCGCTTTCCCTTATGTGCCGGGACTGCTCTCATTTCGAGAGGTTCCGCCCCTTATTGAAGCATACCGGAAAATCGCGCAAAAACCCGATGTCCTGCTCTGTGACGGGCAGGGGATTGCGCATCCCAGAAAGCTGGGATTTGCCGCCCATCTAGGACTGTGCCTTGGAATACCCACCGTCGGTTGCGCCAAGAGCAGGCTCTGTGGAGACCACGAGCGCCTGACCCTGAAAAAAGGCCGAAGCGTTCCGCTCCTGCTCGACGGAGAGCAGGTCGGACTTGTCTTTTGCTCCAGAGACGGCGTGAAGCCGATCTATATCTCGCCGGGGCACCTCTCGGACATTGCATCCTCAAAGAGGCTCGTATCGCGCTGCCTTCGAACTTACCGGATACCCGAACCGCTCAGGCTTGCCCACATCGATGCGAACCGTGTCAGGCAAAAGTTGGATATCGGATAGCGAAGATCGTATTACGCTTTTGGTGCCGGTTCTCAGTCAATTTTCCTTGACCGCAGGCTTCGGACAATCTAAAGGCAATAAGGATTGTTTTCCGGCAAGATTGCGAGGATAAAGGTAGCGGCGCCGGCGAGCATCCTGCGCAACAGACACGCACTGGCAATCGACCTTATTCTGGAATCCGGGGCATGAAAGATCATTCTGCCCCATGTCCGGATGTCAGAGCTTTTTACGGAGGAAGAAATGACAGGTTCGGCCGATACCATTCAATCTTACAGGGAAATGCTGAAACTGGATCCCAGGTCGCGGGTGTTTACACTTCTGGCGGAAGAATTGTGTGCCGCCGGCCAATGGGAGGAGGCAGCGGCGGTCTGCAAGAAAGGCCTCCATTTCCATCCCGATCACCTGAGATCGCGGGTGCTGCTCGGATGGGCCTTAATTGAAATGGGCGAGGTCGATAAATCCGAACGGAATCTGCTGAAGGCAGTCGAGGATATACGGCAAAACACAATAGTTTTCAAACTGCTTTCGGAGCTTGCCGCATTTTCCGGCAATGCCCGGAGCGCCGGCGAATATGACAGAATATACCAGGCGTTTCAGACCTCGGGGGCAGTCTCTCCGCACCTTGATCCAGACCACATCGAGCCTGTCGGTCCGGCTAAAAAAGAAGCCTCGGAGTGGGATATTTTCAAAGCCGAGGCAATTGAAGAGCTACATGGACCGGAGGTGAACACATTTTGCCCGGAAATTGCGGCTGAACCTACGCTGGAGATAGCGCCCCAGCCGAAAATCGACCTTAGTGAGATTCTGTCGCATCTGGTCGAAAGGCTCGATGAGCGTTTTGCCGAAAAAACACAGCCTGCCGCCTTTCTGTCTGAGGACGACAAAAATATGCTCCGGCAAGTGATTCTTGCCGAGCTTCCGGCCGATTAGCACTGATAAAGGAAGTCGAATATCGGAAAGGCGAGTATATCTAGACATCCGGCGGGAGTTGGATAGCAGGATCTGCAAGGTTTTGTTTCCCCCCGCCTCCGGGACGGGGGGAAAGACCTGGGCGAAGTTCCAGGGCAAAGCTGGTATTGCGCCGGTGTATATGGCAGAAAGCCCGATCCGCTCTCATGAAGACTGTATGGTTATTTTTCTTGGCTTTGCGGCCTCCGCCTTGGGAAGTACCAGCTTGAGCACGCCGTCTTTCATCGATGCCTGAATTTTATCACGGTCGATATCGCTGGAGAGAGTAAACTGTCTGTAGTAATCCCCGGCCGTGTATTCCCTGAAGATCACCTTCCCCTTCTCATCCTGCATGGCGATCGTTCCCCGCATTGTGAGCTGGTCGGAGTCCAGGTCAATGTCGACGCTCTCGATCGGTACGCCCGGCATGTCGGCAACCAGTGTCAGCGCATTTTCCGATTCATATATGTCCACAGCCGGAACAAAGACCGGGACGTTACGGGTGCTTTCGCCGGTCGCCTGAACCTCTTGTTTCTCCTCGATCTGCAAATCCTTTTCGGTCATGGCATAACCTCCTGTTTCAACAGCAGCCTATTCGCTTTTGATTGTTATCTTGCGAGGCTTCACTTGCTCGGGCTTGGGCAGAACGAGTTTCAGCACGCCATTTTTACATTCGGCCCGCACAGCGTCCGCATTCACGTCCTCCGGCAGAGTGAGTGCCTTTCGGAAGCTCCCCCACTTGCGCTCCCTCCGATGGTAATTGACGTTCAGCGCCTCTTCCGGCTTGCGCTCACCGCTCAGCGTAAGGGTCCTGCCAACAACCGAGATGTCCAGATCTTCGGCTTTGATTCCAGGGATCTCAGCTTCCACGTAAATCGTGTTTTCGTCTTCGGTTACAAGAAGCGGTGGAAATACGCCCGAAGATGTCGGGTTGGAAACTCCTCCGGTGAAAACTGAAAGGAGCCTGTCCATTTGTCTGCGAGCTCTCTCAAAGTCTTCGATTGCGCCCGGGATTTCCGGCCATCGCCAGTTTGGGTACCTGAAGATTGCCATATTCAACCTCCTGTTGATTAATGGACGGTAATTGTTAGCAGCCACAAGGTAAGACTGCTAGTTAATGGTGTCAATATTCACCAAAAAACGCTCGCATAATTCTCCTCCGATAGTAGAATTCAGGATCGGATGCCGCAGGGCGCATGCCGGCGCCCCACTGGAGGGGCGACTTTGCCCGGTCTCCGGCATCTGACACCCAAGCGTATCTCTATCAAAGGAATTCAATGCGGGACGATCGATCACGCCAGCCTTTGCGAATCGCACTGGTATTCCCACCGGCCATGCCTCCAACAAGCCCGCCTCTCGGGATCGCGGCCCTCAAACCCTATCTGGAAACAAGATCCGCTGTTGAGGTGCGCAATTTCGATCTGAATCTCGCCTATTTCGAGCAGGCATTCCAATGGCTCGGTGATGGGCGTCTGCGGATGCGAATACAGAAAATGGATTACGAAACGACCGCTAAAAAGGCAGCGGAGGCAAGAAGTTTTTTTTGCGGCCAAGCGGGTACCCAAAGTTTTTTCGATCCGGCCTCATATAGCGAACACGCCGGCGTCTATTCCGGTTTTGGTTCGGTTCTCAACGGGCTTTTCGATAATTTTGCAAGAAAGATTATTCTCGGACTCCCGGCGCCGTCCCTGGTAACGAGGTTTTTTTCCGAACTGGTTAGGCCGCTCATAGAGTTCAGACCTGATCTCGTAGGGTTTTCCATTCTTTTCAGCCAGCAGATTTTTTTCGCCCTGGCCCTGGCAAAGCTGTGCAAAGGGAGCGGCGAGCCGCAGGACCCGGACGGCGCGCTTGCAAAATCGCCGCGCTCCTTTGGAGCGAAGATCGTCTTCGGCGGGGCGACCTTTTCGGTCATGCCCGATCCGGGGCGGCTTCTTGCCGGACCTGTCCCTGTCTATCAGGGAGGTGAACCGAGGGAAGTGGATACCGGCCGGCTTATCGACTATCTCATTGTCGGGGAGGGGGAGGCAGCGCTCGAATCAGTGGCGGGAGTTCTGGCCTCAGGCAGCGGCCAGGATGCATCCGGGCCGATTCCCTCCCAATACCGTATACCCGGCCTTCTTCATCTGGTTGACGGAAAGCTGGAGAGAAACCCTCCGGGCGCCCCGCTCGACCTGAACACCCTGCCTCTTCCCGACTTTTCCGATTTTCCCCTGGATAAATACCATTCGCCGCTTCCTGTCCTGCCCTATCTCGCCTCGCGCGGCTGTCCATGGAGACGCTGCGCGTTCTGCACTCATCAAAAAACCTATCTCGCCTACCGCGAGGAAGATGCGGCCAACACCTCAGAGAGGCTTTCCGCACTCCAGGAACAGTATGGCGTCGGGCACTTCTGCCTGGTTGACGAGATGGTCCACCCGCGCCGCATGGACCGTATTGCCGCCGATCTCATAGGTAAAAGCGTCCAGCTCTATTTTTCCGCTTACGCCAGGCCTTCGGGGTTTTCCAGCAGGCTGCTCCAAAAAGCGCACAGGGCAGGCCTTCGCCTGGTGATGTGGGGGTTTGAGTCGGCAAGCCAGCGCCTCCTAGATCTCATGTGCAAGGGGACAATCGCGCAAAAGATCCCGGCCATTCTCAACTCCGCCAGCGAAGCAGGCATATGGAACCTCCTGTTCGTGATTTTCGGCTTCCCGACCGAGACGAAAGCCGAGTGGCGGAATACCCTCGATTTTCTCGGGTCCATCCACGACTCGGTTCATGCCCTTTCCCGGTCCCGTTTCGTTCTCCTCGCAGGCTCTCAAGTCTTTTGCAACCCTCAGCGCTATGGGATCAAGAGGATAATCGACCGGCCTCAAAGAGATCCGGTTTCCATAGCTTACGACTACGAAGTGACGGAAGGGCTCACCCAGGAAGAGGTTGCGGTGATGTTTCAGGAGAGTTTGGCCCGACTATCGGGTCTGGGGCGCTCGCCATGGTTTGGTCAATTCAGGGAGCACATGCTCCTGTTTGCTTCAAGGCAGGACAATGAGAAAAGGACCTGACCGAGCTGTGTGGGGCCACAGGAGGCAGAGCAGCAGCCAGAGCTTGCCCCGGGCTCTGTCCGGGGATCTCAACAGCCCACCAGAGCCGGGGGTTTTTGCTCCAGGCAGACCCCTCAGCTCAACTCCTCGACACGGGGCGTGAAGGTTGCGAGGTCTCCAATGCCCAGGATGTTTTCATAGTCGGTGAGTTTGCGGATTGTTTCCTCGAAGCCGCTCTGGCCGGTGAAGTCGTTTTCTGCCTTCCGGAAGGCGGAACTCAGCTCGGCATAGGCTTTTGGAGGCGTTATCCGGTGAAGAAGGGGGAAAAGCGCCGTGTCTTCCCTGTCGGCGTGGGCCCGGTACATTCGGCTGAACTGATGAATGGCGCTTCCCATCGTGCGGCGTTTCTCCAGGTCCCTTGCCGAAAATTCGGTGTAAAGTCCCTTCAAAATCCCGATCAACTGCGACCCGGCGGCGTGCTGTTCCCGGAGCACCCCGACCAGGGCGCTCATCTTCCCGGCTGCGTCAAAAACCGGATAGATGAACTTTTCTTCCATCTGTTGATGATGATCCACTATGAACATGCGAATTATTTCGACGGTTCCCCCGATTATTTCGGGAGGAAGATCCATCCGCGCATCCATTCCGCCTCTGATTTCCTCAAGTATGGCGACTGCCCGGCAAAGCACGCCGTGCTGACGGGCTACAATCTCGATTGCGGTCTCGGTGTCTCCCTCTGGTTGGGCGGGTTTGGAGCACCCCGCCAAAACTCCTGCGCCTGTTGCTCCAGCCAGAGCTATGAAACTTCGGCGGGAAAGCGGCTTTCTTGAAAACATCGGTTCTCCTGGAAAGAGATGATAAGGTATGGCTCAGGGTAAGCAGACGGGCGCGGCAGGACCTTATTTTCATCGTCCGCGGACCTGGCGCCCGATTTCGGATACAATTGTCCGACTGACTTAATGGATTTGAACCCCTCTGTCAATATAGTTGATTTAAACCGGCCGCCGGTCGATAATGCCGGTGAACCATAGAACAGTGAACAGTAAATAGTGAACAGTGAACAGAAAGATTGCTCACTGCTCACTTCTTTTTTGTAGGCGGTGGACAATGGATGCCCAAAAGATTTCCGGCCTCAAAATTGCCGATTCGGAGCAATTCTCGGTTACCGGCAGAAGGTCGAGGACCGTGTGGATTATCGTTATTGCGGCGGCAGCAGTTGCCGTTTTGCTATATCTATTTCGCGCGGGCCTTCTAACTTCGGCCACCAACGTCCGGACGGCCGCAGCGGACTGGGTGTATCCTTCACAGGTGATTACCCAGTTCAATGCGAGCGGTTATGTCGTTGCCCAGCGAAAGGCATCAGTCGCATCCAAGGGAACAGGCCGGATCGTCTACCTCGCAGTCCAGGAAGGAAGCCGCGTCAAGGAAGGCGACGTTCTCGCAATGCTCGACAGTGACGATCTCAAAGCGGAAAAAGCGCAGTTTGAGGCGCAGCTCGTGGTGGCCAGGTTCGACCTGACACGCGCTGAGACCGAGCTTTTGACCGCTGAAGCCAATTTCAAGCGGCTCAAAGAACTCTTGGGACAAAAGGCCGCTTCACAGGCCGGGTTGGAAGACGCGCAGGACCGGTACCTGAAAGCAAAAGCAGCAATCGATTCGGCCAAGGCGAGCATCAAAGCTGCCGAAGCATCAATTCGCAAGGAGAGCGTCCTGATAGAATATACGGTCATTCGCGCTCCTTTCGACGGTGTGGTCCTGACAAAGGATGCCGACGTCGGCGAAGTCGTTGCCCCTTTTGGTTCCGCAACAAACGCCAAGGCAGCCGTAGTTTCGATGGCCGACCTTTCTTCTCTCATGGTACAGGCGGACGTTGGCGAATCGTTTTTGAGCAAGGTCCAGATCGACCAGCCGTGCGAAATTCAGTTGGACGCCATTCCGAATACCCGTTTTGCAGGCCGGGTGCACATGATAGTACCGACAGCCGACCGGATGCGCGGGACCGTGATGGTCAAAGTACGTTTTGAAGTGCTTGATCCGCGCATTCTTCCAGAGATGAGCGCCAAAGCCGCCTTTCTGTCACGCCCGCTTGGCGAGCAAGAAAACAAGCCCGTGTTGGGCGTACACCGCGATGCCCTCGTATCAAAGGGAGGCGGACAGGGACTTTTCCGAGTTGAAAAAGGAAAGGCCGAATGGGTACCCGTAAGTGATCCTAAATTTCTGGGCGACTATCTCATGGTCGAGTCCCTGGTAGAAAACGGCGATCGAATAATTATCAAGCCGTCCTCGGGCATAAAGTCCGGCGACAGGGTGGAGATTTCAGAATAGAGTTCGCAAGGCTCCGTCGAACGTGAAGAACAACTCGGATAAGTTCATAGTTATAGCGCAAGAGATCTACAAGAGCTATTCACGGGGTGGCCAGAAGGTACCTGTCCTGCACGGAATTGACCTGAGAGTCCGCGAAGGGGAGTTCCTCGCCCTCATGGGACCATCCGGTTCGGGCAAGACGACCCTTCTAAACCTCATTGCGGGACTGGACCGTCCTGACTCGGGCAGACTGGTCGTCGCCGGCGTCCCGATCTCCGAACTCGGAGAAACCGATCTCGCGCGGTGGAGGGCCATTCACGTCGGATTCGTATTCCAGTTCTACAATCTTTTGCCCGTCCTGAGCGCCCTGGAAAATGTCGAACTGCCGCTCCAACTACGTTCCCTCTCAAGAAAAGAGCGCAGGGAACACGCGGTGACCGCCCTTGAGCTTGTCGGCCTTGCCGGCCGGCTTCGACATCACCCCGGGCAGCTATCGGGAGGCGAGCAGCAGCGGGTCGCGATAGCCCGCGCTATAGTCACCGATCCTTCGCTTATCGTTGCCGACGAGCCGACCGGCGACCTGGACAAAAGTTCCGCCAGGGAAGTCCTCTCCATGCTTGAGCAGCTAAACACGGAGTCCGGAAAAACCATCATCATGGTAACCCACGATCCCAAAGCGGCTGAGAGCGCGGGGCGAATGTGCCATCTGGACAAGGGCGTGCTCAACGCAAACGCGTGCTGAGCAGACTCCAGGATTGAGCTTTTCCGGCATTCACTTGGAGCCGCCCGATGCAAATCACCTCACAGAGCGAAGAAATCGGTCTTCAGGCCCTACGGTTTTCACGTTAAAGTCTTCTGATTGTAACATGATCGTAACAATTACTCACTATACAAGTAAGGTTAGCAATAAGCAGATCCGTAAGGTATTCAACGGGATATTACTCAATTTGCCAAGGAGAGAAAATGAAGCTGACCGGGGTTTTGGGGTGTACATTGATTATCTTTCTTTCGTCTATGAGTCTGGCCCTGGCGGGCAGCATTCGGATGGACGGTTCGACAACAGTACTGCCGATCGCCCAGAAAGTAGCCGAAGCCTACATGAAAGAACACCCCGACGTTAACATTTCCGTTTCTGGCGGTGGGTCCGGAAACGGGATCAAGGGCATAATTGACGGGACAGTTGACATTGGCGACAGTTCCCGGTTCATCACCCAGGATGAAGTGAAACTTGCCGTCGACAAAGGCGGCTATCCGGTACCCTTTGCCATTGCTTATGACTGCATAGTGCCTATTGTCCATCCCAGTAATACTGTATCTAATCTTACCGTGGAGCAATTGAAGGCGATCTACAAGGGAGAAGTGACCAACTGGAAAGAGCTTGGCGGCCCGGACCTGAAGATAGTGGTGATTTCGCGGGACACCTCCTCGGGAACATATGAAGTTTGGGAAGAAAAAGTAATGAAAAAGGAGAGGGTATCGCCCGGCGCCATGCTGCAGGCTTCCAACGGAGCAATAGTGCAGGTCGTTTCATCCAACAAGTTCGCAATCGGCTATATTGGTTTGGGATACGTAAACCAGACCGTGAAGCCTATACCGGTTAACGGTATCACCGGAAACGAGGAAACCACCCTGAACGGCAGATACCCAATCTCCAGGCCGCTTTTCATGTTTACGAGGGGCTGGCCTACCGGTGACACTCTGAACTTCCTCAATTACGTGCTCCTTCCGCAAAAAGGCCAGAAAATGGTAAAGGAGGCGGGATTTGTTCCGCTCCATTAGCAAAACAGATTCGCAACCGGGGTTGGGAGAGCATATCGTCTCTCTCACCCCTGACTCAGGCCACGGCGGCCTGCTCGGGAGCCGAAAGAAAGATGTAACGATCCGGTTCATCCTGTTTGTTGCCGCCCTGGTTTCCATTCTTGTCCTCGCCGCGATCCTGGTCTTTCTCTTTATGGAGGGAATCCCGATACTGGGGAAAGTGTCCGTTTGGCGATTTCTCTTCGGCCATGAATGGTATCCCACTTCCGATCCGCCATCTTTCGGAGTATTCCCTCTCTTAATGGCTTCGGTGGCGGTGACAGTCGTCTCGACGTTCTTTTCGGCACCGCTCGGTATTATGACCGCTATTTACATGGCTGAACTTGCCTCTCCCAAAGTGCGCAACGTCATAAAGCCTGTCGTGGAACTCCTGGCCGCCCTGCCCTCGGTCGTGATCGGTTTTTTCGGAATGGTCGTCGTAGCTCCTTTTCTGCAGGATGTATTCGATTTACCTACAGGACTCAATCTCCTCAACGCCTCCATAATGCTCGCATTCATGTCTGTGCCGACCATCTGCACGATCTCCGAGGACGCGATTCAAAGCGTTCCCAAAGACCTCAAGGAAGGCTCTCTTGCGCTGGGGGCAACTCATTTGGATACAATCCTCAGGGTGATTCTGCCGGCCTCCCTGTCCGGAATCAGTACGGCTACCATTCTTGGCATCTCCAGGTCAATCGGGGAGACAATGGTGGTACTTATGGTTGCCGGAGGCGCGGCGCTGATCCCGACATCACTTTTCGACCCGGTGCGTCCGATTCCGGCAAGCATAGCGGCTGAGATGGCCGAAGCGCCCTTCAGGGGCGATCACTACCATGCGCTTTTCGCTCTCGGAGTGATTCTATTCCTGTTCACGATGGGTTTTAACCTGATTGCGGCTTACATCTCCGGCAAACATAAACAGATTGGGGCCGCCACTCTTTAAGCGGGCGGCCTGTGAGGAAGGCTTCTTTATTTGGAACAGACGGTTTTGGAAAAAGAGGTGAAAATCGCGGGTGACACGTCAGGCCTGAAGCTAGGGGGCAGGCGTTCGCCCTGGCGGATCTGGCGTCAGCGGATCGTATTCACCATGCTCCGCTCGGCTACGCTGGTCAATGGCTTGGCCCTGGCTATAATTGTTTCTTTTCTGGTTTTTAACGGATGGCGGGCCATCGGCTGGAGCTTTCTAACTGAACCCCCTTATAATTCCATGACCACGGGAGGCATCCTCCCGTGCATAGTCGGGACCTTGATCCTGAGCCTGGGCGCAATGGCGGTCGCGCTTCCCCTCGGGACCGCCTCGGCTGTCTACCTTCACGAATATGCAAGACCCGGAGTAATGGTCCGGATAATCAAATTCGGTGTAAGCAACCTGGCCGGGGTCCCGTCCATAGTATTCGGGCTTTTCGGACTGGCTTTCTTCGTAACCTGGCTCAAATTCGGAGTGAGCATCCTCTCGGGTGTCCTGACACTCGGTGTGCTGATTCTTCCAATTCTGATCGGGACAGCGGAAGAAGCCCTGGCCTCTGTTCCGGCTAGCTACCGGGAGGCATCGCTGGCCCTGGGGGCAAGCAGTTGGCAGACGGTTTCAAGGGTCGTCCTGCCTGCCGCACTCCCGGGCATTTTGACCGGCGCGATTCTCGGCGTCAGCCGGGCGGCCGGAGAAACCGCGGCGATCATGTTCACCGCCGCTGTCTATTTTATACCGCATCTTCCGAAATCGCCTTTCGATCCGGTAATGGCTCTGCCATACCATATTTATGTCCTGGCCACGGCGGGGACCCAAATCGACCTGACGCGCCCTATTCAATACGGAACGGCCCTGGTATTGATCTGCCTGGTGCTGGGGACGAATCTGGCTGCAATTTTATACCGGGCGAGGATCAAGCGCTCGTAGTCCAACACAAAACGTTTCCCGGGCGAATCGAAACAACCTACCCGAACCTGCCTGTAATGTAGTCTTCAGTCTGTTTTTTCAGAGGCCTTGTGAAGATGATCTCGGTGGCGTCCATCTCGATGAGAGAACCCATATAGAAAAAGGCGGTGTAGTCAGATACCCTTGCGGCCTGCTGCATGTTGTGGGTCACTATTACGATTGTGTATTCTTTCTTCAGCTCACCGATGAGTTCCTCTATCTTCTGAGCTGCAATGGGATCGAGGGCCGATGCAGGCTCGTCCATCAGCACCACGGCAGGCTCCACGGCCAGCGCTCTCGCTATGCAAAGCCGTTGCTGCTGCCCTCCGGAAAGGTCGAGCGCGGAGTCGAAAAGCCTGTCACGCACCTCGCCCCACAGGGCTGCCTGCTTCAGGCTCTCTTCCACACGTTCCGTAATGAAATCCCTGTCCTTCACGCCGTTTACGCGCAACCCATAGGCGACGTTGTCGAAAATAGTCTTCGGGAAGGGATTCGGCTTCTGGAAAACCATTCCGACCTTCCTCCTGAGCATTACAACATCTACATCCGGCGCGTATATATTCTGATTGTCCATGCATATTTCCCCCTCCAGCCTGCCTTTCTGGATGAGGTCGTTCATGCGGTTGAAGCATCTGAGAAAGGTGCTCTTTCCACAGCCGGACGGACCGATGAGGGCCGTTACGTGGTTCTTGTAAATGTCGAGAGTGATATCCTGCAACGCTTGGAAATCCCCGTAATAGAAATCCACGTGCTTTGCAGATATTTTGATTTCCTTAGTCATTGCATGCTCTCTTGAGTCCGGACAGGAACACGGAAAAGCCCTATCGGATCATCTACATATAAAATCCATATCGACGCTGGAGGTGCGCTGCATCCTTGTCCAACGGCGTCAACTCGGAATAACTTCCTTTTCTTCGGCAGCGGGGAGGGTGAAAAAAAAGGTGGACCCTGAAGACATACCGTCCCGGGGACTTTCAACCCAGATCGTACCTCCATGATTCCTTACTATATGCCGGCAAATTGCCAGCCCCAGCCCTGTGCTGCCCGCCTCTTTACCCCTATACCTTTCAACACGGAAGAATCGTTCGAATATCCTCTGCTGGTCTTGCTTCGGGATTCCAGGCCCGCTGTCGCTCACTCCTATTGTTACTTTGCCGCCCTGCGCACTGGAGTGAACTTCTATTTCCCCCCCTTGCGGACTGTACTTCAGGGCGTTTTCCAGCAAATTGCGAAAGACCTGAATGAGCTGGTCGAAATCGGTCTTCACCATTGGTCCATCCGGCGGAAGGCCGTTTTGAAGAGATATGCTCCTTTGCTCCGCAGAGGGAGTGCACGCCTTCCATGCCTCTATCAGCGCGTCCTCGGCCCTGACCGGCCTGATATCCGCATTGGTTTCATAGTCTTCCACTTTGGCAAGCTGGAGAAGGTCGTTCACTATTTTGATTATATGATTTGTGTTCTTGAAAATAACTTCGAGGCATGAATTGCGTACATCCGGGTCGCTCTCATCAGACATAAGAACTTCCGTATAACCTTTGATGGAAGTCAGCGGCGTGCGCAGCTCGTGGGAAGCGTTGGCGACAAAATCGCGCCGCACTTTTTCCAGTCTTTTCAGCTCGGAAATATCGTGCAAAGCGATGATCGCACCGTAGTCGTCTTTCGATTGCTCTAAACGGACTATGTGGACATGATAGAACCGATCGGCGCCGATTGCCACTTCGCTGTGATAGGAATGGATTTCGTTTGCCAGGACACGATTGCAGGCCGTCTGGAGTTCGGGACTTCGGATTACCTCGAGCGGCCTTCTTCCTTTGAGTTCAGGAATCCACGAAAGCATACCCTTTGCGGCGCGGTTCGCTGAATCGATCCTTCCTGCGGCATTCAGCAGCAGGATACCTTCCTCGATACCCTCAAGAATGCTCTCCAGTTGGAGTTTTTGCTGAGTGATCGTTTGTATGTAGGACTCTACACGCTCGGCGTTTTCTCTGATCGATTTCGCCAGCGGGTAAAAGTAATGGCCCGGGTGAAGCTGGGGCGAGATCTTGACCTGACCCTGGCCGATTGAATCGGCTGCGCTGGAAAGCAGGCTGACCGAACGGCTCGTGCTCACCATGAGGCCAAGGCTTATGAGCGCAAAGGCTACGAAACCGGTAAGTATTATGAGGTGTTCAACAGTAGCAGACTTGTCCAGTCCGTAAAATATGGCGGAAAGAGGAATGGCGACGCGCAGGACGCCGCCGGGAATTTTCCCCCTGCCTTCGACTCTTTGCGCAACATAGAGCAGGTCGGTGTTGAGTGTACCGCTGTACCGGAAGCTTATCCCTGTGGGCTGGTCGTATGCCTCGACGATTTCCGGGCGTCTCGCGTGGTTATCCAGGTTCGAGGTCTGATCGAAAGGCACGTCCGTGTCTGCGATAACCCGGCCTCCTTCGGCCACATAAGTCAGCCGGACCTTCAACGGGCCGGACAACCTGCACAGCCAGGTGTACAATTGCTCGGGATCTTGAAACTCCTTTTCCCGCGCCATCAGGTCTCTTATCAGGGATAGTTCCCTTGAGGCCTTGGCCTGGGTTTCCAACATAATTTCATTTTTGAGATAATTGTTGTAATAGAGCGACGGCAGGAGAAGGGCCAGGAAAAAAATCCCCCAGAGCAGCAGGAGGAGCCGAATTCTAAGTCTGAATTTCAGAGGCATATCAACCTTTAAACCGATATCCGACGCCCCGCACCGTCTCGATCCAGTCCGCGCAGGAAAGCAGCTTTTGTCTGAGCCGGCGTATATGGGTGTCCACTGTGCGGGCATAACCTTCAAAATGATATCCCCACACCCTGTCGAGAAGTTGCTCCCGGTTCAGCACCTTGCCTTGGCTGTTTGCCAGTTCCGTCAGCAGTTTGAACTCCGTGGCGGTAAGAACGATCTCCTCACCATTCAGGCGGACCCGATGCCCTTCGGAGTCAATTTCCAGCCCCTCTTGCTTGAACATCGCAGCGGGGTGATATTCCTGACCGGCACGGCGCAGGATCGCCCGCACCCGCAGAAGGAGTTCCCTTGGGCTGAAGGGTTTGACCACATAATCGTCAGCCCCCAGCTCGAGACCGATGATGCGGTCGATTTCCTCCCCCCGGGCGGTCACGATCAGCACCGGAACTGCGCCGGTCTTGGGATCTCGCTTCATCTCCTTGCAGACCTCGAAACCGTCGATCCCGGGGATCATCAGGTCCAGGATAACCAGATCGGGCGGATGCCTGCGAATCGAGTTGAGCGCTTCATAGCCGTTTTCCGTAACTGCAACTTCATATCCGGCCTTTTTCATCGTAATGGCCAGGAGCTGAGCTATGTCATGATCATCTTCCACAACCAGAATCTTTGACTGGTTCATGTCATCCTCGTTCCGGCTGCCCGGATAGGTTAGGAATATTACTAGACTTAAACCGTTTTAACAATGCGTAACAACAGGTAGAAAACTCATTAAATATGTTGCCCCTCATGTCTCACCGGTGAGCAGATCGGGCAGTTTTTCCACAAACGATCTGATCTCGTCCCGCACACGCCTGTAATGATTCAGGGCTTCTTCTTCCACTCGCTCCATCGATGCGAGCCTTGGCGGGTCATCGAAGGCAAAGTGCACGTGTTTTACCCGTGCAGGGAAAAAGGGGCATGTCTCCCGGGCATTTTCGCATAGCGTTATCACATAATCGAATTTGATTCCGGCAAAAGAATCGATATGTTTGGATTTATGACCGGAGATGTTCACCCCTTTTTCACCCATCACCTTTACAGCCCTGGGATCGACCTCATGAGGATCAATCCCGGCGGAAAAAGCCTCTATCAAATCCCCTTTCAAGTGTTTTGTCCACGCTTCCGCCATCTGGCTCCGGCAGGAATTTCCCGTGCAAAGATAAAGTATTTTCACAGTAGCGTCCTTAATTCTACCAGCGCGCCGCGGGTAAAACTTGCCTGTACCGTCCGGCCCGGCATCAGGGCGCACGGCTTTGAACCATTCAATACTACAAACACTTATTGTACCTGTTGTTACGATAATGTGACAGTTGTGTTACGGTTAATTATTTCAAAGCTCCAAAACCGCACACAGAACTCGCGGGGATACGATCTTTTTTCGTCTGGCTGGAGTAACCGGCGAGCCACCAAAGATGCGGGGGATCAATCCTTCCAGGATATGCACTCCGCCGGACAGATCGATATGGCTTCTTCGATGCAGTTCTTATCCGTGACTTCGAATATGATTACCCCGGCCTTATCGGTCCTGTCGTCCATTTCGAAGACGTCAGGGCAAAGCTCGGCGCAGGCCCCGCATCCGATACAGCATTCGTAATCGACATCTACCATCATTACTTATCCCTCCTGATGCGCCGCCGTTGAAGACGGTGCTACCTACCGTGAATGCGCCGCGGGAGGCGGCGGCGCCGTTGTTTCGGCCATCGTTATATACCATAGGCGCGTTCGCGCCGGGGGGGCGTTTATACGCCGCAAATTCCCCGGCCCGAACAACTCGGTATGATAACAAATTCCAGAGTCAACGGGAAAAAATACCGATAAATCCGGCATGTCCTCGGATGTCCCCGGATTTTCCGAATTGGCTTTATCTGGAGTAGAACTCGATCACCATCGGCATTTCACAGAGTACGGGAACCTCCGAGAGCTTGGGAACATAGAGAAGCTTTGCCGACATCTGTTCCCTGGAACGATCGAGATACGGGACCGTAACTCGGGCAACCATCTCCGCGGCTGCTTCTACAAAGGCAACAACTTTGAGGCTCTCTTCCTTTACCGAGACGATGTCGTGAGCTGTGAGCCGCTGTGATGGAATGTTCACTGGTTTTCCGTTAACCAGGATGTGACTGTGGGAAATGAAATGCTGGGCGGAATAGATTGTGCGGGCAAGTCCTGCTCTATAGACAATAGCGTCCAGTCGCGTTTCGAGCAATTGAATCAAAGAGTCCACAGGGTTTCCACGCCTGTGCATTGCCACCCTCACATAGTTGCGCATCTGTTTTTCTTCGATATTGTACTGTGCGCGAAGACGTTGTTTTTCCATAAGGTGGCGCTTGTAGTCCGATCCCTTGAGCCTGTCTTTTGTCCCGCCATGCTGTCCGGGTGGGTTCTTCCTGCGCTCCAGCGCCCTGGCGCCCTTGGGCGTAAGCGCAATGCCTAACTGGCGGGACAATCTGATCTTGGGTCCTCTCATATTCATGAAGCTCTTCGCCTCCTAATTTTCAATTTATTGAGCAGTCCGGAAACATCCCCGTTGTTTGCACAGGAGCCGTACCGGGTTGCCGGTCCGAAACCAAATAATATTAACCAATCTCTCCGGGCTTTGTAAGCCAACATGCTGAAATATCGTGTGATTAAGGCCTACTGTTTCCAGCCCGCCGTGTTCCGGTAGACGAACCAGGTTCTCCACTCGATTCAGCTCTCACCGGAATGTTAAAATATGCCGTGTTGATTGCAAAAAGGCGAGGTCGAGGTGGGCGGGTTGGTGCACTTTCAAATACTTTGTTACTAGTTTTGATGTTTTTCGATGATCCGTTAGAGACTAACCGACAGGAACTTTTCTTCACTTCCACTGTAAAGGGCGCTGGATAACCGTTTGTTACTGATTTTCTTCCGGCTGATTCGGTATGTTTTTCAGGAGCAGATTTTAGCTCCAGATCTTCTGAACTTTCCATAATAAAATTTTTCCCGGATTCATGTACATCATAGATAATCTGCGCGTTGACCGCCGGCCAAAAGACACAACCCGGGTCCGCTATTTGTCTTGCCCGGCATGAAGCCTGACTTTTTATAGTGATCAGACAAAAGCGCTTCCCGATGAACTGTTGGTCCTGCAGTTCGGGACTGCTTGGAGCTGCAGCCAAAAGGGATATTTTGCATCCATGAGACATGCTTGATAAAGCGGTTTTGGATCAAACAATCTTAAAAGCGCCCGGGAGCGGCTTTAACCGAAAGGAGACAATTCCATCGCACGATGCTTGGTACTAAGCGCAGTCTATACGTATCTTCCTTCCTGGGTTATTGGTTCGATATTTATTTTAATAGATTTTTATTGACTTGATGTTTTATTTTCCTTATTAGGTTACAACAAACTTGGGATCTACCCTCGTACCTCTAACGCAAAATGATTTTATTGTTTTTCGGGAGGGAAAAATGAAGAAACTGCTGGATATTGCTGCCGAGATTGTTCAGGCGCAGGCATCAGTTGGTCAGATGTCCGCCGAGCAAATCGAGCAATCACTTATTAAGACCTTCTCTACTCTGCAAAAGATGCAAAGGGCTGAAGAAAAAGGAATCTTCCTGGACAGGGGTACTGCCGAGGAGATAGGGGCCGATGAGGCCCAGGCGAAAAGAGAGCCGCGCGAATCCATTCAGGACGACAAGATTGTTTGCCTGGAGTGCGGGACAGAGATGCGGCAACTGACGACAAAACACCTCAGTGCGCACAGCCTCACGCCGCGGGACTACAAGAAAAAATGGGGATTCTCCCTTAAGCAGCCGCTTTCTGCCAAGTCTTTGACCAAGGCTAGAAGCAAAGCCGCCAAGAAAAGAGGGCTCCCGGAGAACCTTGTCAAGTTTCTGGCGGAGCGCAAGCGGAAAAAGACTGACGCCGCGGCTTCAACCGGCCATGTGGCTGAACAGAAAGAAGGCAGACCAACGGTGAAAAGACGGCCAAAGGCGCGCAAGATGTCTTAGATTCACCGGTTACCCTGACTGCACCGTAGGGCAGGCCCTTTTAGCCTGCCCTCGCCGCCGTGCATCAATCTATGAATTGAAATCTGATTCAGCCGGTTTGCGAGAACAACCTGGTTTCTGAGATTCCCGCAATTCCGGTGGTATATTTATGTATAGCGCCCTTTTAACGGGGCCCCCACTCGTTATTTGTCCTCTTATAATCAGGTTTTGCATTATAAATAGTTTGAGGACTCCGCTGCAGCCGTTGGAAAATTTTTGGAACGGACATCAGGGCTGGGCGAAAAAATCGGCCCCAGGTTGGTTTCACCATGAAATTTATTCTCTTCTCTCTGAATTTAGGACCGGTGTTTGCATATGCATACTCGACGGGTTTAATCATCCCCTGGAGATAACGGCGGATTTTGTTTACCTGCGCATGCATGGTCCCGGTGGAAAATACCAGGGCCGTTATTCAACGCAACAACAGCAAATGTGGCATTAAAGATTTGAGCAGTGGGCGCGAGAGTCGGGGGTGTTTTCTGTTGCTTCGATAATGATGAAAGGGCTTTGCGGGCCTGAAAGCCCTGGAGTTGCAAAAACTGGTTGACGGCCGCCGGGTCATGATTTGCTCCGAACTGAGTGGGATCAATTTGAGTTGACAAAAATTTCTCGTGTAGAACGGGAAAATGCTGTTCGCATACGGTCTTTCCCTGATATAATGTATTTCTCTCCTGGGAGGGATTTCTCCTTTACAGGGAAACCGAACCAAATCAGGGTGAATCGCCTTCTTGACAATATGCCTTTGGTTATTTACCGTTTGCTGAAAGACTTCAGACGGCAATTTTCCATCCGGAAATGGACTGGCTTAAATCCTGGCGAACAGTTCTCAGAATCGGTTTTATTAGTGCTCTTGATTGCCTGGCGAAAGGGAGTGAATTGCGTCCGCCGGCGCAGGGGAATTTCTCGAATTTCAAATCTTTAGATGTGTGCGGAAAAGGAACAGTATGCAAATCGAGTACAAGAACATTGATGCAAAACTTGTGGTAAACGAAATCCGAAACGGCAGGTCTCTGGAATCGGTGCAGAAAGTATTCGGACTGAAGTATAAAAGCGAAGTCCAGGACCTGTATCTCAAAGGGCTCATGGAGATGGGGGAAATTCCGCTGGTCGAATTCAACAAATCAGCGGCTCCCAAGATTCAAAGCCCGGACATCCAGGACAGAACTCCTTTTCGCAAGCGGGAACGGACGAAACTCCCCGTGTCCAATCCTACCGTGGTAATAAAAACCGGTAATTTCCGTACGATCGGCCAAAGCGGAAGCATAACCCTCAATAAAGCCCTTTTGATCGAGATGCTCGGCTTCGCAATTGGGGATGCTTTTGAAATCTACAGAGAAGACGATATGGTAGTTCTCAAGAAGGCCCCAAACCCCGTCTGAGCCGCAGGAAAAACCCGTTATAAACCTGAAAGCACGGGCCTTCCGTTTTTCCCGAAGCCCCGTTCGGATTTGGACTAGATTTTTTGTCTGAGATTGTTCAAAACATGCAGGAACCGCCACATGGCGGTCAGGTTGGTCCCGACGGCAAGAACGATAAGCACGCATTTAAGAGCCAAATCCTTTGCCCATATGATTCCGAAAGCAACGCCGAACAAATTTATGAACGGGTTGAGGATGCCGGCGACCCCCAGAAGTATTATCCTCTCGCCCCTCTGGAATACTCCCACAAGGCATCTTTCTCCCAGCCCTTCGGCGCGAGCCCGCGTGTAGCTGACCATCAGAGAGCCGAAGAGAATCAGCAGGATCAGCAGGATGTAGAGTGTTGAGGCATGATTGCGGTAGAAGTAAAACCAGATACCCAAATAGATCAAGAGTTCCGTGTATCGGTCCAGGACAGAATCCAGGAAGGCCCCGAATTTTTTGCTCTGCCCCGTCGCCCTCGCCAGCGAACCGTCCAAGGTATCGAGAAGACCTGTCAGAAGCGTGAGCAGCCCTCCCAGCAGCGGGGAATAAACGAAGGCGAGCCCTGCCAGCATACTGATCAAAAGCCCTCCATAGGTCAGGTGATTAGGCGTGAGTCTCCAATATATGAGCTTGGGAACAATTCGGGTCTCGAGGATCTTGTAATAACCCGTTTCGATAGGCGTTCCCTTGAGCATAAGACCCTTCAATCGATGGAATCGGTGGACGAGAAAGCAGACAAAAACCGATATTCGAAATAGCAAAACCAATGGATACCAAATTTCGGCGTTTAGATCAAAGTAATACGCAAGCAGGTATTCCGCCAGGAAGAAAGACCCCTAGGAATTTAAGATCGCCCAGGTAATCAGGGGAAAATCGGGGATCTTTACGTGGACCGTCTTCCCTTTGATTATGTTAGTATCATGCGGCTCCAGGAGCGCATACGCCAGGTCGCTTCGCAGAAAGGAAATCTTGTTTCGGTGCTCGCGCCCGGCACGGTTCGGGGTGAAGGAGCAAAATCGGCCTCTTATCTCCAGCACGCCTTCAAATGCCTGGTAAAAGCCTTCTTTTTTTGTCATCCTGCCAAGACTCCTGGCATCCAGCGTGAAATCTCCATGTGCTCTCAGGCCCATAAAAGCCCGGATCACCGGCGCCGCAATCTCTTCATAGACTATTCTGCCCGCCCGTGGGTTTCCCGGAAATCCGAGAAAAATTTGTCCATTGCCGGTTGCCAGAGCGCTTCCTTTGCCCGGAACCAGGTTTAGCCTGTCGAAATGAGTCGTGAGGCCCAGTCTTTTCCACACCTCGGGAATGAAATCCCTGCTCCCCTTGCCCATGCCGCCGGTGGTAATCACCAGGTCCGCGTCGGCCTTTTCGAGCCGTGAGAGGATTACTCCCGGATCGTCGGGGGCTACCCCGAGCTCGACGGGTTCTGCCCCGCCCGCCCGCACAAGATTGGCAAAAAGATGGGTATTGTTGCAAAATATGGAGGCGGGCTCATCACTGCGGCCCATCTCCCTGAGTTCGTCCCCCGTGGCGAGGATCGCCACCCTGGGACGGCGGAATACGCACAAGACCTCTCTGCCGGTTGCCGCTGCAAGCGCGAGCCGGGTAGGTGTGAGCACGTCGCCTTTCTCCAGCAGAATCTCGTCCCGGCGCGCCTCGCTCCCGGGAGCGATCACCCCCGATCCGGGAGCAACCCGTCCCGTCAAAATGAGGCCTTCATCACTGAGTGCCGCATCTTCAAAGGGGATCACCGCATTCGTTCCAGCCGGAGTGACACCTCCGGTCATTATTCGAAAGCACCAGCCCTTGCTGGCCTTGCCGGGTTTTTTCCCGGCCGTTGTTTCCCCTCGAGCGATCTTCAGGATAACCGGCTTCTGCGGCTCGGCGGATTCGCAATCCCCACTCGTCAGGGCAAAACCGTCCCATCTTGAACGGGCATTGCCCGGAATGTCCCTGCTCGCCGATATCGGCTCGGCAACCACCCTGCCCAGGGCAAGCCCGATTTCGACCGGCTCCCGATCAAGTTCCTTGGCCAGGCCCATGGCAATTGCTTTAGCTTCTTTCAAGTCCATCGAGTTCAGCCAGGTCAGAAGGGGTGTTCACGTTTTTGAAGCTGAGCGCGCCCGGGTCTACTTTTCGCCATTCCCCGTCAGCAAGGGCCCGAATCCTGACTTTTCGGTAAAAGCCGAAAACCTGTCGCTTGTCAGGCTGTTCGAGTTGGCGTGCGATTGCAGGGAGGCATCTTTGATTGTACATCGCGAGCAGAGGCTCATAATAGTCGTTTAATTTGGGCACTACGACATCGAACCCCTTTCTTGAGTCAATAAGCAGAGAGACCATTTCGGGAACGAGAAAAGGCATATCGGTCGCCTTCACCAGGATCCATTCGGCAGGGCTGTAAAGTAGGGCGGTATAAATTCCCCCGAGCGGACCCTGATGGGCAACTATGTCCACCGCCAAAGACACCGAAGTATCCAGGTAGGGTTCTATCTCATTTGCCACCACCACGATGGGATCGCAAAAGGGGCGCAAAGATTCAATCGCGCGCTCAATGAGCCGCTTGCCCCCGATCTGTTGAAGCGCTTTATTTTTGCCGAACCGCAGGCTTTTTCCTCCGGCCAGGATCGCTCCCGTTATCAATCGTCCTCCCCCAGCCGGATTTGGATGGAAATCGTTCGAGGTTTCTCCCACCCCCGAAGGCTCGATAGCATTCCTTTTATCCCGCCGGCAACAAAATCTTCCACAAAATCTTTCATCGGCAGTTGTTTCCCATCGAGCTGGACGAGCATCTTTCGATTCTTCTTGCCTAAGAGATACCGATTTTCAATGAAATCGGCGACCCCGCGCAAGTCGGCAAATGAGAACGTGGGGGTCTGCGTATCCACTTTGTCGTCGGAGACAACCGCGGCGAGATTATCCCCCGGGCCGCAGATTGGCTTTGGCTCCACTTCGGAGCGGAATATCTCAATTTTCGGATAATGCGCTTTTTTAAACCCCTCGGTAATGAGAATGTCCTCGGTCCAGAAAAAGCGCGCCGCAATTTCTTCCAGGCTCATTTCCCCATCAGTCCGGCGGATCGAGGCAAACCGGCCCGGCGACGAAATGGCGATGACTTCGGCGCCTGCGCGGCTTAACCTCCAGGTGTCCTTGCCCTTTCGGTCCATCTCGAACCCGTGGGCATCATGCTTTATCGCCCCGACCCGGTACCCTCTTGCGGCAAGCTCAGGGATCAGCTTCTCGAGAAATGTTGTCTTCCCTGAATTGGAAGCCCCTACAATCGAAATAATCGGCAGCATTATTTACCTTTCATGAGCAATTCACTGATGAGCCGGGCGGCGTTCAAGCTGCGGGTTGGGCAAGATAAGGCAGCTTAATCCCAACGGATTTGATTGTTCAGATCTTAATTGAAAATATCTCACAACATCGACAGGGTGTCAATCAGGCCGGTCCGAAGCGTCTAAGATGTGGACAATTTTCTTGAATCTTTCGTTCTGTTCCACAATTTCGGAGGCGATTTCTTCAAGGATGTCGCCCGGCTCATCGTGCCCTACCTCCCTGGCCCGGCTTGCCCAAAGCCGGTATGAACGGGCGTGCTCCTCATTGTGGCTTATCCAGTGTTCCACCATTCTGCGGAGTTTCGCGGTTCCTGAAACGGCCTCCTCGCCTTTGTCCGGCCCATGCTCATGTGTGTGCGCCTCGCCATGTCCATGTTCGTCGTGCATCGGTTTGCTCCCTGGTTTGCCCCTCATCAAAGTTGCCGCGCCGTCTCGGATTATTAGGCGGTCCTCGGTAAATACTCATACGCGCCGTAATCGTCAGTCCGTGCATCCCGTCCGTCCGCAATTGACCAACGGCAACTTGGTATGATAGCCTTTTACCTGAGGAGAAACAAAATGATTCCATATCCCAACATAAACCCCGACCTTTTCTCCATCGGTCCGGTCCACGTGAGGTGGTACGGGGTGATGTACGTCCTGGGCTTTATAGCCGCCTATTTTCTGATTCAGAAACAGCAACGGTCAAAGGAGATCGGACTGGTCGGCACGACAGCCCAGGACCTGATTTTCTATCTGGCTATAGGGCTTATAGTTGGTGGACGGCTCGGCTACCTCCTTTTTTATGAATATAACGACTTCATGCCATACATCAAAAACCCCCTGGAAATCATAGCCACATGGCATGGGGGGATGTCATTCCACGGCGGTCTTATCGGGGGCGTTCTCGCTGGATGGATCTTTGCCAGGCGAAAAGGGATTCCTTTCCCTGCCCTTGCAGACAGCGCGATCGTGACCTGCCCGATTGGCCTGGGGCTGGGCCGGCTCGGCAATTTTATAAACGGCGAACTGCTTGGCCGCCCCACGGATGTCCCCTGGGCGATGATCTTTCCCGCCGGAGGTCCGATCCCTCGTCATCCGTCGCAACTCTACGAATCACTCGCCGAAGGCCTTCTGCTTTTCGTCATAATGTGGAATTTGCGCAAGAAACCTTTCAAAGACGGCATGATGGTAGCCTTTTTTCTCCTCTTTTACGGTATGATCCGGTTTATAATTGAATTCTTCAGGGAGCCCGATACTCAATTGGGTTTTTTGCTCGGCTACTTTACCATGGGGCAGATTCTTTGTACGGCGATGATGGCAGCCGCTGTAGTTTTGATGCTCTATTTGAACCGCAAAACGCCTGCCCGGGCGGCATAGAAGCCCCAGGTGCACAGCCGGCCTTATCGCCGAACGAGGAATACAATGGCACTCGAAAAACTTGAGATTTCGCGGCAGGAATCCTCACAGGTTGTGCGCGACTGGCGATCCCTCTACGAGCAAAGAAAGAAAAGTGTCCAAAGAGCGATTGAGGTGATTCGAAGCGGGCACCGGGTTTTCATCGGCTCGGGGTGCGGGGAACCACAGCACCTGGCCCAAGGCCTCGATGAGAGGCTCCACTTGCTTTCGGACCTGGAAATCCTGCACATCCTGAGTGTCGGAACGCCCCGGTTCACTCGGGGGGGCAATGACCAGTGCCGCCTGAAGTCGTTCTTTGTCGCCGCTGCAAGCCGTGAAGCCGTGGCCGAAGGGCGTGCGGACTACACACCGGTAAACCTGGTCGATGTCCCCGGGCTGTTTCGTTCCGGCGCCATGACCATAGACGTCGCCCTGATCCAGGTGTCTGCCCCCGACGACCACGGGTTCTGCTCCTACGGGGTAGCGGTGGACATAGTAAAGTCGGCGGCGGAGAGCGCCCGGCATGTAATTGCTCAGGTGAATCCACAGATGCCGCGAACCCTGGGAGATTCCTTCATTCACGTAAGCCATATCGACGCCTTCGTCGAACATGAAGAACCGCTGCTCGAATTCGCGCTTCCCATCAGGAATCAGATTGCTGAAGATATTGGCAGGCACGTGGCAGGGCTCGTCGAAGACGGCTCGACCATCCGCGCCGGGGTGGGCAGCATTTCCACCGCTGCGCTTTATGCGCTGGAAGGCAAAAAGGACCTTGGAGTTCACGCGGACATGCTCACCGACGCCTACCTGTACCTGGTGAAAAAGGGCGTCATCACCAACGCGCGAAAGACTCTCCACCCGGGCAAGATCGTAGCCAGTTTTTGCCTTGGCTCCCGGGAACTCTACGAATTCGTCGATAATAACCCCATGGTGGCCCTCTACCCTGTTGATTATACTAATAATTACCTGGTGATCGCCGAAAATGACAAAATGGTGACCATCAACTCGGGCCTGGAGGTGGACCTCTCCGGACAGGTCTGCTCGGACTCACTCGGCTATGAAATCTACAGCGGCGTAGGCGGGGCGATCGACTTCCTGCGGGGCGCAAGAGGTTCGCGGGGCGGTAAAACTATAATGGTGCTGCCATCGGCAACCATGGACGGATCGAAATCCAGGATCGTTCCGGCCCTCACCGAAGGCGCCGGAGTCGTCACTACGCGCGCGGGCGTACAATACGTGGTTACCGAGTACGGTGTTGCCGGCCTGCAGGGCAAGAGCCTTCGGGAAAGAGCGCTTTCGCTTATTTCGATAGCCCATCCCGACTTCAGAAGCGAACTCATGGAGGCCGCCCACAAGATTCATTACCTGGAAGAGGACACCAGGCGTTCGGCAACAAGCCGGGCCATTTATCCGCACGACTGGGAGTATTCTGATATATCCCCGGTAGTTGGCCGCGTATTCTTCCGGCCGGCAAAGACCACCGATGAACGGGCGCTCAAGGAGTTTTTCTACTCGCTGCCCAGAGATGAAGCCTATTTCCGGTTTCTTTCGCTCATGAAAGTCTTTCCTTACTATGACGTCCAGGCGATGGTAAATATAGATTATCACAAAGAAATGTGTCTTTTGGGGATCGCCGGCGAAATGGGTTCGGAGAGAATCATTTCTATAGCTTACTATCGCCTGGATGACGAAACGATGGTGGCCGAAGTCGATTTTGCAGTACACCCGGACTGGGCGCGAGGCGGCATAGCGGCATCCATGGTTGGACATATTGCCGAAAAGGGCAAAGAAAGAGGCATAAGAACCATCGTTTCATATGTATCACCCGGAAACGAGCGGGTATTCGGAGTTTTCCGCAAACTTGGCTATGCGGTGGAAACCACGCTGTTGGCAGGCGTTTATGAAATAAGGGTTGGGCTGGACAAGCCGACTCCGGAATGACAGGTGCTTTAAGGGTATGGGCGTCTCGCGGGGCCTGTAGAATTAAACTGAGCGCAACGCGCCCCGGCGGGACTGTGAATTGCGGCAGGCGGTGCAGAAATTGCTGAAGCGGCGGAAATGGACCTGCTGGAGCCTCTACAAAGACAAATCGCCGAATTGAAGGAAAGGATGGCTGCCGTTGAGAGCGCGGTCGAAAATCTTTCCTCTCAGACAAAACACCCGGTTGAAAAACTCCTCTGGCAGCTCGGATTTCCGGTTTTAGCCCAGGGCGGCCAAACACAGCTTGTCTTCCCGCCCGATATTTCCATGTCCTCGCTCGGGCACTTCTATCGAATCATGAGGCGTTACTCGTTCAGGCTTTTTATCCGGGACCTTATCCAAATGCCTGAAGGAGACCGCCTCGCCCCTCTCACCCGCTACTGCTCCCTTCGGACCGTTAAATCCTATCTCGGAATTCTTGCGGAAATTGGAATAGTGTCCCTCACGGGCAAGGGATACAGGCTCGCCAGGAAAGTCCCAAGCTTCGGTCAGACACTAGAGTGGTGGGTGTGCGAGATTCTCAGGCGCGAGTTCCTCTCGCCTGCCCTTTTCAACGTGAAACTACAAAATACGAAGTTCGGCGGCGACTACGACGTCATATCCATAATTGCCGGACATCTCGTCTACATTGAAGTCAAGTCCTCACCGCCGCGAGGGGTGGAACGCCAGGATGTCGATGCTTTCCTGGGCAGAGTTCGCGACCTGGAGCCCTCTCTGGCGATTCTATTCGTGGATACCGAACTGCGCATGCGCGACAAGCTCGTCCCGCTGCTTACCGAAGGGCTTGAGCGCGAAGGAAAAACCGGGCCGGATTGGGCGGTCCTGCGACTGATAAACGAAATATTCCACGTACGCCACTCCGTTTATGTGATAAACAGCCGAAAAGGGGTCTATAGCAACCTGCGGACCTGTTTTCGTGATTTTCTTCTCTGGGAGGGGAAACGGATTAAAGTTAATGGCTGAGGGCTTGCCCCGGGTCCGCGAGTAGACATTGCGAGAGGCATGGGGTGTTTCCGGTAATCTTAATTAATCGCGACAACAGGGCAGGGGCGGGATCATCCCACCCCCCACCGGGCGGACAAGGTATGCTTCAGGAAACCGAAATAGAGGAGCGGGCCAGATATTGCTATTGCGTATTTCTCCAGTTGAGCTGGCTCTACAGCAATGATTCCATCGAACCTGGCCAGTATCCGGATTACCTGGCCAAATCGTCGCTCGGTCTCGGTACCGATCAGTTTATAACCGAAACACTTCGCGAGGCCCTGATGCAAAACCGGCCCGGTGGCGGCCTGCTGCAGCTCATTTCGCTCTACGAAGGCTTTACCCACGCGTTGTGCCAGGTGCTCGAAAAGGATATGGACGAAATCAAAGCGCAAATTCCCCTCGATCTTATGAAAAAACTGGCGGAAGAAATGGGGGTGGGGGACTGGGTCGGCAAGCGGTAGTTCCGGCTACGGGGTGTTGGATACCGAACAAAAAAGGTGCGCGTCGTTGGGAGCCTGGGGTCCCGGCGCAGAATTTCAAACTTCAACCTGTCTTGACTTTGAAGTGGAAAGAGATAGAATAAGAAAGCTTGAATGTTTCAAGATTAAGTTTTCCATCACTCATACCGAAACTACACTGAAGGGGGCGAAACGGGTTCGACGGAGGTAGAGAAGCTTAAGTTGCATGCCGAGGTCCTGGCTGCTCGTTAAACAGTTGGGAAAAAAATAAACGCAGACGATTACGCGTACGCTGTAGCCGCTTAACCGCGGCTGCCGTCTCCAGGTCCTGATCCCGCGGGGACCATGGAGGCGTCGACTAAGTGGGATAGGCTTCCGGCATGGTGCTCGTAGTGGCGGAAGCGACATTTAGCGAGCTGGCTCTGGCGACATCCCGTCCGCAGGAGGTTCCCAGAGCGAGATTCAAAGTGCGGAATATGCATGTAGACGCTTAGGCGGAATGCTTTCGGACGCGGGTTCAACTCCCGCCGCCTCCACCATTATTTGTGAAATAGAGTCAGAGATTTGGCAGCATCGAGCCTTCAACTTTCGCCGGTCATGATAGCGAGAGTGGAGGCTTTGTTTTTTTGCAAGCTGTTGAAGCCATTGCCAAAATACTCCAAAATCTTGTCCGCGTCTTTTTCAAGATTCTCGATGTAGTTGCCATAGACTTCATAGACGATTTTCTTCGAACCATCCCGGACGCCTTTAAATAGGATACTGTCGTCACTAAAGTGGCCATTTCGTGGTCAAAAAGATTTAAGATTCTCAAATAGCCAATTAGGACCATTCTTCCCTCGGGCAGCCCGCTTTAGTGGGGTCCGACCCCGAACCCCACAACTCTTCTTTTTGATAACTGATCAAGATGTTGTAAATTACCGTGTTAATGAAATCTAGAGGATGCGTCATGAAAGCTGAGATCAAGCACTATTCTATCATGCTACTGCTCATTGTGAGTACTGCCATAGCCCTTTCTTACGTTCGCGGCATTCCCTACATCTACACGCTTATTGGCTTCTCGGTTTGGGCGCTTCTAGGGCATCTCGTTACCATCGATGACGACATGAAAGGCGGTTGGAGCAATCCCGATGGATCGGAGCCTTTTCCTTGGCTAGAACTTTTGGTGAAAGTGGCTATTTTCGTAGGGTTGTGCGCCATCGCCGCCTTGTGCACCAGCGTGAGAAACTTCGGTACCCATGGTCAATAAGCTCTGATGCCTTCAGTCACAGATACTTTGAATTCATGAATACTGGACAAAGGAGCGTAAAATACTCCAACGGAGTTAAAAAGAAATAGTTCTTTATATCGCACGCGGTGCCATTGCTTTAGCCGCTGTAGGCATAATTTTAATCACCTTCGTTCAGGATAGGATCATTCGGAAACACGGAATGTGGCATGAACTTGAGGCGAATCCTCTCCTTGTCCATTTTATTCGAGCTTTTCGAGAAACTTGGCAGCCCTGCTATGAAATCTGACCTTCATCTCATCCCTTCACCCAATCGGTCATATCGGTGAAGTAATTCTCTCCGTAATTCGCTGGAGAACCGAATTTGGCGTGGATCTCATCCAGTTCCTTCTTGGAGACATGGGGGATCATGATTTCACACAGTCCCAATCGTTCCTCCCGAAGCACCTCACGGACGCTTTCTTTTATCAATTTTTTGAGATCATGATGCGCCATTGTCTGTCTCATTTACTTTTCCTGTGATCTATTGAGTGACGGAGCAACTCGTTTCCAGTATCAGGATCGGTAACTAATCCAGGGTTCACAATCGATGATAGTCCCTTGGGGGATTTGTGGTAAAGGTGGATTCTGCCGTGCATCACTTTCATTATGGATTCGGAACCTCCCCGACCACTTTCCCCAAACTTTCCCCAAACGTGGCGAATCTTGGCGAAATTTGACGAATTTTAGCGGACTCAGGACAGCCAAAAAGTGAGACTATGGTATCGTAAATGTTGAATTTTAAAGGATTTAGCGAGTCAGTCGATTATGCTGTGTCTCGGCGTCAACTCCCGCCGCCTCCATTTCCCTGAGCGTATCGAGTATTGCTCCTTGTGTCTCCTTGTCTACCAGGTTGCGCATTTCACGGAAACGTCAATTACAAGGAATTCGGGAACCTGGTCGTGAGTGATGAGTCTTCTTTTCCTCAGCCATGCGAAGAAATCATGAAGCGCCGACTTCCCGATTGACTCAATGTTCGAAAAATGGGAACATACATCAGCGAATTAACCAACGCCGAGCTGACCGATTTTCACGGTAGAAAACCTTACCAATGAAATGAAGCGCCCGTTTAGAGAGAGGAAAGCAGATGGGTCTGAAAACACTTTTCAGGGAACACTATTACGGATTGAGATATTTAGTTAAGAGGGGTTTTGGAGAACTAGTGCCGCCAAAAAAGCTAAGGGCGAAAGTGGGAGGCGACGTAAAGTTTGAAGCGGCTGGCCAGACATGCTTGAATTATTTTGTTAACCTCGGAAATCTAAAACCACATGAATCCGT
>Ga0326727_10006351_pt1 | contig 32543 bp, 18 predicted proteins | sample MB2enrmetagenome_FD_207643 | JGI IMG/M metagenome (GOLD analysis project Ga0326727, IMG submission 207643) | Lab enriched peat soil microbial communities from McLean, Ithaca, NY, United States - MB29MY | ecosystem: Environmental > Terrestrial > Soil > Wetlands > Peat | place: USA: New York...
TGATGCTGATTTCTCGAGTCCACTCCTCAAACGTAGTATCCTCCACGGTTTTGTTAACCTGGATGGCGGCATTATTGAACAACACGTTGATCCGTCCGAAAGTTCGCAGTGTCTGGTCCACCAAGGCCTGGACCGATTCAGGATCCGACACGTCCGCCTTAACTGCCAGAGCCGCTCCTCCCGCCGACTTGATCTGTATCGCCGTTTCCTGTGCCCCCTCCAGATTGATGTCAGCAACCACTACCAGGGCTCCCTCCTTGCCAAACTCCAGGGCGCCGGCCCGTCCGATGCCGGATGCGGATCCCGTGATGATCGAAACCCGACCTTCAAGCTTCATGGTCTATCTCCTCTTCTCGAGACTGCAGGTAGCGCTGACCTTCAGGTCAGCATTCTTGCCACAACACCGTGCCGACCCTTCGCTCCGCTCAGGGCAGGCTCTGAAGGCCGGCGCGACGCCGGGGCGGCAACTATCATCGCAGTCGCCCCAGCGCCCCCTTCCAGCTTTCCGGCGCGTGATATACAGTGGCGCTGATTTCTACGGTGAATTCCTCCCCAGCCCCCAGCGTTCGGCTGGTCTTCTGTTCGTAGGCCTGCGCGAGATTCACCGGAACGCTTGTCCAGGGCTCGAGGATGACGTGGTGGTGGCCGCGCCATCCGCCGTAGTTAAGCCACATCCACAAACATGGACACTGCTGGAGCGGGAAACGCAGAAGGAAACCTTCTCCAGAGGAGGAGTCCTCCACAGCGTAGACGCCCTCCGCAAGATCAACAGCGTAATGGCCAAAGCACAGGTTCGAGTCAACGTTTCTAACCTTATTCATTTCCGACCTGCCCGCCTCCGCCTCCAGAATCGGCCAGTCGTAACGCTGCCCCGGCGTACCCCAGCCAGGCTGGTTGCATTGTGCAATTATGCCGTGCTTGGCGGGAACGTGCAGAACCGTGCGCTCGTTGATGGCAAGGGCGGGATGAGTCCCCCAAATAAAGTCAAGCCGCATCGGGCCAAGATTCGTAATCCGATAGTGGATCCGCACGACCGGAGATAGCCCCTCGAGCGTCACCGTCTTAACTGCTTTCACGGGACTGATGGGGCCAAAGGCCGATAATTCCGCCTCGATATCTTTCCCACGTCGCCTGACAGCATCGACATCCCAGCGCACGGAACGCAACTCGCCGAGGTTCGGGTATCGTTGCTCCCGGAGAACACATTCATCACAAGTGGGGAAGGCATCGTCCCAGCCTCCGCACCAGTAGTTGTCGAAATCCGCTTCCACCGGATACGTCTGAGGAGCAATCCTCGGATTGTGCCACAGATAGTTTTTTCTCGTTGGCTTCCAGATTAGATCATAGATCTTCGCTCCGAGGTCGGGAAGCAGACGGACTTTGAGCCAGCGGTTTTCGAGATCTAGTGTCGTTAAGGATCCCAGTCCGTTTTCGCGAAGTGAATGCGATGCCATATCAGCTCTCAGCCGTCAGCTATCAGCTTTCAGCTATCTGCCTTCTCCATGGGAGCATGCCCTGTACTTGCACACCGCAGCCACAAGGGCCGCCCCTACACGGTGTAAGCCTTTAGCGTATCCGCGTTAATCTCGATCCCCAACCCAGGCTTGGTGGGTACAGCCACTTGGCCGTGCACGACTTTGAAAGGTTCGGCCAAGAGTTCCCGCCGCAGGGCTGAGTCCGTCACCGAAAACTCCAGAAACGCCGAGTTCGGTATGGCGGCAATCAAGTGCAGACAAGCCGCCACCAACACTCCGGTTCGAAAGGCGTGGGGCACACACAGGCGATTGACTTCCTGCGCCATGTAGGCAATGCGCTTCGCTTCGGTAAGTCCGCCCACGCGCGAAATATCTGGCTGGATCACGTCCAGGTGGGCATCCCAAATCAGACGGCGGAACGTCCACCGGCCCACATCCTGTTCCCCCGCCGCAATGCGCAGCGAAGTAAAATCGCAGAGGCGCCGATAATCCTCAATCGCTTCAGGAGGAAAAGGCTCTTCCATCCAATAGATGCCCAGAGCTTCGAATTCTTTGGCGGCTTGCATGGCCATTTTCAAGGTGTACCCGTGGCCGATATCGACCATCACCTCAATCTCGGGCCCCGCGGCGGTTTTTGCCGCCGCTGCGAGTTCGACGTCTCTTCGCACATCTTTGCCGAGCGGGCCGTAACCGAATTTCATGGCGGTGAAACCCTGCTCAGCGTAACGGCACACCAACTCCTTTACTTCCTGCACGGTCTCGGGCATCAACATACTTGCATAAGCACGGACCTTTTCGCAGAAACTTCCGCCCAGCAGTTTGTGAACGGGCTTGCCAACCGCTTTGCCGAGTATGTCCCAAAGCGCCATATCCACGCCGCTCATAGCGTGGACGACCACGCCCAGCCGCCCGTAATAGTTCGTCTTCCGGTACATTCGTTCCCAGATCTGCTCGATGTCGAAGGGGTCCATGCCGAGCAAGACTTCGCGCAGTCCGTAGCAGGTGCCGTGCGACATTTCCGCGTTCACGACGGCTTTGCCGACCTCCGGAGAAGTGTCGACCTCTCCGTACCCTGTTATGCCTTCATCGGTTTCGATGCGAATCAAAAGGTCATCCTGCGTTCCGTCTGCGACGGCTTGCCGTTCCGGCAGACGCAAGATGATCCCCTCCACACCGGTGATTTTCATAGGTAGTACACCTCTCGCAAGCTTCTTTCCACTTGCAGCATTGGCCCCGCGTCTCGCGCCTGTAGCCCCGACCGCCGGTCGGCAAATGCCGGCCTGAAGGCCGGCGCTATAACCCCACCCCGGGTAACAGCTTTCGATGATCCCAGGTATAATAGCTGTGCTGGGGACTTGAGTGTCAAGACTCTGGTCCTCAATTTAGGGTTTTTGGTTCAAAAGGTTGAACGCATTCGAATGGCGGAGGACGGCCATGGCTACACAGAGAACTTATCTGGTCCCATCGACGATGCGAGCGATGAGGGTGTTGGAATTCCTCGCTCACTCGAAACGTGGCGCTTCCGTCTCCAACATAAGCCGCAGCCTGGCGCTTCCGAAGAGCTCGACGTTCATGCTTCTGAAAACGCTCGAGCAGGAAGGGTACTTGCAACGGAGCGCCTGGTCCGGCAAGTTCTACTTTGGCGTCAGGCTCGTTCGTCTCTGCCGGAGCGCCTTGGCCAATCTCGACCTGCGCGAAGTGGCGAGGCCCTGGCTGACGAATCTGATGCGGCAGACCGGGATCACCGTGCACTTGGCCGTCTTGGAGGGCAACGAAGCTGTCATCATCGACCGGATATCGCCTCCCGGATCGACCGCCGGCGCCGACTGGGTGAGCCGCAGGCTGGATGTCAATTGCACCGGAGTCGGCAAGGCCCTGGCCGCCTATCTTCCTGAAGAGCAATTCGAACGATTGATCACCGCCCAACGTTTTGCTCGGCATAATGACAACACCATCGTCACCGTTCCGGGCTTGAAGAAAGAACTGTACAGGGTCCGTGAACAAGGTTACGCCCTGGATGACGAGGAGGACGAAATTGGCGTGCGGTGCGTCGGGGTACCTATCCTTGACAGTCATCAACAGGCCTTCGCGGCCATCAGTCTTGCCGGGACAACACAACTTATACCCCTCGAGCGGGTCGCAAGCCTGGCGAACTCGCTGAAGCAGACTGCCTCCGAGATTTCCTTCCAAATCAGGTCTCCGCATGGCGAGGAATTCGGCGGAACCGATCCGTTCGTTTCGCGGGTGGCGTCGGAGGCCCCGTGACTTCATCCCGCGCCAAGGCGCCGCTCTTGGAGGGCTAGCGGGCGCTACAGGGCCACTCCTGCCGCACTGGGACGAGTTAACAGGGACTTCCCACCACGAGCCGCGAAGGGCGTGGCTGAAGCCCCCTTCGCACAACCTCAAAACATGATAAGAGATCCCGGCTGCCAAGGCACTTCAGGAAGTGGTTTTTTGTTCAATCCATTGAACGCAGCGTGCCTTTCCGGGAGAAAGCCACTTGACTCTCTGCCCTTTCCACAGCGAATGTGGATGGAGAGGGCTTGAAATTCGTTTACACAGCGACAGGCTACAAACCGCGCGTTTCCCGGGCGTTCCCAGAGAACAGGAGTGAAATCATGACGGACAGAACTCACATTCAACAGGCGACTGTTCACCACCGCCTGCATCTCGTTTACACTGCCCTTGCACTGGTCGCGGTGGCGCTGGCTTTTGCGCCAGCCATTCGAGCCAGCATCACCGGGAGCATCTCTGGGATCGTGACCGACCCGAGCGGAGCAGTCATCCCTGCCGTTAGAGTGGTGGCCGTGAACACGCGGACTGGGCTGAAGGATACAACCACTACCGACTCTCGCGGCTTCTACTCGTTCCCGTCGCTGCCGATTGGCGAGTATGAGATCCAGATAGAGAAAACCGGCTTCCAAGGGTACAAACAAACCGGCCTGGTGATTGACGTGAACAGCGCGTTGCGTGTCGACGCCACGCTGCAGGTGGGTTCGGTAGCTCAGGAGGTAACTGTCTCCAGCACGGCCGTGCACGTCGAAACGACAAGCACTCAGCAAGGAGAGGTCATCACCGGAACGCACATGACGGGCCTTCCCCTGAACGGCCGCAGCTACACGGACCTGCTTGCACTCCAGCCGGGCGTCGCCCCCCAGCCCTCGGGAGAAGCCACCATCTACACCAACTCGTCCGCGCCGGTCTCCGGCAGTCTCAGCGCGGGAGGGCTTTCGATTAACGGGCAAAGGGAGACGGCCAACGGCTTCACGGTGAACGGCGCGGACGTCAACGAATCGCTCTACCAGGACACCAGCATCATTCCCAACCTCGACTCGATTGCCGAGTTCCGCATCCTGACCGGCAATTTCAACGCCGAGTACGGGAACTACAGTGGCGGCCAGATTATGGTGGCCACAAAATCCGGCACCAACCGTTTTCATGGTGATGCCTTCGAGTTCCTTCGCAACGACGATTTCGACTCGCGCAACTTCTTCTCCCCCACGCGCGGTTCGTTCAAGCAAAATCAGTTCGGCGCGACGCTGGGCGGGCCTATTCGGCCTAACAAGGCGTTTTTCTTTGTGGACTATCAAGGAACCCGCAATATTATCGGCCAGGATACGGGTGACATCCTGGTGCTTTCGAACCAGGATCGCATGGGCAACCTCTCGGACGAGGCGGGCTCGTTTTATACGGTTGGCTCGAACGGTCAGATCACACCCAACGTGGTCAGCGGGCCGTACTGGGCGCAACAGTTGTCGCAGGAGTTGGGCTATCCGGTTTCTTCCGGCGAGGCGTACTACGTTCCGGGATGCACCACTTCTTCCCAGTGCGTCTTCCCCAATACGATCATTCCGCAGTCCGCCTTCTCCGCTCCCACTCAACACCTCTTGCAATACATTCCGCCGCCCAATTCGGGCCCGTACTTCACAAGCTCCGCCTACAACCAGACCTTGCGTGACGACAAAGGCGGCATTCGAGCTGATGTGAACACGCGATTCGGGACGGTGTCCGGCTACTACATGCTGGATGATTTCACGCTGGTAAGTCCCTATGCCACCTCCAGTATTCCAGGATTCGCGGACCAGACCGCGGGCAGGGCTCAACTGGCGGTGCTGAGTCATACGAAGTCGTTTGGCGCCACGGCCATCAACGAGTTTCGCCTGAGTTTTATGCGGAACTCGGTTTTTCAAAACGAACCGGTTCCCGGCCAAGGCGTAGGTCCGTCGCTGAGCTCGTTGGGATTCGTCGTGGGCGCCAACACGCTGGGCATCGTTCCCATCGACCCGCAGTACGAGGGCGTTCCCCCCATCGGTCTCAATGAGTTTGGTTTTGGCGTGACAGGGCAGGTGACGAGCACTCTCGACACCATCTCCCAAGTCCAGGACAATTTCAGCAAAGTGACAGGTACGCACACCCTGAAGGTCGGGGCGAACTTCCACTACGATGAGGCGAACCTGGACTTTCCCAACGCGGAAGGCGATGGGGCTTTCAGCTTTTCGGGCACGGAAACGGGCTCTGATTTTGCCGATTTTCTGATTGGCGCTCCTACCGCCTTTACTCAAGGCACGCCGGAGTTTGGTCCCAGCCGCATGCACTACATCGGATTGTACGCGCAGGATAGTTGGCGTGTGCGCCGGAACCTGACATTCAATTATGGCCTGCGATGGGACGTCAGCTCGTTCCCATACGCCACCAATAACGAGATCGCCACTCTGATCTACGGCGAGCAGTCGCAAGCTTTCCCCGGCGCGCCGCTGGGCCTGGTCTACCCGGGCGACCCGGGGGTTCCACGAACCATGGCCCCCACCGGCTATCACAATTTCGCTCCCCGGCTCGGCTTGGCTTATTCGCCCAGCTTCTCCGATGGAATCCTCAGGAAAATAACCGGCGGACCAGGCAAGAGCAGCGTCCGAGTCGGCTACGGCATCTTCTACACGGAACTCGAAGGCGTGAGCCTGCAGATCGGCCAGCCGTACACGCCCTACGGCTTGTATTACTACAGCCCGCTGCCGCCGCTTTTTGCGACGCCTTACGTCGACCTCGCCACCGGCAATAGCGAAGGCCAACGCTTCCCGGGCGTCTTCCCGCCGCCGCCTTCGCCGTCGCACCCCGACACGAACGTCAACTTTTCTAACTTCGAGCCGGTTTCGAGCGAACCTGTGATCTATCATGGCAACAAGCTCCCCTACACCGAGTCTTACTCGCTCTCTCTCGAACGACAGTTCGGCTCCGATACTCTGGTTGGCTTGACGTATGCCGGAGCACAAGGACATCGGCTGATCGTCGGCCTGGAAGCGAACCCCGGCAATCCGGCTTTATGCCTCAGCCTTAGCCAGCCCAGCGAGGTGATGCCCGGGACTCAACCCTGCGCGCCGTTTGGTGAGGACGGGACTTATTACCCCGCTACGGGCGGTGTGGTGAACAGCACGCGCCAAGTGTACGGGGCGAACATCGGCAGCGATGCGTTTTACGACACGATGGGCAACTCGACCTTCAATGCGCTCGAAGTCACGGTTCGCCACGCATCGGAGCGCAGCGAATTTCTCGCCAGCTATACGTACAGCAAAGCCATGGATAACAGTTCGGGACTGAGCGACCAGGTGTATCCGCTCAATTACAGAATTTCGAAGGCACTTTCCGCATTCGACACGACCAACAACTTCGTGGTGAGCTATACCTACACTCTGCCGTTTGACCGCTGGTCGCGGCGGCGCACGCTCGCCGGCGGGTGGAGGCTTTCGGGAGTGACTCGGTTTGCCACGGGATTCCCGGTCGGCTTGAGCGAGTCGGATGATAACTCGCTGCTGGGAACCAGCGGCTCCGGCATCGGGGGCGAGGTGGACGTGCCGAACTATACGCCGGGGAGCCTGAACCGCACCAATCCTCGATCCGGACTTCCTTACTTCAACACCGCGCTCTTCTCTCCCGAGGCGCTGGGGCAGTTCGGCGACGCCAACCGCCGCTTCTTCCATGGTCCCGGTCTCAACAACTTCGACTTGGCGCTGCTCAAGGAACTGCCCTTGACCGAAACGAAGAGTTTCGAATTTCGCGCCGAGTGGTTTAATATCTTCAACCATGCACAATTCGGGGCGCCCAGCGGCAACGTGAACAGCGCGATTTTCGGCTTGGTGACTTCCGCGAACGCGCCTCGCATCGGGCAGATGGCGATCAAGTTCTTCTTCTAAGTCAACGCCATTAGCCTTGCTGACATTACAGGGTGAACAATGTTCAATTCTCGATGCGTTCCGTGCGTGTTTTTGGTTGCGCTTTGCACTCTGCTCCCGGCCCGCGCGCAGGACCAGAAGGCCAGCGCGCGTATCACCATTGACCCCGCGCAAAAGTTCCAGGAGATCCAGGGGTTCGGCATCAACTACACCGGTCCTTATTTCCGCAACGACCAGAAGGCGACGTTCGACACACTGATCGACGATCTGGGTGTGACGATGTTCCGGGTGGTGGTTTACCTGGTCTATTCCAACTGGGAGGAAATGCCGGGCGCCAAGGACTGGGAGTACTGGAACGATCGCTACTCCACGCCGATTTTCGAGGCGTCGTGGAACGGTCTGCGGTACTTGAACTCGCGCGGCATCCGCCCCATGCTGGCGCTGATGGGGCCGGTGCCCGGTTGGATGACCGACAAGAATCCGCCGCCCCCCAAACACGCGGTGTGCCAGCCCAAGGTTGCGCCCGACCTGCAAGGCTACCTGAGCCCCGCCCACTACGACGACTTCGCCGAGGAAGTCGGCACGATGGTGGAATACGCGCGCATCCAGGCGCATATCGACTTCGACTACTTCAGCCCCTTCAACGAGACGGACTGCTACCCTCCGGAAGGCCCGCGAATCGACCCGGACGAAGCGCCGAAGGTTCTCGAGGCCGTGGCGCAACGGTTGAAGAAGGAAGGGCTGGGAGATGTCCAGTTGGCTGTTGCCGACAATGCGATTATCACCAACGATTATACCGATCCCGTTCTTAAGGACGACGAATTGATGAAGCAGGTCGGGGTCTTCACCTTTCACACCTACGGCGAAAACTCGATTGGCGCGCAGGTGGACCGGGTGAAAGCCAGCAAGTACGCGCGCGTTCCTGTGTGGCTGACGGAGTACGGCGACTTGAACGACGAGGACAAGACCTTCGAAAACCAGTGGAAGAACTTCTCGCTCAAGTCCAACCGGCGCGCCCTGACCGCGCTCAACCAGGGCGCCAACGCCTTGTTCTATTTCGACGCCTTCGACGATTACGAAGAGTGCGCCCGGCGGCTCTGCTTTTACGGCCTGTTCCGCAGCGCCAGCCATGTCTACTCCCCGAAGAAGAGTTATTACGCCACCCGGCAGCTCTATCACTTCGTGCGGCCCGGCTGGCGGCGAATCGCCGCCACGAGCGAAGCCTCCGGCCTGATCGTCTCGGCTTTCCAGGGCCCGACACCGGACGCGCTGGCATTGGTCGGAGTGAAGGAAGGCGGCCCGACCCGCTTCGAAATCGATCTGCCGCAGACCGGTTCCACGCCTGCGAGCTGGGATCTCTACGAGACCACCCGCGAACTCGATTGTCAGAGAGTCATGACCGTTCCTGTGCACGATGGCCGTGCTGAAATCGAACTGCCCGCCGAAGCGGTATTCACGCTGGTGGGGAAGATGTAGGTGCCAAATGATGTGGCGCGGGCGTCTCGCCCGCGGTCGCGGGAGCGTCCCGCTCCCGCGCGGGGGCAGAGCCTGTCCTGAGCCGAGCGAAGGAATGCCCGCGCGAGAGCGGGCGAGACGCCCGCACCACGTCTGTCCACAGGCGGGGCATTCTCATGGTATCGAGTGCGCTTCTTTCTTCAGCCGCTCCTTGTCACCCCACACTGACTTCGTGTGGGCCAGGATTTCCTCCGGCGTGAGCCAAAGCTGCTTCATTCTTCTCTCGCTATGCAATCGCGCCAGGTCGTTGAAGTGAGGTGAGGCGGGGTCCTCGGATTCTCCATACGGCAGAAGACTCCAGGCTTGCTTGGGCGAACCTTCCTCGACCACCAGCAAGTGTCCCCAGCCGTCGTCGCAGTGGATCGTTCCGTCTTCAGCCCGAGGGCCGTCATCGGGATGGAGCACGTCAAACACGCCCGTCCCATCCATCGGGAACGTGCCACCGCGGTCGACGACGTTCACCTTGCCCCAGGGGACTTCTGCTGCGCCGAAATCTTTGCGAATCCGCCGTATTCCCTCCCCCAAAGCCTTGAGCGCCATGGCCTGCTCGTCAGGTGAATCGAGGTCGATCTTGTAGCGCGAGTAGGCTAGAAATCTTGCCATCCGAGCGGCCGAAAAGAGAGCGCGGTAGGCTTGCGCCCAGAAGTAGAGGTAAGTCTGGGCGGCGGAATCCGCGGCCGAACGGCGGTCCCAGTTCTTGAGCGTCTCGACGGCCTCCCTGATTCCCGGATCGGCTGCCGAGCGCGGCTGTTTCTGGAGCGCTCGCAGCAGCAAAGGAACGATCACGTCAGCGGGCACGACATAAGTGTCGTACGCCAGCGCCTTCATTTCATCCAGGGTGAATTTCTTGTCCTGCGCCAGCACTTTCAATAGCCTTTCCCCGCGCGGATTCAAATCCTCCTGGCTGATCTCCGGCTTGGTCACGGAGAGCAAGTAATAGGGGGCGGGGTCGAGCGGTTGAAGCCCGGAGTTGACGGTCGAGAGCCAGGGCGGATTGTTGCAGTTCTGGATGAAGCCTGACGGCGGGTTCAGCAATTGGGGATACTTCTCGAGCGGGAAATACGGCCCCCATTCGGTCGCCTTGGTCCAGCCCGGCACGGGCTTGCGCCAGTCGTAGCCTTCGGCGCGCTGGGCTACGGTGGCGTTGTGCACCCAGTAGAGGTTGTTCCGGTCCGTGTAAAGCAGATTCCAACGCGGCATGAGGTGCGAGGCAATGACGGCTTTGAACTCCTCCAGATTCCGCGCCTTCATGATGCGGTAGAGGTTCGTCGAATAGTTCACGCCCAGGTAATTGGGCAGTTTCACCGCATAGGCGCGGTGCTGCTCCCTATCGAATTTGACGATAGGCCCGTGGTGCGTGTAATAACAGGGCAGCGTCAGCGTTTCCATTCCGTTGGGGCCCTTAATTCGGAAGGTCTCGTATTCGACCTTGATCTCACGCCAGCCGCCTTCGTACCGATATTGGAGTGAGTTTGCGGGGTTGAGGTGCTCTGCATACACATCCGAAATGTTCGGCATGTTCCAGGTTGCGGACCAGGTGATCTTGTCGTTCAATCCGTCCAGAAAGAACGGACTGCCGAACCAACTGATGCCCGCCGCGTCCAGCTTCCCGGGCGTGATCAGGTGCGCCTCGTAATTCTGAAAGCGGTTGGCCCAAGGCATGTGCGTGTGCTCGACGTGAATAATCCGGCCGTCGGCAGATTTGGCGGGGGCGATGGCAAATTGATTGGAACCCAGGTTGGGGAATGAATAGGGCAGGTCATCAAGCTTACTCAGCGCTTCATGAATGCTGTAAAAGCGAAAGTACTGGCTGCGCTCCAGCGCTTCCACGTCTTCGGGAGTGATACCGTCGATCCAGGAGGGCACCGCGGCGCGGTGCTCCTCGATGTAGGCATTCACCCCACGCGCGAAACTGGAGAGAATCCTGTAGACCTGCGGATCAATCTCCTCGCGGTGTTCCACCACGGTCTGCCTGGTGCGCAACAGACGCTGCAAGTAATCGCCGTCCCAGCGATATTCGTACGGAATGAATCGCAGGTACCCGTCGCCGAGCGCTCGGAAGCCCTGCACTTCCGCGCGCCGCCCCTGGGCGTCACGATACTGGATGAACATCTTCTCGAGATGGTCCTGCGCCTGAGCATAGCCGTATCCGAAGAAAGTGGCTTCCTCCGTCTCGCCGACAATGTGCGGAACGCCATACTCGTCGCGATAAATGCTGACTTGGCCGGCCAGCGGATCGCGCGCCAGAAGACTCCACGGAAGCATCGCAAGGACCGCAAGAACAGCGGTAGGCCATCGGGTTGTTCGTGTCATTCTGCAACCACCCTCCCTTCGAGCTTTGCCTGCTTTGGAGCTTGTCGTTACATCTCGATTTCCCTCTTCGCAACCCCGACAGCGCTTCCAAACTCCACTTTGTTCGGCTCGTTTGCCGCTTCTGGCGTGCAGAAAGGCGTTCGTTTTGCCCACTCCATTTTAACCCAACACTTTGTTTTCAATGAGTTCTTGGCTTCGTTCCCACGATTTTGTGTGTTTTCATCACGTCGTAGTGGCAACCCTTGTGGTTGCCTGGGGACGGCCACAAGGGCCGCCCCTACCACTGCGCCGCTCCCCTCGGGTTCCGGTAGGGGCGGTTCGCGAAGCGCCTCTACGGCTTCGAGGGTGATTGATTCGTGTACGGGCACGCCATGGCGTGCCCCTACGTCGAAAGCCCCAAACCGCTCAACCACCCCCTGCCCCCTCCTTATCCAAGGAGGGGAATTCTGCTCAAATCTACTAGCCTATCAGGTCAGGATGAAAAAATGGGAAAAGCTGCAACAGATGAGAATATTTATTTTTAGTACAATGGAATCAAGGGGTTGGCGAGGAGAGGAAGTTCCACATTGTGAAAATCCGGGCGAAATTGTGGCATTTTGACACATACATGCAGAAAACTGCATATAGCCCAGAGGAAGGTTAGCCCCATTCGGGGCCACTCGGTCAAGAGAGGACAGGGACCTTCCGAGTCGAATCCTGAAGGAGCGACCTACGGAATGCGCAACTGTCACGCCCCTTCAGGGCTGGAGGCCGGAAATGAATCATCCTCACACCTGGCCCACCCAGGCCGTTGGCTTGGGCTTTGCTTTGCCACCCCTTCGGGGCTGTGGGTCGGCGGGGCGTAGGGGCGGCTTTACGCCGCCATTTGGCGAGATGAACTCGCCGCTACAACGCCAGCGGTCGGTTGTCCCCGGCGTTTTCGTTCAACCCAATGAACAGCTCGCCTTTCCCGAGCCCGAAGCCGCTTGACGGACCGCTTCTTCCGCGACAATCGTATACAGTGGCTGGTGCAGGCCTGGTAGAGATCCCTCGCTTGGCACAGCGAAGTTCAGGACACAGGAGCCAAAATATGATGGACAGAAGCGGGAAAGAATCGCCCCTTTTAATAGGCCGGATATCCCTTTTCCAGATATTTCTTGCGGTGCTCGCCTTCTTGGTGATTTTTGTTCCAGGCGCACGGGCATCGGACACGGGGACCATCTCGGGAATCGTGACCGACCCCAGCGGTGCGGTTGTCCCTGAAGCGACGGTGACGGCGTTGAACAAAAACACCGGAGTGAAGGAAACAACCACCACCGACACGCGTGGTTTTTATTCGTTCCCGTCGCTGCCCATCGGTGAATATGAGATTCAGATCCAAAAGACGGGATTCGGAGCGTATCAGCAAACGGGCCTGGTGATCGACGTCAATAGCTCCTTGCGCGTCGATGCCACGCTGCAAGTGGGCGCCGTGGCGGCGGAGGTTACCGTCTCAAGCACCGCCTTGCACGTCGAGACCACGAGCACCCAGCAAGGTGAGGTGATTACCGGAAACCACATGACGAGCCTTCCCTTGGACGGCCGGAGCTACACGGATCTGCTGGCCCTTCAACCGGGGGTCGCACCGCAGGCCTCGGGGGAGTACATTACTTACACCAATTCCTCCACTTCGGTTTCCGGAGGGCTCAACGGAGGGGGGCTCTCAATTAATGGGCAACGTGAAACGGCCAACGGGTTTACGGTAAATGGTGCGGATGTGAACGAGTCCATTTACCAGCAGACCAGCGTTATCCCGAACCTCGATTCGATTGCGGAGTTTCGCATCCTGACGAGCAACTTCAACGCCGAGTACGGCAACTACAGCGGCGGCCAGATCATGGTGGCCACCAAGTCCGGTACCAACCAGATTCACGGAGATGGCTTCGAGTTTCTGCGCAACACCGACTTCGACGCCAGGAACTTTTACTCCTACAACCAGGTCAATCCCGTCACCAACGCGGAAATCCCCGGCTCGGCGATTGGCGCCTTTAAACAGAACCAGTTTGGCGGCACGGTCGGCGGGCCAATACGGCGCGACAAGATTTTCTTCTTCGCCGACTACCAGGGAACCCGCAACACGATCGGCCAGAATACCGGGCTTATTGCGGTGCCTTCGGTGGCGGATCGCAGCGGCGACCTTTCGGACAAAGCGAGTTTATTGACCGGGCTGGTCAAGGGAAGTGCCTGGGCGCAACAACTCTCGACCGAACTGGGCTATCCTGTGGCGGCCAACGAGCCTTACTACACTCCGGGATGCACCAGTTCCGCCGACTGTGTGTTTCCCAACGCCATGATCCCGCAAGGCGCCTTCGCGAATCCCACCACGCACTTGCTGCAATACATCCCGCCGCCGAATGACGGTCCGTACTTTTCCACTTCCGCCAACAATCAGACGCTTCGCGACGACAAGGGCGGCGGCCGACTCGACGCCAACACGCGCCTGGGTATGATTTCAGGGTATTACATGCTGGACGATTACAAGCTGGTGAGCCCCTATGCAACTTCCAGCCTTCCCGGATTTGCGGAGCAGAACGCCGGACGGGCTCAACTGATCGAACTGAGCGATACGAAGACCTTCGGCGCTTCCTCGCTGAACGAGTTTCGCGCTAGTTTCATGCGCAATGCGATCTTCGAGGACAAGCCGATTCCCGGGCAGGGGCTCGGCCCGTCGTTCAGCTCTCAGGGCTATGTCGAGGGATTTAACACCTTGGGCATCGGCGTGATTGCCCCACAATACGAAGGGGTGCTGCCCATCGGTCTCAACGAATTCGGCTTCGGCATCAGCCCCAACACCACGCTCCAATTCGACAACATCTTCCAGTTCCAAGATAATTACAGCAAGGTAATCGGCACGCACACGCTGAAATTTGGGGCAAACTTCCACTACGATCAGACGGGCCTCATCTGGCCGGACCTGACCAGCGACGGCAACTTCTACTTTAACGGCTCCGAGACGGGCAGCGACTGGGCCGACTTCCTGATCGGGGCTCCGGTTTTCTTTGCGCAAGGCGCGCCCAACGGATTCCCCAATCGCGGCCATTACTTCGGCGCCTACGTCCAAGATAGTTGGAGGGCCTCGAAGGACCTCACCTTCAACTACGGCTTAAGGTGGGACGTCAGCCAATTCTGGTTCAACCCCCGAAATGAAGTTGACGCGATGATCCCGGGCGAGCAATCGGTGACCTTCCCCGGCGCTCCCACAGGCCTGCTCTTTCCGGGCGATCCTGGGGTTCCCACCACAGTGGCGCCGACGGGCTACCACAATTTCGGCCCACGCCTTGGCCTGGCGTATTCGCCCTCCACAAGCAGCGGACTGCTGGCGAAGCTGACCGGCGGGCCGGGCAAGAGCAGCATTCGAATTGGCTGGGGCTTGTTCTATACCGCCATCGAGGACCTGAGCGTTCAGGTGCAAACGGATTATCCCTTTGGTCTCTACTACGTCAGTCCGCTTCCCCCGGAGTTTGCCACTCCCTACGTCGATCGCGGCACAGGCACTAGCGAGGGCCAGCGCTTTCCTATAACCTTCCCGCCTCCGCCGAACCCTTCCCACCCGGATAACAACGTCAACTGGTCGCTGTTCGAACCCGTGGCAAGCAACCCCGTAGTCTATGGGGGCGACCGGCTTCCTTACTCCGAGGATTACTCGATCACGCTGCAGCGGCAGTTTGGTTCCAACACCCTGGTCTCACTGGCCTATGTCGGGGCGCAAGGACATCGCTTGATGACCGGTCTTGAGTCAAACCCTGGCAATCCGGCCTTGTGTCTCGGCCTCAGCCAGCCGAGTGAAGTCATCCCCGGAACAACGCCCTGCGGGCCGGGGCTCGAAAATGGCGTCTTCTATCCGGCGAATACTGCGCTGGTCGTTGACGGAACTCGCCAGCCCTTCGGTCCGGCCTTCGCCAGCAATGCGTGGTACGACACGATGGGAAATTCCAACTACAATGCGTTGCAAGCATCCGTGCGCTTCACTTCCGGGCGTGGGGAATTCCTCGCGGGTTACACTTACAGCAAGGCGATGGATAACGCCTCGGGACTCGGCGACCAGGTCTATCCGTTTGACTACAAGCTCACCAAGGCGCTCTCCGCGTTCGATTTGACGAACAACTTCGTGGTCAGCTACTCCTACAACTTGCCTTTCGACCGGCTGACGGGCAAGAGCTGGCTGGCCAGCGGCTGGAAGCTGTCGGGGATCACACGCTTTGCAACGGGATTTCCTGTAACCCTCAACGAGCAGGACGACAATTCGCTGCTGGGCACCGGCACTTCCGGCATCGGCGGAGACGTGGATGTGCCGAATTACACGCCGGGAAGCCTTAACCGCACCAATCCCCGCTCCGGACTTCCCTACTTCAACACCGCACTGTTTTCGACCGAAGCCCTTGGCTACTTCGGCGACGCCAACCGCCGCTTCTTTCACGGACCGGGCCTGAACAACTTCGACATGGCGTTGGTCAAGGACCTGCGGCTGACAGAAACGAAGAGCTTCGAATTCCGGGCGGAGTGGTTTAATATCTTCAATCACGCCCAATTTCAGACACCGAATGGCGACATCAACAGCAGTGCGTTCGGGTTGGTCACGGGAGCGAATGCGGCGCGCATCGGGCAGTTGGCGGTGAAGTTTTACTTTTAGTGGCTAGTGGTCAGTGGCTAGCGCCTGGTAGCTGGCGGCGGGCGCGGCCAGCTTGTGTGAGGGCCTGACCCTCTTCCCCTTGGGGGAGTGGGTGGCCCGCGAGGGCGGATTCTCCAGCTCTCGCGGGCCAAGTGAGGGGGCCAGCAGGCATGAGGTGGGAGCCCCTATCCAGACGGTAGGCATTTGGGTGACAAAAATGAATATATCCACCGCGCGTTACGCGCGCTCCCTTTTCGCTATTCTTGCCGGAATCAGTCTTCTCAGCGTGGGATCGGCGTTCGGGCAAGCATCGGGAGGGCCCGAGCCGCCCGGTTGGTTTGCCGGGGATGCACACGTTCACCGGGGCGTCGGCTGCGGGCGCTCGAATGAGAAAGAAATGCTCACCCCGCAGCAACTCATGGACATGATGAAGGTGAATAACCTCGCAGTGATTTCCGTGCTGGCCGACGCGGGCAACGGCGAAATCAAGTACGCCGATCAGGACCTGGCGATGATCGACGGAAAGGATAATCCCGTTTCGACTCCCGAGCGCATCGTCCACTGGGACGCGGAGTGGCATTACGATCCGGAAGGCGTGACGTTTGAGAGGAAGATGATCGGCGGCCACCTGATCCTTCTGGGCCTCAAGCACGGCGGGCAGCCCTTTGCGCAATACAACTACCCGATCTTTGATTGGGCCAAGAAGCAAGGCGCCATCGCCGGATTCGCCCACCTGCAATACCTGCCTTTCGCATTCTACGGGCCGCCCGACGGCATTCCGACTTCGCTCGACTGCTGCGCGCCTCTCGAATATCCCGTCGAGACGGCGCTCGGGTCAGCCGCATTCCTGATGGAAGATGTGCATGGGAGCGATACCGCGTTGCAGGCGTATTACCGCATCCTCAATACCGGCTTTCGTCCGGGGCTCGTCGCCAGCACCGACTATTCGTGCAACTATAGCGAGCCGCTGGGGACGCTGCTCACGTACGTCCGGATTCCCGACGGCCACCTCACTTACGACCAGTGGATCGATGGCCTGGCCAAAGGGCGAACCGTGGTTTCGCGCAACGCCCACAACGAATTCCTGGATCTTAAAGTGAACGATTCGTCGCAGCCGGGCGATGAGATCCACCTGGAGGGAAACCAGCCCTTGCGGGTGCGGATCGAGTGGCGGTCGGTACGCAACGACCTGGGAAGAATCGAGTTGGTCCAGAACGGCTCCGTGGTGGCCTCGAAGATGGCCGAGGTCGGTCCTGACTCGCCGGCGGTTTTCGAAACCACCCTCGCCTTCCGGCGCAGCGGTTGGCTCGCCGCAAGGCGCATGGACTGGCAAAACGGCCATCGTTCGCATACGGGCGCCGTCTACGTCATCGTCAATAACGCGCCCATCCGGGCCAGCGCTTCGGATGCCCACTTCTTCGTTAGTTGGATCGATAATCTGCTCAAGCAAAGTTCACCGGACGGCGAGTGGAGCAGCTTCTTCAGCCATGACCGCGAAGCTGCACAAGCGCGGTATCGAAAAGCGCGCGCCATCTTTTTGCAGAGAGAGATAGAGGCACGACAACAGGGGAACTAGGGTTATGTCTCAGAAGTTCGTTGAATATGTCAACCCGCGGAGCGGGTGTAAGCATGTAGCCCACGGCGTAAGCCGTGGGTTCGTGAGGCCCTCCCTCTCCCCCGTCCCCTCTCCCGCCCAGGCGGGAGAGGGGTGCCGCAGGCGGGGTGAGGGCCGTCCAACCCAGGGCTGACGCCATAGGCTACTCCAGTACGCCCCTTCGGGGCTGAGGGGCGTGGCCGGACTTAGTCAACGCTTCCAGGACGGTAATCATGCCGAATGGAATGTGGTCCAGACAAAATTTGATACGCAACCTTCTGATGGGCGGAACGGTGCTCGCGGCGATCGTTGCGGCCGCCTTGCTGCCCGCATCCCCACAGGAAGTATTCAACGGCCACAAGGTGATCCTGGATGCCCAGGGAAAGATTCTTCCCTGGCCTGCCCCGGCCGAAAAGGCCTACGACCATTTCCTTCGCTTGCGCTGGGATTTCATTAAGACGAAGGTCCCCAACTGCCCCGGGCCGCCGCCGCGATCGTCTTACCGGCAGTATTATTTCTACTGCGCGTTCTGGGATAAGAACGGAGTCTTGGATCCGGACACGTGGATGAACGATGTGGCCGAGAAGATTCCGAATTGGTTCGAGTCGGCTCGCCTGTACTACGCCTACACGGGCGACGCCACCGTGATGGAAATCGACAAAAAGCTGATGGACTATACGCTGGCTCACGGTACCAGTCCGCCAAGCTTCGCGTGGCCGAACTTCCCTTATACGACCACCAGCGCCGGAGATATGGAATTCCGCGGTTTTACGAACGGAAAGCACTTCGCCCTGCATGAAACGCAGGTGGGATACGCGGGGGATATGGGGCTGGTTTATTACCGGATGTACCTCTATAGCGGCGATCAGCGTTTTCTGAACGCCGCCCTCAACGTGGCCAACACGCTGGCCCGTAAAGCGCGCACCGGCACAGCCACCCAGTCCGTGTGGCCCGACCGGGCGATCATGAACAGCGGGAAAGTCACGGCAGAGTATGGAGCGCATCTGGTGGGCTGTTACATGTTATTCGATCAGTTAATCAGGGCAAAGCAGGGCGATGTGCAGGCCTACCAGAATGCGCGTGACAAAACCCGGGAGTTCCTCCGACGCTATCCCTTGAAAACCGGCTATTGGGCCGACGGCCATACCGATAACGCAATCAACAGTAATACGTATAAGAGTAATACGCCTGAAAGTAACTATACGTTGGCCCTGTTCGATTATCCCGACCTCGATCCTGACTGGCGAGCGGATGTGCCCAAGTTAATCAAGTGGACCGAAGAGTATTTTGTTTTCCGTTGCGCTCCCGGCGAGCCCGCAACGCAATGGGGCGCGAATATCGTAGGAGAGCAGGATTCTTTCCTGCCGAAGATGGACTACCAAACCGCGCGATACGCCGCAGAGTGCGCGCGGTGGTATGCGGTTTCAGGGGATGAAAGCTACAAGGAAAAGGCCTTCCGGTCGCTGAACTGGGTAACCTACTGTAACAAGCCGGATGGAGAAGGCATCGAGAGCCCTGTAAGTAAACACATCTCGAACTGGTGGTCGGACCTCTATGGGGAATGCCCGCGGATGTTTTACCCCGCCTTTGCAGGAGTTCCGGAATGGGGTCCGCCCGGGGAGAATCACATTCTGTATTCAGACGCAGTGCTCAAGGACGTGGCGTACGCGTCGAAGCAAGTCCAATACACAGCCACGCAGGGGCCGGGAACGGAATACCTGCGCGTGAACTTCCATGCCAACAGCGTCACTCTTGCCGGCGCCCGACTCGCTTTACGACATGATCTGAGTTCGCAGGGGTACACCTGGAAGGACCTCGGGCATGGCGATTACGCCCTGAACATTAGAAGGGAGAAGCCCGGCGCCGTGGTGATCCGATGAAGCCGCTCGTGGCGCCCAACCTACCATCTACTCGATCATCCCGCTTTCATTTTCCGGTTTCCACAGTGAAGCCTCGGGTGTACAGTATCCCCGTTTGGATGCAAACATAATAATTCGCATTTGATGTGGTGCGGGCGTCTCGCCCGCTGTCGCGGGGGCGTCTCGCCCCCGCAACGTCTCGAGGGCAGAGCCTGTCCCGAGCGTAGCGAAAGAACGCCCGCGCCAAAGCGGGCGAGACGCCCGCACCACAATTCTCGAATCTGAGGGAACAACTATGAAGGCCTCGTTTGCAGTGAAACATGTCCTGAAGTTTCTTGGCGCTCTGGCGGTACTTGGCTCGGTAAGCATCGCCTTCGCGCAGGAAGGCTACTTCCGGGCTGAGAATCGTGATGGCGTCTGGTGGATCATCGATCCGAGGGGCGCGCCCACGCTCACCGTGGGCGTGGACAACATCTCGTACGAATCCGACCAGGTTCGCGGCACCGGTTCGTGCCCTTATTGCGAGACCCTCGAGAAGATCTACCCCGACCGCAACGCCTGGGGACTTGAGGCGCTGGCCCGAATTCGCCAGTGGGGTTTTAACAGCATTGGCGCCTGGTCGGACCCCATTCTCTGGACCCACGGCGTTCCCTACACCGTGATCCTGGATATTGCCGAGCGGGCGGGAGCGAACTGGCAGCAAAGAAGACCGGCGGATTACTTCGATGCGAGGTTCGAGAAAGCCGCTGCCGACATTGCGGGAAAGGTCTGCCAGCCGCGGCGATTCGATCACATGCTCCTGGGATACTTCAGCGACAACGAACTGCGCTGGGGACCGGACTGGGGCGGCAAGGAATCGATGCTGGAGATGTACTTGAAATTGCCGGCGGGCGCAACCGGGCGGCGCAAGGCAGGCGATTTTCTGCGCGAACGCTACGCAAACGATATCGGCAAACTAAACCAAGCCTGGGGTGTGAGCGCGGCGAGTTTTGACGAGCTGCCCGAGCCCGGGTCCACCGCCGCCTACAAATCCGACGCGGCGCAGTTTCTGGAAATCGCCGCCAACCGGTATTTCGAAGTGTGCGAGCAAGCCATTCACGCCGCCGACCCCAATCACCTCTACCTGGGCGCGCGATTTGCCGGCATACCGCCGGAGACCGCTCTGCGCGGCGCTCACCACGCCGATGTGGTTTCGATCAACGTCTACAGCTTTGATCCGTGCCCGACGGTGCAAGCTGTCTTCAAAGCGACAGGGCGGCCGGTGATGATCGGCGAGTTTGCGTTTCGCGCCCAAAACTCCGGCCTTCCTAACACACACGGCGCAGGGCCCAGAGTCCCAGATCAGCCCGCCCGTGCTAAAGCCTATGCCGATTACGTGTCGCAACTGGAAAGCCTCCCCGAGGCCGTCGGCTACCACTGGTTCGAGTGGGTCGATGAGCCCAAAGAAGGCCGGTTCGATGGTGAGAACTCGAATTACGGCTTGGTCGACATTCAAGACAAGCCCTATCAGGAATTCATTGAGACCGTGAAAAAAGTGAACGCGGAGGCGGCGGAAATCCACCAGCACGCAGGGAAGGATTGAAGCCGCGCGGCGTCGGGCGGCCACAAGGGCCGCGCCTACGCCGCGTTCAGAAAAGCCACTACTCCGAGCGCAGCACGATGACGGGGACGGTGCGCACGGCGCGGATCACCGGCGGCAGCGCAGCCAGCAGCGCCGCAGCAAGAATGGCTAAGGAAGGAACCGCCAACATCGCGGGGTCCGTCGCCTTCGCTTGATAGAGCAGCGACTCGACGTAACGCACCGCTGCCATGCCGAGCGCGAGGCCCGCGAGCGCTCCGGCGAGCACCATCGAGAAGACTTCCATGGTCACGCGCCGCGCCACATCGCCGGCTTGCGCGCCGAGCGCCATGCGAATGCCGATTTCCTTCCGCCGCTGAACCACAGAGTAGTCGAGCACGCCATAGAGACCGGTACCCGCAAGCAAGAGTGCGACCATCCCAAAGAAAAACGCCAGCCTCGCCAACAGCCGCTCGCGGACGGTGTGCGACTGGTCGATCGCCGCTTGGGTGCGGATGTTGCTGACCCGGAATTCGGGCCGGGCGCGCGGAACTTCGCGGCGCAGCAGGGACGCCAGGGCCATGGGGTTGACGCTGGACGTGCGCACAATGAATGTTCCCTGGCCTATCGGCTGCAACACACCCTTGGCATCGATCGAGTGAAACGGAACATAGATTTGGGGCAAGAAGGGCTCTCGAATGTCGCGGTAGGTTACATCGCCGACCAAGCCCACACATTCAAAGCGCAGGCGGAAGCCTCCACTGAAAATTACCTCGAACGGCTTTCCGACGGGATCTTCACCGTTGAAGTACGTTTTAGCAAAAGTCCGGTTAACAATCGCGAAGCCGGGATAAGTGTCGCCGGGGCGGAAGTCCCTACCCTCGAGGAGCGGAATCTTCATCGCGTCGAGCCACCCGGGCGAGGCCTTTAGCATGTAAGCCAGTACCCCGTTGGGGGATGCACCGTTGACCGATATGAAATTGTTCCAACTCCACCCGGTCAGCAGCGCCGCATTGGTTATCCCCACCGATTCCACACCCGCCAGTGCGCGCAGATGTTCCGCCACCTGATCCCATGAGGCCGGCGGTTGCGGCCTCGCCGTGACCGTCTCGAGAGTGAGAACCCGGCCGGCGGAGTAACCGGTGGGGCGATTCGACAAATGGTCGAACGTGGCAACAAAGAGGCTGGCCACAAAAAGCACAAGAAAACAGAAGGCCGTCTGCACCGCGACGAGCGCGTGCATCACACGGCGGCGCGAGTGCGGGTCTTCTCCGCCTTTCAGCGCGCTTACCGGTTTGACTCCCGAGGCACGCAACGCCGGCGCCAGACCGAATAGCAACATGACCCCGACGGTCAGCGCCAGGCCGAACCCCAGCACCCGCCAGTCAGCCGGCAGGAACAGGCGCGCCGGGTTGTCCGGCGGATTGATCATGCTCACGACGGCAGGCGTTGCCCACCAGGCAAAGACCCCGCCCAGGGCGGCCGCGAGGAAGGCGAGCCAGGCGCCCTCTAGCAACACCAACTGCACCAAGCGCGCACGTCCGGCGCCAATCGAGACGCGTAGCGCCATCTCGCGCGCCCGTGACGCCGCTTGCGCCGTCATCAGGTTGGCGACGTTGGCGCAGGCAATCAGCAGCACCAGCGCCACCAGCACCTGGAGCGCCGCAAGCCAAGTGCGGTAGTCGTTCTGGAGATCGGAGACACCTGCGGCTGCCGGCTCCAGCAATAGCCTCTGGTTCAGCATTTCATACATTTCTTTTTTGGGTAGTCCGCCGAGGCCCTTTGCCCTCTCCTCTTCGAAGGCTCGCGAGATTGCCTCCAGTTTTGCGCGGAGAGGTTCCATGGCAACTCCGGGCTTCACCCGCGCCAACGTGCGCATCCAGGTCCAGTCTGAGTGCAGAACCGCAGGATGCATCATGGTGGGAATGAAGATGTCGATTACCGTGCCGGGCTCGGTGCCGGTGAAGCGTTCCGGACCGACACCGATAATCTCGTAGAGGTCGTTGCCGATTCGGAAGGTGCGCCCGATCAGCTTCGGATCTCGTCCGAAGCGGCTCGTCCAATAGTCGTACGAGAGCACGGCGTAGGGGTGCGCGCCCGGCTTCGAATCGTCGCTTTCAGTGAACAACCGTCCTGCGGCAGGCCGGAGACCAAAAGAGTTGAACATCCACCCCGAAACATACTGGCGGTACGCTTTTTCTATCTCCGCGTCCGACCCGTAGGTCACATCCGTCCGGTCGGAATACGAGATCGCCATCAGCTCGGCTTGATCCTTCACCGCTGCGCGCATCAACTGGAAGGCAGGATACGCCCAGACGTCGTAGGTGTGGGGTTTGTCATCCGGCCCGGTGAACTGGCGAGCCAGAGCGTACAGTTGGCCGGGATCTGATACCGGCAAGGGCCGCAGCAGTAGCGCGTCGATCAGCCGGAACGCTCCCGTGCAGGCCCCGATCCCGAGCGCCAGCGAGAGAATGGCCGCCGCGGAGGCGGCCTTGTTCTTTCTGAGTTGCCGCCAGCCGAAGATGGCGTCGGCGCGCAGCGAGTCAAGCCACGGAACGAGCCTGAAGTCACGGCTCTCTTCCCGCAACTGCAACGCGGCGCCGAGTGCTCGCCGTGCTTCCGCCGGGTCGCGGCCCTCCGCGACAGCCTCTTCGAGATGTGACTGGAGTTCTTCGTCGATCTCACGGCTCAAACGGTCGCCGCGAAACACATTTGCGATCCGTGACCATAACGACATATCACACCGTCCTTAAAACCCGATTTATGGCCGCCGTCACTGCCAGCCAGCGCGACTCCTCCGTAGCCAGTTGCTTCTGGCCCTGCGCGGTTAGTTCATAGAGCCGCGACCGGCGCCCGTTCTCTTTGGTGATCCATTCGGCGCGTATCCATCCGGCCTCCTCCATACGATGGAGCGCCGGGTAGAGCGAGCCTTCCTCCACTCGAAGCACTTCCCCGGACCTGTCCTGGATCGCCGTCATGAGGGCGTAGCCGTGCAGGCGAGGCTGCCGCGAAAGGATTTTGAGCACCAGCAGATCGAGCGAGCCTTGCAACGAATCGGGCTTAGGCATGTCCAGACCTCACACTACTTAGACGTCTGAGTATTCGGAAGGTTAGCACGGAAGTGGGTGAGTAGGAAAGCGGGGAGAAATCAGCGGCGAAAAAAGCAGGTTCACGCAAAGGCGCAAAGTACGCCAAGCACGCAAAGAAAACAGACCACCTCGACATTGCGCTACTTCGCGGCTTGGCGGCTTCGCGCGAGCTGTTTTGGCTTTTTCACACCTTCTAGCTGGCAGGGGTTCGGGACAGTTAGCCAGCCAGCGGCGAGTCGGTGGACCCAGCCTCTGCGGTGGTGTTCTGACGGATCACGCCAGTCTGGTCAGTGTAGTAGTAGTTGTACCCTGTCGTCCCTGGGGTAATCGGGCCAGCGGTAATTGTGTATGCGTAAATCCTACCCGATGTATCAGCGACACCCGCAGAATAGGTGAAGGTGTAACCGCTCTTTGAACTCTCTGTCGCACCAGCCGAACCTCCGGCGAGGATGCTGTCAATCAGTTCCGCACCTGATGGGACCGGAGAGGTCCCCGTGCTCGGGGGGCCCAAGTAACCCAAGGTCGGAGTGTAGCCGCCATAAGTCGAACTGTAGGTGGCTTCCGCAGTATTCATCACACGGAGCGATCCCACGGCCGAAGCTTGATTGGCTGCGGCCCGCGAGCGCATCAAGTTAGGGATGGCGATGGCTGCAATGACCAGGATGACTGCCACAACGATCAGCAACTCTATGAGTGAAAAGCCTCGTGGATTCTTGTTCATATGTCCACCTTGTTGCAGCGAGCAGCAACGTAATGCATTAATAGCGTAGAGCACTTTGGGTGCCACGCAGAATCTCAAAACACTTTTCCCTCGAGGATAAGGAGCGCGTTTTCACCGAGTTAAGATACAAGCAGGAATTAAGTCCAGGGTTCCCGGTTCAAGAGGACTGGACTCGCCAATTTCCGTCGAGAGGGAGTGACAGAATGTGTCATCGGGGTTTCCCGTACTTGCGCTTGAGCTTCACCCCAAGCCGACGGGCTTAACGCTGTGGACGCTCCCGGAGGCCGCACGGCACTTCGACCACGCAGTGCCGATCCCCAAGAATCAGCGACGGTGCTGTGGTATGCTCTGCTTGATTGGCTGGTGAGTCGCAGGCCATGTCGCCCAACTTTGGGCTCTCCAACTCCGACGGCCAGCTTGCTACGCTGCACTGAGAATCGGACTTATCTACGAGGTGACACCGAGGTGAACAAGGTACAGGTACGATTTATGGATTTCTTTGCCCAGACGATCCAGCGAATGCGGGAGGACGGACTGTTGCTGGTGAGTACGGGCACGGACGGAAAACCCAATGTCATGACGATCGGCTGGGGAACCATCGGTTGCATCTGGTCCCGGCCTGTCTTTATCGTGTTGGTCAGGCCTTCCAGGTACACCTATAGCCGGCTCGAACAGGTGAGCGATTTCACGGTGAACGTGCCGCCAAGGGAAATAGCGGAGGCCGTGGGGATTTGCGGGACAGTTTCGGGGCGTAACCACAACAAGTTTGAACAGGCGCATTTGACCCCGATTCCGAGCCGCGAGGTGCGATCGCCCATTATCCAAGAGTGCGTGGTTCACTACGAGTGCCGGACGCTGCATCGCAACGATTTGGCGCCGGAGGCGCTGGCCCAGGCGGTGCGCGAGGAGTTCTATCCCAGCGGAGATTTCCACCGCGTCTATTTCGGAGAAATTGTGGCTGCCTACGCTGACGAAGATGCCAGCAAGCGCTTGAGCGCGCCAGGCAGGGAACAGGGGATAGGGAACAGGGAATAGAGGGGAAGAGCGGCAAAGGGCTGATTGTCAACGAATGGGGAGAAGAGGTTCGGCAGGTGCGGCACTGCTTCTAGCCTCCACACTTTGGCCCTCAATCTTTACCCATCACCACGCCGCTCATAAGGGGCAGAACCTATGCGCACGATCATCCGCAACATACTTCTGACGGCTCTTGTGGTTTCGGCGTCGGGCTCTCGGGCAGGCCAGTTGCCGCAGGAGACGACGAATCGCATTGACGACATCGCGACCAAGGCATTGGCAGATACAGGGGCGCCCAGCGCCTCGCTCGCGATCGTGAAAGACGGCCAGGTCGCCTATGTTAAAGCTTACGGCCAGGCGCGTGTCGACCCGCCAACTTCCGCCTCCCCCGAAATGCGATACAGTATTGGCTCCGTCAGCAAGCAATTCCTGGCTGGGGCAATCCTGCTGCTGGTTCAGGACGGCAAACTCTCGCTCGATGATCACGTGGGGCGCTTCTTCCCTTCTTTGACGCGCTCAAGGGACATCACCATTCGCCAACTCCTGTCCCACACTTCCGGGTACGAAGATTACTACCCGTTGGATTATGTGGCTCCTTTCATGCAGCAACCCGTCACCCCGCAGGGCATCCTTGAACGGTTTGCGGGGAAGCCGCTGAATTTCGAGCCGGGGACCGAGTGGCAATACAGCAACACCAATTACGCCGTGGCCGGCCAGATACTCGAGAAGGTCACCGGCATGAAACTGATGGCTTTTCTGGAGAGCCGCATCTTTCGCCCGCTCGGCATGCAAAGCCCCATCGACCTGGATACGCATCCACTGACCAGTTCCGACGCAGGGGGCTACACCCGCTTCGGTTTGGGACCTCTTCATCCGGCCATGACGGAAGCGCCGGGCTGGCTGTACGCGGCGGGTGAGCTCGCGATGACGGCGCACGACCTGGCACTTTGGGATCAATCGTTGATGGAGCGAAAACTGCTCCGCCCGGCCGCGCTCGATGAAATGATCAAGCCGGTGCGGCTCAAAAACGGCGCGCCCGTAGACTACGCATTAGGAGTGGGGATCTCAAACGCCTCAGGACATCCGAGGCTGACACATGGCGGAGCAGTGGCCGGCTTCGTCAGTGACAACGCCGTCTGGCTTGACCAAGGCATTGCTGTCGCCGTCCTGACGAACCTGGACGGGTCAAGTGCCGCTGGATCCATCGTCAGCCAGATCGGAACATTGCTGGCGGGAGAGAAAGCGGACCCGCAAGCCGCTTCGTCCCTCGAGCAAGCACGCCAGATCTTCCGCGGTCTGCAAGAGGGAGGAATCGACCGTTCACTTTTGACCTCTGACGCCGATTCCTACTTTACTGCTCAAGTGTTGGCTGACGCTGCCTCCAGCCTCGGTCCCCTGGGAACGCCGTCCAGTTTCGAGCAGACAGGCTTCCAGTTGCGGGGCGGCATGATCTACCGACACTTCCGCATTGGATTTGCGTCGGGAAAGTCCTTGCACCTATCGACGTTCGCCACGCCGGACGGCAAGCTTGCACAATACTTGATCCAATAAATTAACCACAGAGGCACTGAGAAAGGCGTTCGGACTTCTCAGTGCCTCCGTGCCTCTGTGGTGAAAGGTGTTATCGCACGAGTGCGGCCAATTCGTTGGCGCGGCGGATCACCTCGGCGCGCTCCATCTTCTTGTATTTTTCTGGGAGGAGGCTCTTGCTGGTGCATTCCAAAACGGCCACCAGATTCTGCAACTCAATTTCGGTGGGGTAGGAGGGGGGGACAAAGTCCTCCAAGGCTGCTTTCACGTCATCCACGTTTACCGCGACTTCGTCCGCCAGCGCGCTCTTCATGAGGGCCCGAGTGAGTACCGCTTCGATATCGGCCCCGGACAAGGCTCCGGCGTGCTCGAGGAAGAACTTCTCGACCTCTTGGGAACCAATATCGATGCCGGTCTTCTTCTGCATGGCGCGCAGGAGCGCTAGGCGCTCCTCATCGGTCTCCGGGTAGAAGAGGGCAATGTGTTCCTCGGCTCGTCCCTGGCGTTTAAGGTCGACCGGCAGCAAATCGGGACGGCACGTGAGGAGGAACCAGATGACCTTTCCGCGCAGCTCGGTGTTGCCCATGAACTGAGCGATCTGAGCGAAAACACGGTTCGACACGCCGCTGTCGCCCGAACTCGAGCGATCGCCTAACTGTGCATCCGCCTCGTCCACGATCACGGCGATCGGGCTCATGGCTTGGAGCAGGTTGAGCACCCTCTCGAGGTTTCCTTCGGTGACACCCTGCCACATGCTGCGAAAGTTCTTCAGGATGACAGCGGGAATTCCAACCTCGCCCGCGAAGCAAGTGGTCAGAAAGGTCTTCCCGGTACCCACGGGTCCGCAGATGACATAGCCCATGGGGAGGACGTCGGTTCTTCCGGCACGAATCGCGGCCGCCGCGTTTTGCAGCTTCTTCTTGGCCTGGTCGTTCCCTGCCACCAGCGAGAGGTCGAAACGGCTCTGAATGAATTCCAGCAATCCCCCCGATTCCGCCTCGATCAATTCCTTTTTCCGCTTGGTAAGGAATTTGAGCGTCAAGGGTTGACTATTCTGCACCGCGTGGGAGATCAGAGTCTGCAGTTGCACGCGCTTCAGGCCCGCCGTCAGCTTGGCCAGCGTAGCGTCAGTCACTTCCGAACCGGAAGGCAGTGGCGTGCCGGCCAACTGCGACCGGATGAACTCAAGCCGATCAGCTTCGTCAGGCAAAGGAATGCCAATAGAAGCCACCGCAGGGTTTTGGACAATTCCCTGGTTCAAGTCAGTCTGAGTTTCTGCAATCAGGCAAAGGGTGACATCCGCCTTCAAGAACGCAGGATTCTGCGCCCAGCGCTTCAATATGACCAGGGCATTGCGGTCCTCCGCCGGCATCCCCGACACGTCGCCGGCGGGGGCGATGGTCTCTGCATAATCAATGATGAGCGCGATCTTCTTGCCTTCCGCGATGCGCAGCCGCAGGTAGTTATCAAGCAGGTTGAGCACCCCATCCGGGTTGCGGGGCAGTCCGGCGGCGTAATTGGTGCCATGATAACTGTCATAGCCGGTCAAGGCACGGAGGAAATCCGCTTGAGCTTCGGGTTGCGCGAAAGTGAGGCCGCCACCCCGATCGTAACTCAGGATCAGATCGCGGCGCGGGAAGAGCGCCTCGTTCAAGAAGCGCGGCAAGCTGAGGAACTGGGTCGCGCCTTCTCGCTTCACGGGCACATAGTCGCGCACGTTGCCGTAAAGTACGAACATGGCAAGCGTGCGAGAATAGTACTTCTCGGAGAGTTCCCTCGCCCAGTTGGGCAGCGATTCCAAGCGTGTAGAATTCGGTATTGGTATGGTGGCCATGTTTATTCAACAACCAGTGCGCCCACTCGGTTGCAGGGGCGACCCTTGTGGTCGCCCTGGGGCGGCCACAAGGGCCGCCCCTACAACTCTAATTCCGAACGCGCGAGTTGGGTATAGAGCCAGAACTCGAAACCGATGAATCGGTCGGCAGCGGGCCAAACGTTTCTTCGACTCCCGGCACCGCCATGTCGAAGACGGCCTCGACCTGCCGCACGGTTTCCTCAGTTTGCTCGACATCGCGAACCAGGTTATCCAATTGGTCGCTCACCTGCTGCGGATCGCGCATGGTCACGGACTGGTCGTTGATCAATTGCAGGACATCTTCGATCGCCGAGCACTGTGCCTGCACCACCTTCTGGTTGTCGCGAACCTTTTCGTATTTCTCCAGCCGCTTCCCCAGGATTTCGATTCGCTTACGGTTGATCTCCTGCACCTGTTGAGGATCTGAATTCAACGTGTGCTGCAGATTGGCGATGTTCTGCTTGATGGGGCCGGGGTCGGTGGTCTGCAAGTACTCGCAGTGCTGGTAGTCGGCGTAGAGCAAGCGCAGGTAAGCTTCAAGAAGGCCCTGAAGCCTCTGCTCCATCTGCTCCAGAAACATCTGCGAGGTCGATGACAAACGGCTGTAATTGGCGCGAATGCCGGCGCACAGGGAATCCAAGGCGGCGTAGCGAGTGCGAAGCTCGGGCGGCATTTCGTTGAACATCGTGCCCAGACTCATCTCGCGCTGGCGCTTTTGCTCAGCGTACTTCCAGGAGCGCACCAAACGCCGAAAGGCGCTGCTGCGGGGCGCGATGCTGAGATAAATCATCTCCAAGCCTGCCGCCAGCACCAGCGGAAGTCCGGTCCCCGACAGCAGGGCGAAAAGCGCGGCGCCCGCGAGCCCGATCCAGTTGTACTGCCACTTGAGCGCGGCTTTCACCAAGTCGGCCTGCTGTAAGCCAAGCTCGTCCGCCTGGCGCTTGACCATCCCTTCCAACATCGAGCCGGCTTTTGCGGCCGTGCCCTGCTGGGGAGTCTTCTCCTCCGCCATCAAACACCCACCCGCACATGGCCCGTCCCCGGAGCGCGTCGGAGGCACGCCAGCACGTAATCCTGAAGATCGTGAAACTCTTTCGTCTGCTTCATCGCCGGATCTCGAGGACGACCGAGCGCCACCGGAACGTCCTCTACTATTGTACCGGGGCGGGCGCTAAGTATAAAGATTCGGTCAGCCAGGTAGACCGCTTCTTCCACGTCATGGGTCACAAACAGCACGGCGCATGCGGTCTCATCCCAGATGCGTAATAACAGGGCTTGCATGTCGCCGCGTGTTTGGGCGTCCAGCGCGCCAAACGGCTCGTCCATCAAAATCACCTCGGGCCGGACCGCCAGAGTGCGTGCGATGGCAACTCGCTGCTGCATTCCGCCCGAGAGCCGGTCCGGGTAGGAATTCTCGAATCCCGAGAGGCCCACGGCTTCCACCAGCTTCGCCACAGTCTCTTTCTTTTGCACCGCCGGTGCGCCTTGAATCGTCAACCCATAGGCAATGTTATCTGCGACGCTGAGCCAAGGGAAAGAAGTATATTTCTGAAACACCATGCCCCGGTCGCGACCGGGCCCATCTACCCGCTTGCCGTTCACCTCGACCTTTCCGCTGTCAGGAAAATCCAGCCCCGCGATCAAGCGCAGAATGGTGGACTTGCCGCAGCCCGAGGGGCCCAACAGTACCCTGAACTCGCCCAAATCCCTGCCTTCGGGAGAGTATGCCTCTTCGACTTCGAGGCTCACATCCCGCAGAGCTTCGATCCTTTCGCCGGCGGCGCCCAGAAAAGTTCGGCAGACTTTGTCGAGTTGGACTTTCACCTTGTTTGGCATCGTATCACTAAGTAGGCAGTCGGCAATAAGCAGTCGGCAGTAGGCAGTAGGCAGTCAATCTCTAAACAGGCGTGAATTTCTTCGGATCCTTGATCATACTGCTGAGCATCCTGCCGAGTTCATCGTAGCCTGCCGCGAATTCCTTCTGGTGCTCGATAAACAGTTAACCACAATCCCGCGCAAAATCCAGCCACACCTGCGTCTCTACCGCTTCTGCATCACAATCCGCCAGTTTGCTCACGAACATGGCCGGATATTGCCGCTCACGATATCCCTCTGCCAAGTTCGCCGCGACGCTCCGCGAGGACCGCCGGATTTGACTGGTCATCGAGTATCGTTCATCTTGAGGGAAAGTCTTCGTCTCGTTGAAAATCCGCATCGCCAGGCCATAAGCCAATTGGTAAACCCTCAAGTCCCGAAAGCCGCCAGGTACTGCCATCGTACGACGCTCCTTGCTGCCGACTGCTTACTGCCGACCGCCTACTGCCGACTGCTTACTGCCGACTGCTTACTGTTCTTCGCCGTAGCGCCCGCACCCACCGCTGCGAGGTGTTCGGTAGCCGGCCGCTGGACCTGACGCCACGGAAATAAACGATGCTCCAGAAACGTCAAGAACCAACGAAATATAAAGGCCGCAAATCCGATGGCGATGATGCCTGCGTAGACCCTCTCGAAGTCCAGAACTTTACGCGCGGCTTCCACCATGTATCCCACACCGCGGCGGGCATTAACCATCTCGGCCAAAATAACGTATGTCCAGCCAATGTCATAGAGAATTCTGAATGACCCGAAGATCCCAGGGAAGGAGGCCCTGAAAATCAGCCAGAGCACCTGGCCACGGTTGGCGCCCAGCGTATAAGCTGTCTCGATCAGGCTGTCGTCGACGCGGTCCGCTTCTTCAACAACTACGGCCAGTAGGTAGAAGAACATTCCAAACCAGAGGAAGGCTACCTTCATGGTTTCTTCCATGCCAAACAGCGCAATGAAAGCGGGCAAGAAAGCCGTGATGGGCATCGAGCGCATCGGGGCCGCCACAGGGTTTATAAGATGGTGAACCCAGCGGAAGCTGGCCATCAGCACACCCAGCGGGATCGCGATGCACGCGCACCAGAAGAACGCCTGGGCAATTCGCCACCAGCTCTGCACTACGTTGCCCAGCAGATTGTAATCCACCCAAAGTCGGCCGAAGGCGCGGATGACTCCCGCCGGGCGAGGCAGAGCAAAAGGCGGAAGGATGTCCCAATGAGTCAGGAGAAACCACGCAAGGACAATCAGACCCCAGCTCAAAAAAGCTAGAGCCATCTTGGCGCGAGGTGACACGTCGCGGCGAATCTGGAAAAGCTTAGCCATTAAGAAATTCGAGGCCTTTCCTTCATGAGAGTTTGTGTGAAGA
>Ga0326727_10006352_pt1 | contig 32540 bp, 23 predicted proteins | sample MB2enrmetagenome_FD_207643 | JGI IMG/M metagenome (GOLD analysis project Ga0326727, IMG submission 207643) | Lab enriched peat soil microbial communities from McLean, Ithaca, NY, United States - MB29MY | ecosystem: Environmental > Terrestrial > Soil > Wetlands > Peat | place: USA: New York...
TGAGCACGTTGTCGAGGGAGCGAATGGCGAGGTCCCAATTTTCATTCGATCCGGCATAGTGGGCGCGGTCGTTCGGGTCCCAGGTGGAGAGTTCGATCTTGAATTCGCTAAAGCCGAAGGTTTTCAGGACGGCTTCGGCGAAGTCGATGCAGGCCGAGACTTCGCTCTCGATTTGCGAGGGCATGCAGAAGATGTGGGCGTCGTCCTGCGTGAAGCCGCGCACGCGCAGCAGCCCGTGCATGGTGCCGGAGCGTTCATAACGATACACATTGCCCAGTTCGGCGTAGCGGGCGGGCAGGTCGCGGTAGCTCTTGGGCGAATTTTTGTAGATGAGGATGTGGCCGGGGCAGTTCATCGGCTTGAGCCGGTACTCGGCGTCGTCCAGTTCCATCGGCGTGTACATGTTGCCGGAGTAAAAACCCTCGTGGCCGCTCACCTTCCACAAATCCCGGCGCATGACGTGCGGAGTGTAGACGAGCTGGTAGCCGCGGCGCAGGCATTCGTCGCGCATCCAGTCTTCCATCACCTTGCGGATGATGGCGCCCTTTGGATGCCAGAAAATGAGGCCTGCTCCGGCCAGTTCCTGAATGCTGTATAGGTCGAGCTGCTTGCCCAGAACGCGATGGTCGCGCCGTGCGGCCTCCTCCAGCCGGGCGAAGTGGGCCTCCAAATCTTTTTGTGAAAAAAAAGCCGTGCCGTAAATCCGCTGGAGCTGCGGATTCTTTTCGTCGCCGAGCCAGTAGGCGCCGGCGAGGCTGGTGACCTTGAACGCCTTTACGCGGCCTGTCGAGGGCACGTGCGGGCCGCGGCAGAAGTCAATGAATTTGCCGTTGCGGTAAAAGCTCACGTCCTCGCCGGCTGAAGTGAACTTCGTCACGAAGTGGATCTTCATGAAGTCGCCATCGCGCGCGAAGCCTTCCAGGCTTTTATCTCTTGGAGCGAATTCGTGTATAAACGGCTCGTCGCGCGCGACGACTTCGGCCATCTTGGCTTCGATGGCGGCGAGGTCTTCAGGCGTGAAGGGTTTCTCGCGGTAGAAGTCGTAAAAGAAGCCGGAATCGGTCGCAGGGCCGTGGCCGAGCTTGGTCTCGGGGAAGAGCTCGAGAACAGCCGTGGCGAGCACGTGCGCGGCGGAGTGGCGCACGACTTTGAGCGCGTCGGGATCCTTTTCCGTGACAAGCTCGAGACGCGTCGAGGCGGTGAGCGGAGCCGAGAGATCGACGAGGCGCGGCGCAGCCGAGTCTTCAGCCGCGTACATTCCAGCCTCAGACGCCTCTTCAGCAGATTCCGCTCGCACCTTTGCGCCGTCGAGTGGAGTGAGGCGGGCGGCGACCGAGGCCGCGGCCAGGCGCGGCGAGATGGAGTTGGCAATTTCGAGTGGCGTTGTGCCCGGAGGCACTTCGCGAATTGCCCCGTCGGGCAGGTGTACGGCGATCGTATTCTTGCTCATGATGCGATGGATTCCATTTTTTGGCCGCGTGCAGCGAGAAGCTTATTTTGAGGATAGAAGGAAGGCGGGTGTGAAGTCGAGCGCGGGTTCCGGGATGCGCACTTAAATCTTGATGGTGCGAGGAGAGGGCAATGCGATGGATTGGACTACTGTTGTGGATTGCGCTGTGTTTTGCCGTGGCGGGCACGGGCGGAAGATGGACGGCCGGCGAGGTGAAGGGATGGTATCGCACGCTGACGAGGCCCTCGATTGCGCCGCCGGATTGGGTGTTTGGCCCAGTGTGGTCGATTCTTTACGCAGTAATGGCTGTGGCCGCGTGGCGGGTGTGGCTGGCAGCGCCGATGCACACGCGCACCTGGGCGCTGGCATTGTTCCTGCTGCAACTGGCGTTGAATCTTGCATGGTCGTGGATATTCTTTCGTAAACACGCCATAGGTTTAGCACTGGTTGAGGTTGTGGTGCTTTGGGTGGCAATTGGCGCGACGACCCTGGCATTCGGCAGGGTTGCTCCTCTTGCCGCATGGCTCATGGCGCCGTACCTGGCGTGGGTTGCTTTCGCAACTGCGCTGAACGCCGCGTTCTGGCGGCTGAACTGAGATCCCGGCTGGCACTCCCCTCGTGGCAAGAAGCGGCAATACTGTGATCCGGAAGCTGTGCCAAGACACAAAAGGGCTCGGAACGCGCCTGAAGATTCAGGAGCGCACCCAGCCCTCTTGTGGAATGTGTCAGATTCTGCCGGAATCCGACCGAACGGGCTTAGAGAGGCTGTACGTCGGCAGCCTGCCAGCCCTTGGGGCCCTTGACTACGTTGAACTGCACGGCTTGACCTTCCTGCAAGCTCTTGAAACCACTTGAGTTGATCGCAGAGTAGTGCACGAAGACATCTTCGCCGTTCTGGCGCGAAATGAAGCCAAAACCCTTCGCGTCATTGAACCACTTCACAGTACCTTGTTCCATTGTGTTCGTATTTCCTGGATTGAATTGCGCTGGATGAATCGGAGCCACTGGCAGAATCTTGCTTGGTTGGGCGAGTACTGCTCACGCCCGGTTCGCTTCTAACGCTGAACCATTATATCATCGCCCTCAAAAAATATCTGCACCAATGTGCGTCGGCACGTGACCAATGGTTTTTGAGATTCAGAACCCGTTGACCAATATGGATTTAACAGCGTGCATCGGCCTGTGATAAGGTGAGAAGTCGCCATGCCTCAGGATCCTGTTCCCGGTTTGCTCTCCCGCGCCACAGAGGTGCTCGATGCGCAGTTTCGCGCCCTGCCGGAATTCGACGTTGAGCCGGCCTTGAGCGCCGAGGCCATGGCGCAGGTTCTCGAGGCCGCGGCGCGCCGGCTGGGCGATAACTACCCTTACTTTCATCCACTTTACGCAGGGCAAATGCTGAAGCCGCCGCATCCGGTGGCGCGAGCGGCGTACGCCTTGGCCATGAAAATCAATCCCAACAACCATGCCAGGGACGGCGGCCGGGCCAGCTCGGAGATGGAGGTGGAAGCGGTCGGCGAGATCGCCGGGATGTTCGGGTGGAAGGAGTTCCTGGGCCACCTCACCTCGAGTGGCACCATCGCCAACCTGGAAGCGCTGTGGATCGCGGGGCAGTTGGCACCTGCGCACCGGATTGTGGGCTCGGAACAGGCGCATTACACGCACCAGCGGATTTCGGGAGTGCTCAAGCTGGAGTACGCGGCCATTGCCACCGGCAACCGCGGGTGCATCAGCCTGGAGGCGCTTGAGGACGAACTCCGCAAGGGCGGCGTGGGCACGGTGGTGGCCACGCTGGGCACCACGGCGATGGGCGCGGTCGATCCGCTCGACGAGATTCTGGCGTTGAAGAAACGGTACGGGTTCAGGGTGCATGTCGATGCGGCGTATGGCGGCTACTTCGGCCTGATTGCGGGAGCGCTGGACGAGCCCGCGCGGCGAGCCTATGCGGCGATCGGCCGGGCCGATTCCATCGCCATTGATCCGCACAAGCACGGACTGCAGCCGTACGGCTGCGGCTGCGTGCTGTTTCGCGATCCGGCCGTGGGGCGCTTCTACAAACACGATTCGCCGTATACGTACTTTACCTCGAAGGAGTTGCACCTGGGCGAGATCAGCCTGGAGTGCTCGCGCGCGGGAGCGGCGGCCGTAGCGCTGTGGGCCACGCAGAGGCTGCTGCCGTTGCAGCCGGGCGGGGAATTTGCCCGGGGCCTCGAGCGCGGGCGCAGAGCTGCCGTGGAACTGGACCGAAGGCTGCGCGGCGACGCGCGATTTGAGGCGTTGGCCGGCGGCGGACCCGAGCTGGACATTGTGGTGTGGAAGCTGAAGGCAGAAAACGCGGAGCGGGCTTCCCAGCGGGCGCGAAAGGTTTTCGATGCGTGTGCTGCACGTGGACTGCACCTGGCCCTGGCGCAATTGCCGGAATCGTGGTTTGCGGCTCCCGACCGCGCGAAGACGAGTGGCGCCTCAGTCACCTCTCTGCGCTCCGTACTCATGAAACCCGAGCACGAGGCGTGGCTCGACGAGATTTGGCAACGATTGAGCGCGGCGTGCGCTTGAGTTTAGGGGGTTGCTGAGTCCCCGGCGGATCGATTTCAGACAAAGGATGAGGAACATGCACGATCCGGACCTATTGCATTCCATGCACCGGGAGCGCTTCCATGCGGAGCCGGCCATCTTTGCGGCGCCCGGCCGCGTAAACCTCATTGGCGAGCACACCGATTACGCCGAGGGCTTTGTGATGCCTGCGGCCATCGACTTTGGCACGCTGGCGGGTATCTCGCCGCGCGCCGATGGCAAGATCGTGCTCTATTCCGAAAACCAGGGCGAGGAGAAGGTCTTTGACGGGATTCAGGCCAAGCGGACCTCGCAATGGACCGACTACCCGATGGGTGTGGTGGTCATTCTGGCCGGCGAGGGGCTCAAGATTCCCGGCTTCAGCCTGAGCGTGTGGAGCGATGTGCCGCTGGCATCGGGATTGTCGAGTTCGGCGGCGCTGGAGGTGTCCACGGCGCTGGCGGTTCTGTCGCTGGTAGGCGCGAGTTATCCGGGTCCCGTGCTGGCGCGGCTGTGCCAGCGGGCAGAAAACGAGTTTGTGGGGGCCAACTGCGGCATCATGGACCAGTTCATCAGCGTCAACGGCAAGCAGGACCACGCGCTGCTGCTCGATTGCCGCGATTTGAGCTTCAAGCTGGCGCCGATTCCGCGCCACGTGGCGCTGGTCATCGCCAACACCATGGTCAAGCACTCGGTGGCGGGCGGCGATTACCCCACGCGGCGTCGCGAATCGGAGGCCGCGTGCGCGGTGATTGCCAGCCACAGGCCGGGCGTGCCGTTCCTGCGCGACGCGACGCTCGAAGATCTGGCAAAGTGGGGCCGCGAGATGGAGCCCAGGAGCCTGCTGCGGGCGCGCCACGTCATCAGCGAGAACCTGCGCACAACCGCCGCATGTGACGCGCTGCTGCGCGGCGACATGAAAGAGCTGGGACGGCTCATGGGCGAGGCGCACTTGAGTTACAGCAAGGATTTTGAGGGCAGTTGCGTCGAGGCCGACGCCATGGTGGAGCTTGCCGCAGATTTGCCGGGACTGATCGGGGCGCGGCTGACGGGCGGCGGGTTTGGCGGCTGCACCATCAACCTGGTGGAGCAGAGCGAGGCGGCCAGCTTTTCGAGGACGCTGGGTGAACGGTATGCCGCGCGCACCGGCATCGTGCCGCAAATTCATATTTGCCATGCGTCCGGAGGGGCGGGTAGAGCAGGGACTCGGGAACGTAGGAACTAGCTGCAGCAAAACCGGAGATGCTGTAACCCGAAGCCGCTGCACTTGAGTCGCCGCGACCTTTAAGAAAAGCTGAATAGGGCACACTTTCTCTGGTTTTGCCGTAAAGGCTACCGGCTACGAGCTGGAAGCTAGGAGCTGGTAGCTGCGTCTACCGCGCGCTCAGCCACCCCCGCCGGCGCTGCCAGCTTCATCAGCGCCACATACACGATGCCGGCCGTGAAGAAGCCGACGAACCACGCGTAATCGTAGAGGAAGTGCAGCGGCGGAACAAAAACGCCGATGAGCGCCGTCGCCACGCCCAGCGCCAGCGCCGCAATCGCCCGCGGATTCACGCCCTTCGAGTAGTAGTAGATGCCTTCGCGGTGATAGAGCGAGTTCACATCGAGCTCCGTGCCGCGGATGAAGAAGTAATCGCACACCATGATGCCGGCCACGGGACCGAGCAGCCCCGAATATCCCACCAGCCAGCCGAAGATGTACGCGTCCGGCGTGGCCAGCAGCTTCCACGGGCACATCGCCAGGCCCAGAAACCCGGTAATCAGCCCGCCCGTGCGGAAGCTGATCAACCGCGGATACAGATTTGAAAAATCGTTCGACGGCGAAACGACATTCGCGCCGATATTCACGTTGAGCGTGGCCACAAGAACCGCAATCATGGCCAGAAACGCAACCAGCGGCTGATGAAACATCCCGATCAGCAGCACCGGATCCCAGATCGGCTTGCCGAACAGCACCGCAGAAGCCGATGTGACCGCGATGCCCAGAAACGTGTAGAGCACCATTGCAACCGGCAGCCCGAAGGCCTGCCCCCACGATTGCGCCGATTGCGATTTGGAATAGCGCGTGAAGTCGGGAATGTTCAAGGCCAGCGTCGCCCAGTAGCCCACCATCGCCGTGAGCGAGGGGAAGAAAACCGTCAGAAACTCTCGGGTCGTGTGGAACCGGCTCGGCGTCGACAGCATCGCCCCAAAGCTGCCTGCCTTGATCCGCACCCAAACCAGCAGCGCCGCGGCCATCACAAACATGAACGGCGCGCCAAACGCCTGCAGCCGCCGAATCGATTCCACGCCCCGCCAAACCACTACCATATTCAGCAGCCAGAAGCCGAGAAAGCAAGTCCACAAAATCCCCGCATTCCCCATGGCGCCCGGCCAGATCACCACCAGCATCGCGTCAATCGCGCTGCCGCCGATCCACGATTGAATGCCGAACCATCCGCAGGCCACCACAGCGCGCAGCAGCGCGGCCAGGTTCGCCCCGCGCACCCCGAACGGCGCGCGCAGAAATACCGGAAACGGAATGCCGTACTTCGCGCCGGCGTGCGCGTTCAGCAGCATGGGAACCAGCACGATCAGATTGCCCAGCAGCACCGTCCCGATCGCCTGCTTCCAGTCCATGCCGCTGGCGATCAGGCCCGAAGCCAGCCTGTAGGTCGTGATCTCCATGCACATCGAGAACCACAGCGCCGTGTAGTTGTAAAAGCCCCACTTGCGTTCGTCCGGCGCGGTCGGCCGCAGGTCGCGGTTCGATAGGGATGGATCGACTGTGCTCACGGCACCTCCTCCGTGATGCTGCTTGCTCTATTTCGAATGTGCGTTCAGAACAATAAAGATGCCATTATGAGCGGCGCGCTTCGGGATAGCACGAGCCTCACCTTCGCACGAACAAGCTGACTCGCTAACTCGCTAACTTGCTGCTTTACTTCCACGCCCCGCCGCGGGCCTCGCGCCGCAGATACTCGCCCCGGCCCGGCTTGCCGATAAACTTGCCGCCGCTCACGATCAACTCGCCCCGCGAGTAAACATCGCGCGCATTGCCGCGCACACGGAACCCCTCGAACATCGAGTAGTCGACTTTCATATGATGCGTGGCCGCGCTGATCGTGTAATCCGCGGCCGGGTCCCACAGCACCAGATCGGCGTCGCTGCCCGCGGCCAGCACGCCTTTCTTCGGATACATGCCGAAGATGCGGGCCGGCGCGGCCGAAACCAGCTCGACGAATCGGTTCATGGAGAAGTTTCCCTGCCCCACACCGTGATGATGCAGCAGTTGCAACCGGTTCTCGATGCCCGGTCCTCCGTTGGGAATCTTCGTAAAGTCGTCCTTGCCCAGCGCCTTCTGGTCGGCGAAGCAGAACGGGCAGTGATCCGTCGACACCACCTGCAGATTGTCTTTGCGCAGGCCCTCCCACAGTTTGGGCTGGTTCTTGCGCTCGCGCAGCGGCGGCGTGAAGACGTACTTCGCGCCCTCCCAACCCTTGTCCGCCACGTCTTCGAGCGACAGCAGCAGATACTGCGGGCACGTCTCGGCAAACGCCGGCAATCCGCGGTCCCGCGCCTCGCGGACTTGATTGAGCGCGTCCTCGCATGAAAGGTGCACGATATAAATCGGCACGCCGGCAATCTCCGCCATCGCGATCGCGCGATGCACCGCCTCGGCCTCGGCCTTCGTGGGCCGCGTGAGCATGTGATAGATAGGCGCAGTCTTTCCCTCAGCCAGCGCCTGCTGCACGATGACATCAATTACGGAACCGTTCTCCGCGTGCATGCAGACGAGCGCGCCGTTCTTCGCCGTCTGTCTGAGCGCCTTGAAGATGGTGGCGTCGTCGACCATGAGCGAATTGGGATAGGCCATGAACAGCTTGAAGCTGGCCACGCCCTCGCGCACCATCTCGTCCATATCTTCCAGACCGGCGTCCGGCAGATCGGTCACAATCATGTGCAAGCCGAAATCGATACAGGCCTTGCCCTCGGCCTTCTTCCACCAGGTGTCGAGCGCCGTGCGCATCTTCGTGCCGCGCGCCTGGATGGCGAAGTCCACAATCGTCGTGGTCCCGCCGATGGCCGCGGCCCGCGTGCCGGATTCAAAATCGTCCGCCGACGTGGTCCCGCCGAACGGCATATCGAGATGTGTATGCGCGTCGATCCCGCCCGGCAGCAGCAGCAGTCCGGTGGCATCCACCACTTTGTCCGCCGCGCGGGGCGGAATCCCCGCACGCACTTCCCTGATCGCCGCGCCGTCGATCAGCAAATCCGCCTTCACGCTGGCGCCGGCATTCACAACCGTTCCGTGTTGAATGAGCACGGTCGACATACTTATCTAACCTCGACTTTCGTACGAACAAGCTTCAGAGCCAGTAACTCAACCACAGTTCCTTCGGCTCCGGTCGCAGCGGCGACCTTCGCTCAGGATGACAGCTCTATTCTTGACGCCCGCTTCGGAGACAACAGATTCGAGAATCATGGTGTTTGCGCGGGCGTCACGCACGCCGCCCCGCGCGTCCGCTCGTCCCACGTCTCCGGCTTCAGCCCCGTGTCCACCTCCACCATGGTGATGCAGCCGTCCACCGGGCAAACACACGAGCACAAATTGCAGCCCACGCATTCCGTCTCGTCTACGCGCGGAATGCGCTCCAGCGGTGTTGGATACGCACCCGTCGCCGTCAATGCTGCGCGCTCCTTGCGCGACACCGGCGTCTCGGCAATCGCCGCGCGGCTCTGGGCAACCTTCGCCGCCGGCGTCTGGTGTACCTCCACGTGCCCGTCCACCGGCCCCGTCACGCGGTCCAGATGAATGCACTGGTGCGCCCCGTCCCAGCAGGCAATGTGGCAAAGTTCGCAGCCGATGCACTTCTGCTCGTCGATGCGAGCCACAATTTTGTAGTTCAGGTTCAGGTGCTTCCACTCGGTCACGCGATTGACCGACAACCCACGAAAATCATCGAGGGTATGGAACCCCTTTTCGCGCATCCAGTTGTCCAGGCCCTCGGCCATGTCTTCGACGATGCGGTAGCCGTAGTGCATCACCGCCGTGCACACCTGCACCGTGCCGCAGCCCAGCAGCAGAAACTCCGCCGCATCGCGCCACGAGCCGATGCCGCCGATGCCGGAAAGCGGCAGCGCGGCCTCGGGATCGCTCATGATTTGCTGCACCATATTTAACGCGATCGGCTTCACCGCCGGCCCGCAATAGCCCCCGTGAGAACTCTTGCCGTCCACATTCGGCCGCGGGACAAACGTGTCGAGATCGATGCCGGTGATCGAATTGATGGTGTTGATCGCCGATAGACCATCGGCACCGCCGCGCTTGGCTGCGCGCGCCACGGCGCGTATATCGCTGATGTTTGGCGTCAATTTCACCAGCACCGGCGTGCGTGCTTTCTCCTTCACCCACGCGGTAATCATCTCCGCGTACTCCGGCACCTGGCCCACCGCGGACCCCATGCCGCGCTCGCTCATGCCGTGCGGGCAGCCGAAGTTCAGCTCGAGGCCGTCGGCGCCCGCATCCTCGGCGCGCGGCACAATCTCGTGCCACGCCTCGCGCGTGGACGCCACCATCAGCGACGCAATCACCGCATTGTGCGGATAGCGCTTCTTCACCTCGGCCATCTCGATCAAATTCTGTTCCACGGTCCGGTCGCTAATGAGCTCGATATTGTTGAAGCCCATCATGCGCTGGCCGTTCCAGTCCGTAGCGGAGTAGCGCGAGCTGGTGTTGGTAATCGGCTCACCGATTGTCTTCCACACCGCGCCACCCCAACCCGCATCGAAGGCGCGCATAATCATTTCGCCCGTGTTGGTGGGCGGCGCCGAGGCCAGCCAGAACGGATTGGGCGAGTTGATGCGCCCCGCAAAGCCCCTCACGCGAAGATCAGGCATGGGTCACCTCGGCAGCTTTCAGGATCGCTATCGCGGCGCGTTTGCCTCCGGCTACCGCATCCACCACTTCGCGCCCGCCATTCACGCAGTCTCCGCCGGCAAAGTAGCGCGGATTGCCCGTCTGCCCGGTCGCGCGATCGGCCACAATTGTTCCATCGCGCACCTCCACGCCACGCAACTCCTGCAAAAGCTCCGCCAGCGGCGACTGGCCGATGGCCGGAACCACCAGGTCGCATTCGAATGTGTGTTGCGAATTGGGCAGCGGCAGCAGTTGATGGTCCACCTGATGCACCTGCACCGTATCGAGCAGCAGGCGCCCTTGCGCGTTCTCGCGGATGGCTACCGCTTGCCGCCGCCAGAGAAACTGCACGCCCTCCTGCTTGGCGTGCTCGTACTCAAAGTCGAAGGCGGAGATTTCGTTCTCGCTGCGGCGGTAGAGCAGATAAACGGGCTCCGCCCCCAGGCGGCGCGCCGCGTTTGCGGCGTCGATCGCCGTGTTTCCCGCGCCCACCACCACCACGGTCCCGTGCAGCTCGCGCAGGTGGCCGGTCTTGTATGCGGCGATCAGCTCCAGCGCGTTCATCACGCCCTTGGCATCTTCGCCGGGAACATTCAGCCGCTGCATCGCGCCCAAACCCAAGCCCAAAAAGATGAAGTCGAATTCCCTTTCCAGGGCCTCCAGCGCCGCAGCAGAGTCCACTTCCACGCCGCACCGTAACTCCATACCGAGCTTGCGGATCAACTCCACCTCACGCACGCTGTCTGTGGCGCGCAGTTTATATTCGGCCACGCCATAGGTGTTCAGGCCGCCGGGCAGTGCGCGGCGCTCGATCACCGTAGCCCGCGCGCCCTCGCGGCACAACTCTGCTGCGCAGGCCAGCGATGCCGGACCTCCGCCAATGCATGCCACGCGCAGACTGCGTGTTCCAGGCGCGGCCGCCGGCGGCGTCTCTCCTGACGTCCAGAACGCATCCATGGCATGCCGCTGTAACAGCGCGATTTGGATCGGCTTGCGATTTTGCCGGTGCAGCACGCAGGCGCCTTCGCACAGCACGTTCACCGGGCACACGCGCGCGCAACTCGCGCCCAGAATGTTCGCATCGAGAATTCGCAGCGCCGACCCGCGCAAATTGCCCGACGCGATGCGCTTGATGAATCCGGGTACATCGATATGCGTGGGGCATGCGGCTGTGCAGGGCGCGTCGAAACAGTTCAGGCAGCGGTCGGCCTCAATCACGGCAGCCTGCATCGTGAGCGCCGGCTTCAGCTCGCCAAATCGCGCCCGAATTTGCGGATCGTCAGGTAGAGTCGCGGTGCTCATGCGGTCCTCTCTGCGCTACAAGGCCACCAACTGCCCATATAGATCGGGCCTGCGGTCGCGATAAAACTGCCAGGTGCGCCGCACCTCGGCAATCTCGTCAAGATTCAAGTCAGCGGTCAGCACTTCATCCTGGTCGCGCGAGGCCTGGGCGAAGATCTGCCCGCGCGGATTGCAAAAGTAGCTTGACCCATAGAACTCGCCGATGTTCCACGGCGCTTCGGTGCCCACGCGATTGATGGCGGCGATAAAGTATCCGTTCGCTGCGGCGTGCGCCGGCTGCTCCAGCTTCCAAAGGTACTCGCTCAAGCCGGCCACCGTTGCCGAAGGGTTAAAGACAATCTCCGCGCCGTTCAATCCCAGGCACCGCGCCCCCTCGGGAAAATGCCGGTCATAACATATATAGACGCCGATTTTTGCAAAACCCAGATCGAAGACCGGATAGCCCAGATTGCCCGGCCGGAAATAAAACTTCTCCCAGAATCCCGGCGCGACGTGCGGAATGTGCGACTTGCGATACTTGCCCAGATACGAGCCGTCGCTCGCGATCACCGCGGCCGTGTTGTAGAAAATGCCCTCTTGCTCCGCTTCGTACACCGGCACCACCATCGCGACATGCAGCTCTCTGGCGAGCGACCGCATCAGTGTCACCGTAGGACCGTCGGGAACCGGCTCCGTCATCTCATACCACTTCGTCTCCTGCTCGGCGCAGAAATAGGGCCCGTTGAAAATCTCCTGCAGGCAAACGATCTGCGCGCCCTGCTTAGCCGCCTCGCTGATCAGCCCCACGTGCTTTTCCACCATGGCCTTTTTCTGCGCTGGCAGAGGTTCGGTTGCTGGCACTGCATTCGACGCCTGAATGATGGAACATCGAACAATACGGGGCATTTTCGTGCTACCTCCATCGAAAAACTGTGAGTCTTAGACGTTAAATGAAACGCCTCCGCGAGGCAATAGGAAAGGAGCGCGGGGAATAAGGGGTTCCACGACTCGCTTTTTCGGGCCCCGCTCAAAGTCGTTCCGCCCAATGCTCATCGGGACTTACCGGCTGGGGTTGGTCTACGCCCAGATTGGTGGGAGTGATAGCCGCGAACACAAAGTTCTCAGGAGGAACCGGGCTGCCTGCGAGCCGTCGCAGCATAGCCAATTGGCCCACGTGGGTCATCGCATCGGAAAAGGGGCCCTGCAGCAGTCTTTCCGCTGTGATCCCCTGAAATTCTGTTCCCAATTCAAGGTGACGCGCCAGGTCTGCCAGAGTTTCGTGGAAATGCGCCACAGCTTCCGTAAAACTCGGCAGCACCGGCGGGCGGTAAGTTCCCCCGATAAGAAACGTCCGAGCATATCCCAGAACGCTGTCCATATGGCTGACCAACTCGTGTGGCGTGCGAACGAGAAGGGGAGCTCGGAACTCCGGGAAGTCTGCCGGGGCGCCGCGAAGCGCTTTTTGTGTTCTATAGGCCAGAGCCGCCAGGAAATGCCTTAACAAAGCCCGTTGCTCGTCCATGCTCGGTTGCTCCTCCCGCTTACGGCATTTTCGGAAATACTGCGAACTTTTTGAGAGCCGAGGACGTGGATTTTTCTTGCGGAAAAATCCACTCGGAAGTTGCGGCTCCGGTCTACAGCATTTCCGAAAATGCGTTAGCTCAACCTCATCATGAATACATGGTTCAGTCAATTGGATGCATTGCCCGCCGTTTGACTTCGATTGCAGCCAATCGAATAATCAAGGTGGATGAATATATACGAGGAGATCGTCAGACTGCAGCGCGAGGGCCGCCGCTGCGCCGTGGCCACCATTGTGAACGTGCGCGGCTCGATTCCCTCGTTCCGGAGCGCCAAGATGCTGGTCCGCGACGACGGCTCCATTGCGGGCACCATCGGAGGCGGCTGCGTTGAAGCCGAAGTCTGGCAGGCGGCGCGCGAAGTCATCTCCGGCGAAAAGCCGCGCACCCTTACCTTCGATCTCAATCAGAACCCCAAAGACGATACAGGCCTGGTCTGCGGAGGCACCTTGGAGATCTTTATCGAGCCCGTTTTGCCTTCACCTCTGCTCTACATCTTCGGCGCCGGCCACGTCGCCATCGAGCTGTTCAAGGCCGCCCGCAATGCGGGTTTCGACTGCATCGTCACCGACGACCGCGAAGCCTACGCCAATGCCGAGCGGTTCCCCGGCGCCCTCAAAATCATTGCCAAAGATTTCGACGAGGCGTTGGCGGAACTGACGCCGAGCGAGTCCTCCTACATGGTGATCGTCACGCGCGGCCATCGCGACGATATGCGTGTCCTGCGCTGGGCGGTGCAAACGCAGGCGCGCTATATCGGCATGGTCGGCTCAAAACGCAAAGTCATTACCGTATTTCGCGAGCTCACGCGCGAAGGACTGAACCCCGAACTCTTTGACCGCGTGCATTCACCCGTGGGGCTCGACATCGGCGCCGTCACGCCCGAGGAGATCGCCGTCTCCATCGTCGCGGAGTTAATCGCCATGCGCCACCACGCGGAGCGCGCACTACCTCACATGAGCTGGTTCCAGGGCAAAGGACTAGCCGCGGCCAGCGCCAATACCGCAGCCGCACAAGACGAATCTCTCCCTGCCCAGGCCGAAAAGTAGATTTCCTTGCATTTGCGCCCTGCTATCGTCACCTTATGAAGAGTGCGGCTGATCTCTGCGGCCTCATCCTCGCAGCCGGCGAGTCGTCGCGCATGGGGACAGAGAAGGCTCTGCTTCCCTGGCCTCCGTCCGCGCCGGACGCAACCGCACCGCCGGCCCAAACGCTCCTCTCGGCCGCCATCCTTGCGCTTCAGCCGCATGCCCGCGCTGTGATCGTCGTTGCCGGGAAAAATTCGGCTCGTATCGCTCCAACCATCGACGCGTGCGGCGCACTCATGGCCCACAATCCCGCACCCGAGCGCGGCCAATTCAGTTCTCTGCAAATAGGCCTGCGCGAAATCCTCGCCCGCGGTTGTGATGCCGCGATAATCACGCCCGTCGATTGCCCGCCTCTGAGCACTGCCTCGCTCGCGCTTCTTTGCACATCCTTTCAACAGGCAATCGCGCGCGGCGACTGGGCCGTTGCGCCCGATAACAACGGGATGCACGGCCATCCGCTGCTGGCCGCCCGAGACCTGATCGATGCTTTCCTCGCCGCGCCCGTGACCAGCAACGCGCGCGAGGTTCTTCACGCGCACGCTGAACGCATTGAGTACATCCCCGTTCCCGACTCGCTCGCGGGCACCGGCCTGAACACGCCGCAGGACTACGCGGCCCTCGCCGCGAAAACTCCGCCGCCGCGTTAGTTTTTCTTAGAAATTTGTTCCAGCACGGCTGCCAGCGCGTCCATCGCCAGGTGGCCTGCGTGCGACGACGCTGCAGGCAGCCCGCCCACAGCGCTTACCAGTTCTTCCCTGCTCAGTTTTCCCGCCTCGCTCATAGTCTTCCCGCGCACCAGCTCGGTCAGCGCCGATCCGCACGCCACGGCGGCCACGCAGCCTTTGGCCCTGAAGCGAATCTCCGCGATCCGCCCGCCCGCAACCTTCACTGTGAGTTCCAGAATATCGCCGCAAGCCGGATTCTCGATTCGCGCCGACGCGTCCGCGTTGTCGACCGTCCCCGCGTTGCGCGGATGCTCAAAATGATCGAGAACTTGCGCTGAGTACATGCTGCTTGCCCTTGCGGTCGGCCTGACGCTCTGGCGTTGTGGCTCTTAGTCCTTCGTTTTGTACTGCCCGCGCCATGACGGCAGGATCTGCACGTCGTTAAAAGCCTCGCTGCGATCGCGGTACGCGGGCTTCAAGGGTTGGGGAGGAAGGAATTCGGGCGCTGCTTTGACCCGTCGCATGGAGTCTTTGCGCGAGCCGTTTCCTGGGGTAGTGGCGAAGAGTGGCACAGGCTCAGGAACCGGCACAAAGGTCTGGGCCGGAACCGCAGGTTCCGTTGGGGTCTGAGCAAAAGCCGATCGCTGAGGCGGCGCGGGAGCACGAGTAAGTTCCCCGACGGCAACCGCGCGCTCCGGCTGCGGCGCAGGCGCGGTCTCGGTTTCGCTGGTCTCCGGCGTAGAGTGCTTTTCTTCATTCAGTCCCAGCGCCAAGAACAATCCCCTCAGTCCGCTCAGGCGCGATGGTGTTACCTGCGCCGACTCTTCCGCTGCTGCTGCAGCTTCCTTTCCAACTTCGCCGGCCACCTCTGATTCCCAGATTCCGAGCCGTGTGCGCGTTGCGTCCGCCTTCCCAGGTTGCTCAAGTGTCGTCCCGTACTCTGGCGCCTCGGTGAGCCACGGCGCAATAACCGGCGCGGGCGCAGCAACTAGCCCCGGTTCCGGCCGCGCCTTGGGCAAAACGGGCGTGTGTTCGACCGCCACAAACTTATCCGGCGCGACCTGCGACGGAGAAAGAACAGGCGGCGCGGCGACGCGCTGAGGTTCCAGTCTCGCTGGCGGCAAAACAGGCTCGGCAGGGACCACGGATTCAAGGTCTTTCCGCGCTGACGCCAACACGGGCGGCGCAGCGATGGGCTCAGATTGCTGCCACACTTGCGGCGCAACAGGCGCCGCTGCAACGATGGGTCCAAATTCCCACCTCGCCGGCGTCAACACAGGGGGAGGCGCCGCAGCGCCTGGTTCAAGACCCGCCCACACTCGCGGCGACGCAGGCGCCTGCGGCGCAGGCACTGGCTTAGGCTGCGGCAGCGGCACTGGCGCTTCTGCAACTGTGGCCTGTACAGGCGCCATCGGCCTTGCGGCTGTCAGCGCAGGTCGAGTCGGCGCCGTGGCTGCAGCCGCCGATGCTGCAAAATCCCCGTTTGAGCGGACAGGCCCGGCCGTAACCAGGCGGCCGCGGGACGCCAGCCGCTGCTCAAACCGATTCTGCGCGCGCAGATGCCTCTCCATTGCCTCGATGGAATGGCGAAACGCCGGGTCGGCCTTTGCTAGTCCCACGCGGTTCAGCACAAATCCTACCGCTGCTACGTTCAGGCGATGCAATCGAGCGGCGGTGTCGCGCACCTGAGCACGCGTCGTCACGCCGGATTCGACGACGACAATCGTGCAATCGGCGAAACGCGCCAGATACTCCGTCTCTGCTGAAACCGCGAGCGGCGCAGCGTCGGTCAAAACCAGGCTCTCGCCTCCGGTTTCCGATTCCTCGGCCACCTGCTCCATAAGCGCAGTTGAGCGCGCCGCCGGCTTAGTCCGATCGTTTCCGCCCCGCGTCTCTGCCGCCGCGGCCCCTGAGGCATCCGCGAGCAGCGTCGTGCGGCCCATGGCCTCCAGCATGTCTCTCACCCGCGTGGCCACGGTCGTTACCCCGGCTTCCGGCCCCGCTCCGGTGAAGATGCAGTTCCTCATGCCGCCTTCCTTGCAGGCATACTCGATCCCCGCCGCCAGCCGCAACAGCTGTTCGTCCGCCACTTCGCCGGAAACCTCCAGAAAGTCCGGCAACTGCGCCATGGGCGCAAAGCCCAGCAGTTGCTCCAGGTCACTGGCGATGTAGATCTTCGGGTCCATCTTTTGCGCAATCACCGCTGCCGCCAGCCCCAAAAAGACAAAGCCGAGAAACAGCACCAGCGCATTGCGAACCACGCCGGAAACGGCTGGATGCTGCGGCGCCAACGCGGCCACGGCCAGGTGCGCCGTGCCGGGAGCGTTATCCTCCAGAATCTGGTTCTGCAACTGCTCGTCCACGGTGGAGAAACGATTCTGCAGCCGCGTAATATCGTTGGCCAGGTCGCTGGCGCGCTGCAGCTTGGGTGTGGCGCTGGCTGCGGCTCGGGTCATTCGCGCCAGTTCCCCATTTAACCGCGCTTCCATGCCGGAGGTACGATCCAAGTCCGTGTGCAGTTGCTGTTCAATGCGCGCCGCGGCTTTGGCGCGCAGATCCCTGGTCGCGGAATCGAGCGAGGCGTCGATTTTTCCCAGCTCCTCGGCGTCCTGCTTGTACTGGGGATTGCTCGGGGTCAGGTTCGCCATCTGCGAAACCAGCGCCGCGCGCCGTTGCAAGAGCGCGGTCTTCAGGCTCGCCAATCCGGGATCGGCGGCAATCAGTTGATCGGCCTCGGCGTCGAGCGCCGCTGAGGTGAGCCCGTTACCGGCATTCATCGCGGTCAGCCGCGCCGCTGCCTCGTCGTGGTCCGTGCGCGCCTTCACCAAGTCGTCGTGAATCTTTGCAATATCGTCGTCGTAGTGCTCGGGAGCCACGGGCCCGATGGCCGCCACGCCAAGTTGCGCATTCAGCGCCGCCTGCTCCGCGCGGTCGTCGTCCAGTTCCTTCTTCACTCGGTCGCGCTCTTCCTTCAGCATGGCCAGCCGCTCGGCGTCGCCGGCCTTTTGCTGGTGCGAAGTGTCCTCAATGTAGCTGGCAGCCACGGCATTGGCCAGGGCTGCCGCGGTATCCGGATTGGAGGCATGCGCGGTGATGGAAACCTGATAGCTCGACCCCGCGCGGGCCACTTCGATTGCCCTCTTCAGCCGATTGGCGGCGCTCTCGTCGCTTTCGCCGCTTTGCTGCCACACGCCGGGATCCAGCTTGTGCAGCGCGCCTACCAGCACGTCCTGCCGCGTCATGCTCAGGATCTGTTGCTGCACATACGAGTCATAGGTCGCGGGATCGTAGTTGTACGGCCAGTGGATCGGCGCAGCCCCCTCCAGCACTGCCGATGGCGTGGGCTGGACGTAGACCAGGCACTGCGCGGAATAGGCGGACCAGAACATGAGCAGATAAGCCGCACCGAGAATCAGCCCGGCCACGGCGAATCCAAGCGCCAGACGGCGATGCATCTCGAGGCTGCGGCGGAGGTCGAAGCGGAAGAGCGCCTGCTCGGCGTTGTTGCCCGGGAGGGCATGCGGAACGGGGGCGGGTGAATCGGAAGCGCCAGCGGACGGGCGCAACGAATTCGTGCGCGCGAATTGTTCGAGATCCCGCTTCATAGAACCGCTCCCAGGTAGGCCAGCGTGCTGAGTTGAAACAGCGGGTTCAACCGCTGAAGCACATACGTGGCGCGGGCAAAGCCGGTCTTCGGCACAAACACAATCTCGCCGGGCTTCAGCGTCACTTCCCGCGATTTGGCCGGATTCAAAACGTCCTTGAACGAGAGCACGCGCGAGCTTCCAGTCACCGGGTCCACGATCTGAATGTGCGCGTTGTTCCCGGCCTGGTCGGTGAGTCCGCCCGCGTCGGCCAGCACGCTGGCCAGCGTTGAGCTGCCGGTGATCGGGACGGCGCCCGGATGCTGCACCTCGCCCAGCACCGAAACAAAACGCTCCGAAAGGCTGGGCACATAGATCACGTCTTCGCGGCGCAGGCGCAGATCGGCCAAGGGGTTGCCTGACTCGACAAGTTCCCTCAATTGCACCCACACCACCTGGTTGCTGCCGCGATAGATGGCGCAGCGCTCGGGAATTTCGGCGGGCTTGTTTTGTCCTGGTGAAAGTCCGCTGCGCGTCAACGCCCCCAGCAGCGTTGGCGTACCCGCAAAGGTCACTTCGCCGGGAGTGGTCACCGCGCCCAGCACCAGCACGCGGTTGGCCGTGTATTTGGTTACGGTCACCTGCACGGCGAGGTTGTCGTAGTAGGTCGAAAGCGCCGCCGCAATGGCTTTGCTCGCCTCGGTGCGCGTCAGGCCGTCGAGCAGGATGTCGCCTGCCAGCGGAAGCGTGATGCGCCCGTCCGGTCCCACCACGAGCTTGGCCTGCAAGTCGGGCCGGCCGGCAAAATCCACCGTGATCTCGTCGCCTCTGCCCAGGCGGTATTCTTCGTTGATGGGGGGCTCAAGGTTGCGCAGGGCCTCGAGCGGGTTGGGCTGCAATTGCGGAGCCTGCGGTTGCTGGTTCTGGGGTTGCTGCGCGGAATCCTGCGGCGGTATTTCGGCCTGGGGCGGCGACTGCGCCCACGTTCCCACGCACAAACCCGCGAAAAGCAATGCCGGAAGACTTGCCACGTGCGTCCAGCGATTCATGCGGCTACCTCCCCGCCCCAAAGCATTCCCAGGCCCCGGCGGCACCAGCTGAGTTCCTTTTGCTTCTCCGCGTCCGTCAGCACCCAGCCGTTCAGCACCGCCATCACACCCGCCGCGTAGAGAATGCCGGCGGCCAGCAAAACACCCGCTCCCTGCCAGCGGTTCATTGCGGCCGCCAGTTGCGCTACAGGCCACGCCAGCGGAGCCGCGATGGCGTACGGCGCAAGCCCCGGAACAATCACCACGCGCAGAAAGCGCGTCAGCGGCAGATGGAGTACGAAGAGCACCCGGCCCATCAGCACGCAGGCCGAGCCGGCGGTTGCCACCGCGACTGCTACGCCGATCCCGAATGGGGTCCAGCGGCCTTCGATCCAGCGCGACGCCGGTAACGTGATGCCCAGAAGGACAAGGTTGGGAATCGAGTAAGTGAACTCCTCGTAGACGCGGCCCATGCCGCGAAACATCGAAGTCCCCGGTCCTGTAAGCATATGGAATTGCATGGCCAAACTGAATACCACAAAAAGGGCGATTAGCCCTTGGCGTGTTGGCAACTGTGGTCCCAGCCAAACGTGCAGGATGGGCGCGGCCCATAGCGCGATGGCAGCCACAAAAGCCGACGTGCACAGGTTGGCGTAGCGCGAACTGCTCAGGTAAAGCGTACGCAGGTTCGCGAAGCGCTCGGAATCGCCTGAGGCGGCGTCGACGTGCGCAGTCGCCGGCAGCAGCGCGGCGAAGAACGCCATGGGAACGAGGGAAAGCGCAGTAGGCCATTTCTTGGCGACGTCCAGCAGTCCAGCGGCCGCGGCGCCGATCAGCCCCAGTGCGGCAACCCGCTCTACCGATGCCAGAAAAATCGACAACATACTTTGGAACTGCACCAGCCCGCCGAAATGCAGCACGTAGCGGATGGAATCGCGGCGCACCATGCGCGGCGAAAGGCGCAGCCACTTGAGCTTTTTCCAGGCCCACCAGATGGACAGTCCGTCAGTGAACAGAACGCGCACCAGATACGCCTCTGCCAGCCCGCGAATGCCGCGTCCGGAGCCTACCAGCCACACAATTGCGGCCAGTTCCGCGAGGATGCCCATCATGAGAAACCACTGTGTGGAGGCGATCTGCTCAGTCGCAGTCAGGATGTCGCCAAAGCCGCTCAACGCAATAGCCGAAAGGAAAACGCCCAGCACGATCAGCACCGCTTCCTTGCCATCGGCCGCGTGAGCCGGCGGCAGTTGCAACCAGGGCGAGTACCAGTTCCATCCCAGCCAAAACCCGAGAAAGATGACGCCGCAGAGGGGAATGGTGATCGCCAGGCCCGTCGAGAGCAGCGCGTTCGCCTTGTCGTACTCGCGCCGCGCGTGAAACTCGGCCACGTACTTGATGTACACGTTGGAAATGCCCAGTGTGGTGACGCCTACGTAGGAGACAAGGATGAAAATCGTGGTCCAGATGCCGTAGGCTTCGAGTCCGAGGTGCCTGAGCAGAAACGGCACCAGCACCACGCCCCTGGCCATGTTTACCACGCGGGCAAGGATAGTGGTCAGCACGTTGCGGCTGAACTGACGATGCACCTCGCGCAAAACCGGGGGCGCCGTGCCGGCGCTGGCCAGCTCCCGCCTTGCATCGGGGTCCAGTTCCCAGTCGACTTCCTTGTCCGACGTATCGGGAATCATCCGCAGTTCGGTCATGGCAGTTGCGCCTCCCTCCGGGTGCGGGCCCACTCGGCGCCCCTGCGCGACTGGCGCAGGACCAATGGCGTGATGGCCAGTTTCCAAAGCATGTGCAACGGCGCGCCGACAAGCGCGGCCAGATCGCGCCAGGGTTCGACGCCCAGGAACACGGCCTCAAGCACATAGGCGAGCACCAATACCGCCCCGGCGAGGGCGAAGAGATGAATCCAATGGACGGGCAGAAATGCGGTCAGGAGCAGGGCGAGGATGCCGCGCGACAGGGGCAGGCTCCAGGCTTCGGCGAGCATTTCAAGAACACGCCAATTGCCGCCGAAAACCGCTGCGAGGAGCTGCCCCGTGGCGCGGGTGGCCACGTGGAAACGCCCGCCCTCCCAGCGAGCTTCCTGCGTGGCCTGTGCGGAGCGCGTGCGGGCCAGCGGCGCATAGACTGAGGCGTCTTCAACCCAGTCGACGCGCAGCCCGGCACACACCAGCCGGATGTGGTATTCCAGATCTTCGCAAATGCTGTTTACCGAGAATGGCACACGTTCCAGGGCGCCGGCGGTGAGGGCGAAGCCGTTTCCAAACAGCCCCGCAGAGAAACCAAGGCCGGCGCGCCCCCTGGCCCGCAAAACGTTGATTGCCCTGAAAGCCAGCACGCGCAGACGGTCCAGGAGGCGGAAGGGGCCGGTTGGGGGCAATTCGAGTTCGTAGCGGCACTGCGTGGCCGCGGCGCCAGCTTCGAGCGCCGCGCAGGTGGCCGGGATCAGGTTGGGACTCGCCACGGAATCGGCATCGATCGCGAGAAATGCATTGGCGCCCGCCCTGCGCGCCGCCTCAAAGCCGCAGCGAAGCGCCGCGCCTTTGCCGCGCTGCCTGGGATCGTTGAGCTCGATCACGCGCGCGCCGGCGCCGGCTGCCATCTTCGCAGTTGCATCCGAACAGTTGTGCGCCACAACGAAGATAGAGGCTTCCCAGGCTCCCGCAGCGGTTGCGCCGGCGGGGTGCGCGACGTGCGCCGAGCAGCCGGCCGCAAGCAGCGACTGCACCGTCCGCGCGATCGTCAGATCTTCGTCATGGGCCGGCACCACCACCGCCAGACGTACGTTCTCAGCGCGCGCCGTGCGTGGCGCGCGAGTGCGGCGCAAATTGCCGGCAATGCACACGATGAGATCGGCAATCAGCGGCGCGGTCAGCAGCGCTATCGCCGCCGCCAACACCTGCTCCGCGAATCTGCTTTCCAGTATCAATGCGTCAACGCTTTCCCTTCATTCGTCCGGCCGGCTTGCAATGCCGTTGCCGTAACTCAATTCTCCACTCGCCGCAGGGGCAGATACAAGGACCCGCCGGCCCTCAAACCAGCACGCGCCGAAAACCCGCTTGCGGCGCCAGCCCACTGACAACCTGCGCGTGTTCGAGCACGGGCCGCATGGCCTGCACCCAGCCAACAAAAAGAAAGAACAGCATCACCGCCTGCTCGCCCAGAAACACCGTGCTCAACGTCGTCATGAGCCCGATCAGGACGGCCAGGTGGGCGTAAGCAAGCATGCGGTCCTCGTGCCCGATGGGCTGAGAGATCATCCGCAACAGCTTCATCGCACTGCCCATCACGATGGCCAGGAACACCCCGAGCCCTGCAAATCCCTCTTGGACCGCAAGCATCAAGAACTGATTGTCGATCGACGTTTGTCCTTTCACCGCAGGAACCGTCGTGACGCCCCAGCCGAAGGCTGGGCGCTCGATCACGAGGGGCGCGTAGTTGGCGAGCAGTTGGCGGCGATAGATGGCATTCCGCTGCTCTTCCGAAGCGGCCTGGCTTATCGCTCTGTCTGTGTATCGGTTCGCGTAATAATAGCCAACTCCGGAAAAAGCCGCGATGAAAATCAAGAACACGGCTGCCGCCTTGCCCACCGGCAGGTAGCGCGTCAAAAACGCAAACACCAGCGCCATCCCCACGCCGATCCATGGGCCGCGCGACTGGGTCATCAGCAATCCGGCCACAATTGCAGTTAGGATGAGCCCGCGGACAGTGATAGGCAAACCGCTGAACAGCCGGCGAGCGCCCCAACTGCGGTCGGCGTCGCGCAGCCACAGGCAGTAAACCAGCCCCATCAAAAAGATGATGCCCGCCAGAATGGCGTGGCCGTAAGGTCCGGCAATGCGTCCGAATCCCCAACGCACCTGCGGCGGCCAGAGCTCAAATTGACTTATGAAGAAGTGGTTTGCTACCTTCTGCCACCCGCTGATCCCGGTCAGGAAGTCGTAGACGCTCAGTGCCGCGACGATTGCCAGCAGCGCGGCCATCTGACCCACCAGTCTCCTACGCATCGCGTGCCGCTCGCCGTCTTCCTGCTCGATGAGCAGCTTGCCCATGACATAGGGCAGGACGATCGTCATAAGACCGCTAATGAACATCAACGCTCCGTCGGCCAGGTTGGTGCTGAGCCTTTGCGACAGGGCGAAATCGGGAGAGAACAGCCGGATCCAATCTCCATTGGCAAGCTCGGCGCTTAACGCCTCAGAGAGGCCGGCGCAGACGGCAAAGAGCAGTACCCACAAATCCATCCAAGCCGGGCGCCAGCGCCGCATCCCGGTGCACGCGAGCGCAATGCCCAGGGGCAGGACGGCGGCATCGGCAAAGGTGAGGGGCGGAAGATGGGAAACTCGAAAAACGTAGTACTGGGGCAGCAAAAGGAGCGCAGGCAGGTACACGAAGAGCAACGCCTTGCGGGCCGAGCCCCACGCCAGTACCGCCCAGCAGGCCACCGCCGGAATCAGAATGATCGCCGCCATGCCGTCTCCACCCCTGTCAGCTGCTACGGCAGCTCTCTCAAAATCCTTAAGGGCAGTCCCTCTTGTTCTCCGCCGCGGCGGATTGCCCTCGGGATACATGCCAACGGCGAAGATCTGCGGTTCTATCCTTGCACGCGCGTCTGCGCCGGAAGCGCGTTCTGTTCGCTTCGTACGGCCATGCGGACGGGCAATTTCGCTTCTGGGACCAAAGATCGGCTGCGCAAAATCGCCGGCTGCCACTCGTCGAAGAGCGGTTGCAGCCCCCAGGCATACAGCACAAAACGCGTTCTCAGCGTCAGGCCGCCCAGGGTGAGCGAAAGTCCCGCTTCCAGCAACTGGCGCCGCGCATCCAGCAGAACTCCGAAACCCGCCGCCGTCACCTGCCGAACCTGGTTGAGATGCACCACCATCACTAGGCCATTCACAATGCTCGCAGTCGCGGCGGCCTGCACCTCAGAGGCGCATTCCGATCCCAACCTGCCGTCAACGTGCACATGCATGATCTGCTGCGTGGTGGCCCTGGTTACTCGGGATTGGCCCAGATAAGGCCTCTGGCACCATGCCGCAAACAGGGCCAGCGGCAAGCGCTGTGCCAGGCCGAGAAAATCGCGCAGATAGCGCGGGCTCAGGCGCACCGGCTCTTGCATTAAGCGCATCGCCCACTCCAGACCACACTGCTGAATCCAGCGCGGAGCGCGCCACAGGTCGCCCGCCAAAATATCGAAGCTGCCGCCAACGCCCATCGACAGTGGAACGCCCAGGCGTTTGCGGTGCATCCAAATCCACTTTTCCTGTTTGGGGTTTCCGAAGGCTGCCAGAAGAATGTCGGGCTTGGCGGCATGAATCTGGCTGAGGATCTCGCTGTGATCCATCCGCAACAGGTTTTCCTCGGCGGGAGCGTAGGCGCCTACGATGCGCACGCCCGGATAGTTGTGTTCCAGCAGCCTGCCGGCGCGTTCGGCCACGCCGGGTTTGGCGCCGAGCAGGAAGATTCTATAGCCTTTGCGCGCGGAGAGCTCGGCCAGCCTTGGCACCAGGTCCACCCCGGTGACGCGCTCAACGAGCGGGCAGCCCAGCAGTCCCGCGGCCCACACCAGCGGCATTCCGTCGGGCAGCACCAGCGTCGACCCGGCCATGATCCGATGCAGATGCGGATCGGCCAGCGCGTTCAGCCATGTGTCCACGTTTACCGGGCAAATCTGGTGCATCCCGCCCGATAAGATCAGGCGTTCCAGCGTTTCAACAGCCTCGTCCGCTGTCAAACTATTGATTGGCAATCCCATGACTGCGACTGGATGCTGCAGGCCGTCTTTCATCTCGACTTCCATTCCCTGCTTACTCCCGCGGTAGGTATAAGCAGTCGCCGCAATTGCCGCATCGTCCACGGCGGTCGCGATCTTTCGTGCACCCGGCTGCTCCTGACTCAGGTTACAAAAAAAATCTCTGGAGGTTTGCAGAGCGCCCTTGCGTTGCCCTGCCGGCGTTGCGTGCCTCCAGAGTTCACCGAGTGAGAATGCACAGAATGAGTGTTGTGCAATCAGATCCCAACCTCAGTCGTAGTGGGCGCTGATGACTTAGAAGCTACGCGGTTGTACCTTGAGTGACAATGGCGAAAAGGTGGAAATAGATAGGTGAGGAACTGCGTCCTTCGATACATCGTAACTCCGGGAACAGGTAACCACTTACGATTACTTTGTATGTATGCCGGCAGCCTCAATACCATTATTGTCGCAGAACGAAGCAACACGCAGCATCGCCGGATGCCCCGTCCTTTCCACACTCTCATCGCGGAAAGGGTGGGATACCTCGGACTCATTATTCCTGCCATTCCAAAACGGCCATCGAGCACGGCGCCAGCGTCAGTTCCGTCCCCGCGAAATGTTCCTCTTCGATCTTGACTTTGTCTGTTTCTTCGTTCGTATTGCCCGGTCTGGAACTGGCCAGTCTCCACAAATGGGCCTGCGCGTTGTGCGCGAGACCGGGGTCCCCAGCGACAGGTCTTGGTCGCTGGGGTGGAAGGCCGGGAGCCTCGACATCGACCCGCCGGGCACGATGCAGTCCGTAGTTGAAGACGATGAGGCCATGCCACTTGCCATCCTGAAAGCCGTACGCGTCGAGTTCATGCGCGCCGCGCAGGTTCACTCCGTCATTGCCCGGCGGCTGGTCGTGCTTGGGATTCTCACCCGTTACGTCCACTCTCACCATGTCGCCGCGCAGAACGCGGCTGGCCAGGCTCACGGCTAAAAACTGTGGCCGCTTGCGCCCGTTGGCGCCCATCTCCACAACGCTTCCCCACAACCTCACCGTTTTCCCATCGGACCGCCCGAATTGGTACTGCGGCAGGCTGAAAAACATCTCGTCGCGGACTCCGTGGTCGCGCATCATGCGCAGCATGTGCCCGGCAACTGCCAGCCCCGCGGCAGCCGAAGGGGTGAAGCGGTCGAGAACCGCTTGCGGAGCGTCGCCGCCGGTGGTGTGCAGATTCACTTCGTACACCGCCAGTTGCCGGCCGCCTGCCGCTGCGGCCGCGGCCGCAACAATTCCTTCGCGCGACATCTCTTCGGGCTGCGCCAGCAGTGGGCCGTAGAGCTGGTCGTCATTCGCCCACTCCGTCACGCTGCGCATCAGGTACGGCGCAATGGCCAGCGAATTGGCCAACGGCGCGGCGGCCAGCAACGCGCCGTTTCGTCCCGGATCGTAGGCATGCGTGCCCACCACCAGATCGAACCGTCCTGCAGCCGGTCCCGCCGCAGCGCGAAACGCCGCAAACACCGCATTCGCCCTGCGTCCATAGGCCACAGGGTCTTCAATCGATTCACCGCGAAAGTCCCTGTTCCATGTCTCGTTGCCCAGCTCGATGTGAATGGTGCGGAAGGCCTCCGTCCACGGCTCGCGCCTTCCGCCGGCCGCGCGCAATGCTCCGCCGGACGTCGCCGCCGAGCCAGCCAGATATTCGGCCAGCTTGCGCGTCTCGTCCAGGCTCATCGCCGTGGACGCCACGATCCACGGCTCCGCGCTAACCTCCCGGCAAAGTTCCAAAAACTCCGGAATTCCCACGGGAATGTCGCCGGCAGCCTTGAACCATGTGCGATAGCCGGCCCGCTCGCGCGCCACCGGTGGCGCAAGCAGATTGTCTACCGTGCTGCCCAGCCCCGCATCGCTCTCCATCAGCCGCAGTAGGCCGGGCCGTAGCTCTTTCAGCGTCTCCACCACTTCGTCGCGGAAAGCCGTCCGGTTCGCGGGATCGCCGCCGGTCTGCTCCAGATCCACATCGTCCAGCAGCGCGGAGCCGCCACCAACGCTGAAACCCACTTCCACCGCTGCCGGGGGCGGCGAAATCTCGTCGGCATCGAACTCCAGGCTGAATCCTGCCCACGCGCGCGGCAATTCGACGTCCGTATCCAGATAGCGCCGCAGTCCCGGCGCCAGCCTTCCCACATGCACATGCAGCACCGTTGACCCAGCCACGGACTTGGCGAGAAAGCGAAGACGGTAGCGGCCGCGCAGCCGCACAAACGTCATCCCTGCCGTGGAGTCGAAGTAGGAATTCACGTCCGCAGACTGCCCTGCTCCCGCAGCCTCGATGCGCAGTGCCTGAAGGACCGGCGTCCCCGGCGGCAGATCGCTTCGTTCTGCCTCCAGATGCGCGCCGCCGCGCACCGTAGGCCACCACCCCGCCGCGGGATCGCCCGGAAACTCTTTTTCGACCGCGAGCCAGTCTCCTGCGCCAATCGCCTTGGCGCCCATCTTGTCATTGGTTTCGAGTGTCAGAACATAGCCGCCCGCGCCCGTCCCGCTCGCCATCACCGTGCCGCATTGGTCCACCGCCGCGCCTTCCAGAACTTCGTAGCTCGCTCCTTTCCAGAATTCCGCCGGGAACTGGATGCCGGATCGATCATCGACGCACCGGCCCGCTCCGCCAACGCCGCAATGAAAAATGCTGCGGTACGTCATTCCGGCGAACTCGGGATTCCGCGCCAGCAGATTTCTGAGCATCTGACCGGAGTCGTAGAAGTTCTGCTCACCCAGATTCATGCCAAGCCGCGTCACTCCGCTGAGGATCACCTGGCTGGTGACGCGCAGGCGCGTCATGTCGCCCGCGGTCTGCCCGCAACAGGCCACGGCGGCGCCGGCGACCGCTGCCAGTCCCAATGCAACGCGGAACAGCGGTAGTAGCGCCGGTCTCCAGACCGGCTGTACTGGTGGCGTCCACGCCACCAGATCGGTATCCTGCGTCGAGAGACATCTCATCATGTTCAAAGCAAAGAGCCTGCAATCACAACACGCGCCACCGCGCGCCCTCTCAAGCATAGCCCGTCACCGCCACCGCGGCCCTCTATACTTGAGGCACCGTGAACGATCCTCGCGGAAGCAGCGCACCTGAGCCGGCGAGCGCGCTCGCCCTCCTTCGTCCGAGCTACGATTACGCCGCCTCCGTTATCGTCGTCTCCTTCAACACATGCGATCTGCTGCGGGAGTGCCTCACGTCTCTCCGCGACGAGTGCGCCCGCTTGCCAGAAGCCGGGGTCCCCGTGGACGGGTCTTTGTCCGTGGGGTCGAAGGCCTTGACGGCCGAGATTCTGGTCGTCGACAACGCCTCCCGCGACGGCTCCGCAGATATGATCGCCGCGGAGTTCTCAGGTCCGGGCGTTCCCGTCCGCCTCATCCGCAGCGATGTCAATCTCGGCTTCGGCCTGGCCAACAATCGGGCCATCGAAACTGCCCAGGGCCGCTACCTCGTCCTGCTCAACTCCGACGCTTTCCTCCATCCCGGCGCGCTCGCACGCGCACTTGCGCACATGGACGCGGACACCTCCGTGGGCATTGGCGGCGCGCGCCTGGTGTTTGCCGATGGCGCCTGGCAGCCGTCGGCGCGCAGCTTCCCCGGCATCGCTCGCGATGCCTTCCTCCTTACCGGCCTCACCTCGCGCTTTCCCCGCTCCCGCGTCTTTGCAGCCGCCGAGCGCACCTGGGCCGATCCCAACCAGCCTGCGGAAGTGGACTGGGTAACCGGCGCCTTCATGATCGTTCGCCGCGAGGCGCTCAAGAAGGCCGGCCTCTTCGATCCCGCGTTCTTTCTCTACTCCGAGGAAGTAGACCTTTGCCGTCGCATCAAAGCCGCCGGTTTCCGCGTCTTATATTGGCCCGATATTGCCGTCACCCACCTGCACGGCGAATCCTCGCGGCAGGTCGGGGAGCACGCCTTCTCTGCAAGTGAAACACAGGTCGTCCTCTGGCGCATGCGCTCCACGTTCCTCTACTACCGCAAGCACCATGGAGCAAAGGTGTGGCTGGCGCGCTGGCTTGAGAAAGGCCTTTACACGTTGCGCCTCCTGCGCAACCGCTTCAGTCCCACACCAGCCCGCCGCGCGCGCGCACGAGAAGCCACTCTGCTCCTCAGTTTGCTGCGCCAGGCATGGAAGGAAACACGGGGCGGCCGTGTAAGCCCGCCCACCCCGTGGTAGGTACGGGCAAAGCTATTTCATGATTTCCCTGAGCGGTTCCTCGATTCCCCGCCGCACCATCTCGCCGCGCTCGCTCACGGGATTCCATCCCAGCACAGTCTTCGCCGCCGTGCAATCCAACCGCGCGCGCTGTGTCCGGCTCTCCCAGTCGCGATAGCTAGGCAACTGCCGCTCCGGATGACGCACCGCGACCTTGACCGCCCACTTTATCATGTCCCTGAGATAGAAGCGCCAGATCGGCGTGGCGTAGCGCTCGACGCGCATTCCACCCGCACGGTCCAGTTCGTCCAGATACTCCTGCGCGCTCAGGCATGGATCAGCAACCAGATTGAAGCTCCGGCCCTCGATGCCCGGCTTCTGCATGGCGGCAATCAGCGCGCGTGCTACGTCTTCCACCAGCACCAGCGGCAGCTTGTTGGTGCCCTCGCCCCATATTTGGCACACGGCGTCGTGCCACCACATGCCCACGCCCCAATGGAACGGGCTGCCACCACGGCCGATTACGATTCCCGGCCGCATGATCACCAGCGGCAATCCCTGCTCGCGCTGCATCCGCAGCAAAATCTCTTCTGAGGCCGCTTTGGCGCGGGCATAAAGATTCCTGCGCGCGATGCGCCGGTCGAGCGGCGTGGCTTCCGTGATCGTACCCGCGCGCCGGCCTGCATAGTACGAATCGATCGTGCCCGCGTAAACGAATCGCTTCACGCCTGCTTCGAGCGCGCACTCGGCCACCTGCCACGTGGCTTCGATTTCCAGCCTCTGGTAGTCGGCCCAAGTTTTGACGTTGGACCGCGCCAGGTGCACGACACACTCGATACCTTCCATGGCGCGCAGCAAACTCTCCCGGTTGAGCAGATCGCCGGTCTGGCAATCCACCTGCTCGCGCAAGGTTTGGGGAAGGCTCGCCGCGCTGCGCACCAGCAGGCGCACGCCGCAGCCTGACGCAACCAACTGCCGCACCAGCTCCTTGCCGATAAAACCCGCGCCGCCCAGCACCAGAATGCGCGCAGCGATTTTCGTTCGGGCCGGCGCCGGCCGAGTCGCCTGCGTTTCCGCCGGCAGCTTTGCCAGCGCTCCCATCTGCTCGCACACGCGGATCACGCGCGCCCCGAAATGTCCGGATATGCGGCCGTCGAGATTCCGAGAACCGCTCCGCCTATCCAGATTCGCGCCGCCGTAAAACGCATCCATCGCCCTTGCGATGCTCTCTCCGTAAGGCGTGCCGCGTTTTTCGAGATGCAGCTTCGACAGCACATATTTGGCCAGCGTCCGCCTTGCCTGCGCCTTCAGGCTCTTTGCCCGGCCTGCCACCATCGCGTAGTTTTCAAAGTCCGGATCAGCAGGCCGAAAGCGGTCGAGCGCATAGGTGTTGCGCTCTATGTCGGCCGTGGCCGCGGCCAGCGAACCGCGCACGTGGATGTTGTACTCGGTAAAACCCGGCGCGAATGAAAATCGCAAGCTGATCGCCGCTGCGTCTTTTACTGCCTCTACCAGCCAGCGGCGAAAGAAGCTGCGGCCGGTGGGCAGTTCGATCGCGCTCGCCGCGCGCACTTCCATCTCGTCCGGCTCTCCCGCGAGGTCAAGCATGTGCGCAACCAGGTGCGATCCGGTTTCGAGCAGGATGTTGCGCGGGTCGCGCAGCATCCAGATATCGAAGGGGCCGGCTGCTGACTGGGGAAGAAAGCGGTTCCATGTAATTGTGATTTGATCAACGCGCCCCAAAATGCCGCTGCGCAGGTCGCGCCGCAATTGCTCGTAAGGCCCGGCAAAGAGAAAATTGTGTCCCACGCCCAGCCGCACGCCGCGCGCCGCGGCCAGCCGCGCCAGTTCCTCGCAGGCCTCCGCGCTATCACACATCGGCTTTTCCAGAAAGACGCTCACGCCGGCTTCAATGGCCGCCTTCGCCGCGGCAAAATGCAGGTCGGGAGGCAGCAGGATGTGCACCGCGTCGAGCTTTTCCTCACGCAGCATCGCCTCCAACGATCCGTATGCCTTGGGAACGCCAAACTTGCCGGCCAGCGCCTGCGCCCTTCCCAGAGCCTGATCGCACACCGCAACCAGATCTAAATCCGCCACCGACGCGAGACACTTGGCGTGCCAGTCGGCAATGTAGCCCGCGCCCGCCAGCGCCACGCGGCGCTTGCCCCGTGCGCCTTGCTTCACAGGGATGCCGCTGGGTTCCTGCTCCGGCGTCTGCTGTGTTGCGTCGCTCATCTGCTTCCTTACTTGTATTCGATCATCGTCATGGGTCGCCCACGCAGCCGCCGCCAATAGTACTCCAGCAGCCCTTGCAACGCCGGAAATCGCGAGATCACGGTAAAGAACGCATAGGTCCATGCGTCTCTCTCCGCCCATCCGCGCATCCGGCAGCCGCGCGCAATATGGATGAGCTGCAATCCGTATGCGCCGATCATGACCAGGAGCGAAATCCCGCGCGTGAAGAGCGCGGCCGCGAGGGCTGCTACCGGCAACGCCAGCCCCCAGATCAAAATGCGCCGCCGGTCGCGCACAAAATAGCGCTCTGGGCCGCCGCCGTGCAGCGCCGCAACCTGAGCGTAGGCGTGGCCCGCCCGCCGCATTCTGCGCCACCACTGGCCCAAACCCGTGATCGCCGCGTCGTGGCGTGCCATCGGCGCATCGATCTTCAAAATCTTCCAGCCCTCTTGCCGCACACGGATGCATAACTCATCGTCCTCGGCCGCGATCACATCGGGCCGAAAGCCCCCCACCTCCTTGAAGGCGCGGGCCCGCGCCATGAATCGGCCGCCTGCGGCCGGAATCTCTCCCGGTGCCTGCCGCCACTCGAAGTCGCACAGCCTGTTAAAGACGCTCGCCTCGGGATGAATCTCGCGTACATGGCCGCACACCAGCCCCGCGTCGTCTCGCGCGCCAAGCGCGGCAGCGCCCGCCTCCAGCCAGCCCTCTTCCAGCTCGCAGTCGCCGTCCACAAACTGCACAAACTCCGCGTCCGGCGCGTGCTCCATCGCGCAGGCAAATCCCTCGTTCCGCGCCCGCGCCGCAGTAAAGGGCCGCGACGCATCCAGCTCCACCACGCGGCAGCCCACACTGCGCGCATACTCCGCGCTGCCGTCCGCTGAGCCCGAATCGACGTAGACCACGGTCCGCGCGCCCCGGGCAGAGGAAACAGCCGCCGCGCGCAGGCACGCCTTCAGCCGCTCGCCCTCATTGCGCCCGATGGCCACAATCGCCATACTCCTGCTGGAGCCTGGAGTCATTGCCACTCATTCTAAGTGTCGGGGAAAGAAATCGATACGCCACAAAAGGTACAGGAGCCATTGGCCGCGGTGGCAGGTGGATGATTCAAGGTGGGTTTGGCGAGCGATAGGAGTGCGCGGTCGGTTCAATCGGCGGGGAATTCGACACGGGTGAACTCGCCTGGCCTGGCTGCGCTGACGGCATCCACGACGAGTTGCGTGTAAGGGCGAAGCTGATGCCATGCTTGCAC